>ENA-OROO01001461-OROO01001461.1-human-gut-metagenome-genome-assembly--contig:-NODE-1461-length-12203-cov-6.038443_pt1 | contig 12203 bp, 12 predicted proteins | sample MGYA00242130_ERZ509052 | MGnify/ENA primary metagenome ERZ509052 (study PRJEB26280, sample SAMEA2338730) | human gut metagenome | biome: human gut; feature: human-associated habitat; material: faeces... | reverse complement strand
TAGAGGAATATAAGGAAATGCTGTTCTGGACAACGGAGGAATATAAGAAGTTTGCCGAAGTGATGATGGATAAGCCCCGTTCCTATTACGCATTTGAAATGCTGTACTGGTGCGGAATCCGTGAAGGTGAGCTTTTAGCTCTTACTCCTGCGGATTTTGATTTTGAGAAGAAAACGGTAAGGATTAACAAGTCCTACCAGCGTATGCACGGAGAGGACGTGATCACTTCTCCGAAAACGAAGAAAAGTAACCGTACGATTAAGATGCCGGACTTTCTCTGTGAGGAGATGAAAGACTATTTCAGCCAGCTCTACGGGCTCAAGAAAAAAGACAGGATTTTCACCATCACCAAAAGCTATCTTCACCACGAGATGGACAGAGGGGCTGAGAAAGCCGGAGTAAAGAGAATCCGTATTCACGATCTGAGACATTCCCATGTTTCTCTCCTGATCGATATGGGTTTTTCCGTGGTAGCAATCGGAGATCGTGTAGGACACGAAAGTGAGCGTATCACTTTGGATTATGCCCATCTCTTCCCTTCCAAACAGGACGAGATGGCAAGAAAACTGAATGAAAGAGGTGAAGAATATGTCAGCTAAGAATGTAGACAGACACAACCGTTTTAGAAGCATTACGGTTGGATTCAGAGTATCTCCGGAAGAAAACGAGGCAATCAATGCTGCAGTAGCTCTTTCCGGGCTGAATAAGCAGGAATACTGCTACAGACGATGCCTTGGTCGAGAAATCACAGTACAGGGGAATCCCAGGGTTTACAAGGCGCTTAAGGATCAGCTTGTAGCTGTGCTGGGCGAGCTTAAAAGGATTGAAACTGCCGGAGAGGTAACGGATGAAATGCTTGAGCTGATTGAGCTTATCACGATCACTCTCGGCGGTATGAAAGGAGACGGTGCGAATGAGTGAGACAAAAGAAAAAACTGCTCAGATTCCCGCTGTTGGCGCAGCTGGTGAGCAGTCATTTCCAAACAATATAACTGACAATAATATAGCAGAGAATGCACCGGAATTCAACGATGAATTTCCGTGTGAGGAACAGAGGCGGCTTCTTCGCCTCCTGGATCCTCACTATCTCAACACGGTATCCATGACGGAACTGTATGAGAATGTGTACCAAAGCAAACCGCCGCTGATCGATGGAATGCTCTATCCCGGGGTTCAGCTGTTTGCCGGGCCACCCAAGCTGGGTAAGAGTTTCTTTGTGGCTCAGCTTGCCTATCATGTAAGTACAGGGACACCCTTATGGGGGTATCCTGTCCGGCGCGGGACTGTTTTATACCTTGCATTGGAAGATGATTACGGTCGCCTTCAGAAGCGTCTGTATCAGATGTTCGGAGTGGAGAGTACAGACAATCTGTACTTCTCTGTTTCAGCCGGGCAGATTGGAAATGGGCTGGATGAGCAGCTTGAGAACTTTGTAAGGGAGCATCCTGATACGGTTCTCATTATCATTGATACGCTGCAGAAAGTCCGAGAAATGGGCGGAGATAAATACAGTTACGCCAATGATTATGATATCATCACCCGTCTGAAGAACTTTGCAGATAGTAAGGGTATCTGTTTAATACTGGTGCATCATACCCGCAAACAGCAGGCAGATGATCCCTATGATATGATTTCCGGCACAAATGGTCTTATGGGTGCTGCAGACGGTGCATTCTTGCTGAAAAAGGAAAAGCGTACTGCCAATGCAGCAACACTCGATGTGTCCGGCAGAGACATTCAGGATCAGAGGTTCTACCTGAAGCGTAATACGGAGAGGCTGATATGGGAACTTGAAAAGATAGAGACGGAGCCCTGGCGTGAGCCGCCTGAGCCTCTGCTTGCGGAGGTTGCAAAGCATATCAATGCAGAACAGCCGGAATGGGAAGGAACATCCACGGAATTCATCGAATTACTTGGGTTGGATGTTCAGCCTAATACTCTGACTTACAAGCTGAATGTAAATGCAGGCAGGTTGCTTGATGAATATCACATTCAGTATAGCAGCAGTCGAAACCATACCGGCCGTAAGGTGAAGTTCCATTATGAGCAGACAGAGTAAAGCGTGACGATGGTGACGCTCGTGACGATGTTTTTGATAGTGGGGGCGGTCTTAAAAAGACCGTCACCATCGTCACGACCGTCACGGAAGGGATGGGATAGGATATGAAAAGAAATGTTCAACTGCCCTACGAGCTGTTCGTAGCGCTTATCAAATTTCATCTGTTTCAGGATGATGACTATGCAGATGAAATTGCAACAGGCTTGGAGCAAAAGCTCGATGCGCTTGTAAGGCATGAGCTTTATGCGAAGTACAAGACTGCACCAACGGAAGAAGAACGAGAGAAGGCACGGCAGGAATACCTGGATGAACGTGGCGTTCGTGAGAGTTTCCGATGGTGATTTCTCCTTGGAGACAAAGGACAGGAGCGTGGCACGCTCCTGTTTTAGGCAGACAAGGAGAAGCGGAAGATGCCCTACGGCGAAACCTGCAGGGTGTCGGGAGTAGCCATCGGAGAGCGCAAAACCTGTTTACAGGTTGCATTTTTGATGGCTCTGCTGTCAAAAGTGCTTTTGCGTTACTCTTGACAAGAGTAACAGAACCCGCCGCCGATGCGGCGTTACAAAGGAAGTGATGTATTTGATATGATGAGAACCATCAGTGCAATGGTAGGTAAAGGATCTGTCAGTCATAACAGCCGCCAGTTCAATGCGAAGAACACGGACCCGGAACGCACTCCCCTGAATATCAATTACTGTAATGAAGATATCAGGGCGGTGTATCACCGGCTGTTCGATGATGCACTGGAACGCTTTAATGCCAAGCAGACAAGATCTGACCGAAGAATAGATGATTATTACGAGAAGATCCGCAGAGGAAAACAGGAGAAACCATTCCATGAGCTGATTCTTCAAATCGGTAACTGCGATGATACCGGAGCAACTACTGATGTGGGCGCAAAGGCAAAAGCGGCTCTGGATGAATACTACAGAGGATTTGCAGAGCGAAATCCTAATCTGTGTGTATTCTCAGCCCATCTCCATATGGATGAGGCAACGCCCCATATCCACATTGATTTCGTGCCTTTTATTACCGGCAGCAAGCGCGGCCTTGATACCAGGGTATCACTGAAACAAGCTCTGGCTGCACAGGGCTTCAAAGGAGGTACTCGAAGGGAGACGGAATGGAGCCAATGGGTACAGTCTGAAAAAGAGCAGCTTGCAATGGTTATGGAGCGATATGGTTTTGAGTGGGAACACAAAGGCACTCATGAGAAGCACCTGTCGGTACTGGATTACGAAAAGAAGGTTCGCTCAGAGGAGGTGGCGGAGCTTGATGCGAAGGTAACGGAGAAGAAGTCAGAAATAGCGGCTCTTGATCAGCAGGCTGAACAGGCACAGGCTGAAGTGAAGGAGATAGAAGCTGTACTTGCTACAGTCGAAAAACAGCAGGTCAAGATTGCGGAAATTGAGAAAGTGCAGCCAAAGAAATCTGCGTTGACCGGCAAGGTGTCAATGACAGAAGCCGAATATGATACTCTCCAAACTGCCGCTAAAAAGTACGTGACCTATAAGCGGAAAGATATCGGATTACAGAAACAGGTAGACCAGTTGACGGAGCAGTTGGTCCAAAAGGATAGCTTTATTGATAAGCTTAAGGGTATCATTGCCGGGCTGAGGAATAAGATTGCGGAACTGGAACAAAAGCTCAGTTCCAGGGACAGTATTCGTGAGCAGATGGAGCGTGGCAAATTGAAGTCCGAGAATGACAGCCTCAGAAAAGAGAATCAAAAGCTGAGAGATGTGCTGGCAGCTCACGGAATACCGTTTGGAAGAAAACAGGTGGATCGTGACAGCAGGTAAATAACAGTAAGTGCGGCGGCATTCGGGCAACTCGGATGCTGCCGCTTTTTCACGTTCTGATGTCCAAATGATTGACTTTCATGATATAATAGGAGTGCCAGCAATGGCGTGTAATGGAGAAATAAATTATAATTTGAAATTCCCTACATCATAGGCATCAGCCTAAATCGGGGCACGAAAAAAACCCGAAACCGTTGTGGTATCGGGGTTTTCCGGTGCAATATCTTTTTTGGTTGCACAACATGGCACGTTGCACCAAAAAAGATATTTTGCTTTTTTGTGTTATCGAAGGCTATTTCTCCTTCATAAACCGGGAGTCAAGAGGATGACTCTTGGGTTATTTCATTTTTGCCCGAAATCTGCCATAATACAGTCAGCCAAAGGGCGACAACTTATGATGACAATGTGGTATTTACCTTCAAGGACAGGAAGGAAGTCACGATATAGGGAATAATATAACAGGCCGCTTAGATGGTTGATTTCCGTCTCGCGGCCTGTTTGTAATGAATGATTATCTACTGTCTTTCGGAAACTGTGGTTTCAGAACAGAATCCTTTAGTGCTATGCTCTTATCTCTGCCCGGATACATGATGTAATAAGGCGGAATCTCGTTTGCCTTTTTCAAGAGCTCTTTTATCAGCTTTGCCTTCCCAAGCCACAGTTTGAGAGGATTGATCTTCGGAAGGTCTTCCTCCGTAATCTTACCCTTCATACCGCCGAATTTCATGACTCTTTCTTTGATATAGCGAAGGTCATATCTGGCAGGATTCACCTCGATGATTTCCTTATCCAGACACGTAAGCATGTAAACTGCCTCCAGCGGTGTGCGGACAGAGGTTTCAATGGTGAACACCACATCACGGGGAACCTCGACATATTGTCCAATGAGAGCGAGATTTGTGCAGTCCTTCGGAATGATCGTCGGGCGGTCGCTTTCCTTGCGAGGCATGAACTGCGAGGTGATATAGGGCATCATACAGGTAGAGATATGGGAATGTGCCAGCACCTCATCCTTCATATCCAACATTCCAAAATGGTACAGCATCTCTTCAATGATCTCATTTCCTGTGCACTCCGCCATAGGCTTTTTGATATAGCTGCCAATACGCTCTCCAAACAGGCCATCTCCCCACAGAACGTCACGGTTCTTCTCCCGCTGATCCGGGAAATAGTCCCTATCATAAATGACCAGCGACATTTCCCAACCGGAATCCATGAAGGTGATTCCGCCGCCCGTACCGCTCTTGCTTCCGGTCATCTTCTCCAATCGTTCAAAAAATTCGGGATAGTCTTCTACGGTGAGGAAAAAACTCATCCATTTGGTCTTGTCGGTATGGCTTAAGAACTTATCTGGATTGCCGAACTTTTTATTCCGTGCGGCAAGGTTTTTCCATACCGTGAACAAGCCCATATCTTCCGTGTCCCGGTTAATTTCAGCGATATGTGTATTATCACCGTAGGAGGCGTTTGTCATCATGGAGCCGCTGGTAAGAAGGACGTAATCCTGAGCTCTTACAGGAATGGTTTCCTGATTCTTGATCTTAATACCGTAAACCGTATTGCAGGCCTCATCCATTTCCAGATCATAGACTGCAGTGTCCATACGGAAGGTGACACCCTGATCCTCCAACCATTTATGAATCGGCTTGATCACAGAATCCTTGTCATTGCGTTTTGTATGCAGAATGCCCTCCAGATAGTCGAGCCTGTTCAGAAGTCCGAATCGGTTGAAATACCGCTGCGCCTCCAATGCACTGTGATAGGGCTTAAAAGCCAGCATAGAGTGATAGCACCACCACAGAGAGCTATGGAAGAACTCGCTGTCCTTTCCGAAATAGTCCTCAATCGTCATATCCTCCAGATCCTTTTCCGGGATGCTGGTGAAGTGCTCCATTTTCAGGAGCAGCTCCGGACTCATGCGGTAGTCATGCACCTTTTCGTAAATATGTCCCTGTTTGCACAGGAGTCTGCTTTCGGAATGGATCGGCATATCCTTATTGGCTCTTACTGATTCATCAAGCACCGAGATCGATGGATCTTCCAAGGACGGGATCTTGCTGCACAGATACCAAAGGCACTCCATAAATGGCTCCAGTTCACGCTCACCGGGGCAGATATAGCCCGCTTCCCCGGAATAAGCGTCACAGCAGCCGCCAAGGGAATTTCGTTTTTCATACAGCGTGATGTTCTTTCCCGGCATTCCGGCATCATCAATCAGAAAGACCGCTGCCGCAAGGCCGGCCATTCCTCCGCCAATGATGTGGGCGTTCCTTTCTTCTATGCCTTCAGGTGCGGGAGCCTTGTAAAACAGATTGTAAATGTTCATGGCATACATTCCTTTCTGAAAAGTTTTCAAAACAGTGTTGAAATCACAACACTGTCTATATTATAATAAGGAATGTACTATGGAGCAACCATTGATGTTATGCGAAGTGTTGATATATCCACACTCAACGCATATTTGTCGATATATTCAGGAGGAAATTTATGAAGGCAAAGAACTTGAACGCTTCATCTGTAAAAACAAGAAACCTCATAAGAGATACTTTTGCAGAGCTGCTTTACGAAAAGAAAAATATTAACAAGATCACAGTGACAGAGCTGGTGCAGCGAGCGGACATTAACCGGAGCACTTTCTATTCTCACTATGATGATGTGCGGCACGTTGCGGAGGATATTAAAGCCGAAACACTGAAAGCCTTCTTTGAGAACAAAACCATATCCAATGTACATGACATTGAACCTTTCTTTGATGAGATTTATGCCTATATCAAGAAGAACGATTCCTTCTTCCGGTTGATCTTCATCTCAGATGAAGTGACGAATTTTGTGCGTCATCTGGGCAACATCTGTAAAGGACGCATTTACGAGGCAGTAAACAAAGACGACTCTATTCGTGATAAACACCTGCTTGAACTGGAAGTTTCTGCATTTTCGGACGGCATCGCCATGCAGTTTATCCGTTATTATCACAATGACTATAACGTGACGCTGGAGCAGATCATCGAGTGCGGTAAACTCTGGTGTAGAACGATGATCGAACGCCGATCAGAGAAGACCGTCATGTTAAAGGAATGAGGCTGCAGAAACAAAAACTCTTCCAAGCGGTATATGGGTTCAGTCTCATCCTCGGCTTCTGTCATCACCTTGTGCCGCAGATAGGTGTTCTCCACCTTCGTGACATTGGCGTCACGATCCAGAATTCCAGATCAGCTTAAATGGGCTGAATACATAGGTGTATCCATCGTGGCGCAGTTTTTGCTCTTTCCGCACGTTGAAGGTGAAGTACTGGAAGGAAACCTTCTTTCGGGAGTTGATTGCGTCATTCAGGGCTTCCATGATGTAATAGACTTTCTCGTTGCTGGCATTGATGCACCACCTTACCAGTCTGGTGCTATAGATGTCAGAAGCAGAAGTATTTCTAAACGCGGATCTTCCTCACTGCGTAGAACCGTCTTTCTCGTCATGAGCACGATTCTGAAGCAAAACCCCTTGGATGAACCTGTCTACCAGTTCATGGACAAAAAGCGAGCCGAAGGAAAGCCCTACAAGGTTTACATGATGGCCTCTGCGAACAAATTTCTGAGGGTCTACTACGCCACTGTAAGGAATTATCTGGACTCGTTGGAAGCCGAATAACTAACCAAATGAATTCCACGGATAGCTGCCGTTTCAAAAAAGAAGCGCTGAGCGGCTTGGTTGCGGTACACTTTTTTCTGCGGAAAAGAAATTCGAAATTTGCTAATTTAGGACTTGACTTTTATTAGCAGGTCTAATTTATTATTCAGGAGAGCGGTAGCCCCGCTCTCTTTTTTAGCATTGACTAAATCAAATGCCCTTGATGTAATTAAGAAAACACTTAATCAGAGGTGCGATATGGATACCGCATTATTATTAAAGGCACTTGGGGACCCGACTCGTTTTATGATATTTCAACAGATTCTCAGCAGAAAACATTGTGTGCGTTCGCTGTCTAAGAAACTTGGCATTTCCGAATCTGCCGTTTCGCAGCACATGAAGATCCTTCGGGAAGCCGGGTTGGTTTATGGTGAAAGGTTCGGATATCACATTCACTATCTTCCCAGCCAGGATGCGCTGGATTTTCTGTCCGGAGAATTTGCAAAAATGAAGGATCAATCCTTCCAGCTTTGCAGAGAACCCGGGGTATGCAACTGCGAATTCAGAGAAAAGGAGAATCGGATATGAATATTTTGTTTGAACTTTTTCTGACTTTTGCAAAAATCGGACTGTTTACCTTCGGCGGCGGATATGCCATGATCTCCATGATTGAACACGCCTGCGTAGATAGTAAACAGTGGGTCAGTCATGATGATATGATGAACATCACTGTCATTGCAGAATCTACACCGGGTCCAATTGCAATCAACTGTGCTACCTTCGTCGGTTACAAGCAAAAAGGGTTGGTTGGTGCTATTGCGGCCACACTGGGAATCGTACTTCCTTCGTTTATCGTAATTTATCTGATTGCTATGCTGTTGGACAATTTCCTTGAAATTGCAGTTATTGCAAACGCATTCAAGGGAATTAAACTGGCCGTAGGCATTCTGATTCTAGATGCAGCTATGAAAATGATTAAAAAAATGTCGAAGAAAGCTGTTCCCCGCACGATCATGGTATGTGCAGCAGTTTTGATGATGGCAATCAACGTTCTTGCTTTGAATTTTACGTCTGTCAGTTTAATGCTTGTTGCAGGGATCGTCAGTCTCTGTATTTTTGTGGTGAAGGATGGAAAGGAAGGTACGGCAAAATGATACTTTGGAATCTCTTTTTGGGTTTCTTAAAGGTCGGCTGCTTTTACTTTGGCGGTGCCTATGCCGCTATTCCGCTGATTCGTGATATTGTTCTTTCATATGGATGGTTAGACGAGGAAATGCTGACATATATGATTGCCGTCAGCGAAAGTACGCCAGGACCAATCATGGTCAATCTGGCAACCTATGTCGGAACTTCACAAGCAGGCTTTATTGGCGCAATGATTGCGACATTTGCAGTCGTTCTGCCTTCGTTTTTAATTATGTTGGCAGTTACGGCAGTTCTGCCTAAAGTAATCAAGAACAAATATGTTCAGGCAGCTCTGCGAGGAATTAAGCCGAGTATGATTGGAATTATACTTGCCACCGGATGCTGGATGATTTTCAAAAACTTGTTTGACAGTTCTTTTGAAAAAATCAGCATCAGAGCAGTCATCATTACCGCTATCCTTTGCGCAGTGTACTTCGGACAGAAAAAGATATTAAAGAAGAGCGTTTCACCTATCATGCTGATTGTTATTTCAGCTTTGCTGGGTATGGTTGGATACGCACTATAACGGAGCATAATATTCGGATTTATCACTCAACCAGATTGAGAGGAAAATTTTAGCTTAATCGCTCATCCGGATCAAATCGGATGTTGAGATTTACCCCTCTGGATGCTATAATACACCCAAGCCATTTGATATTATCCGCAGGGGTGGGTCTCTTGTTATCACGGCTGATAACATTTTGATAACAATAGCTGTGATACTCAGGATAATATGGATACCACAAATAATCAGAAGAACAGGAATACATATCTTCTAAGCAAAACTGTTTAAGAAATGGATCCTGTTGTAGAGTGGGAATAACCCTGACAACAAACAGCGCTGCCTGATTTGGTCCCAAATCAGACAGCGCTGTTCTGTTTGCTCTTTTACACTACCGGCTTATCAGCTTATAAGCCACAACGCGGGCATCATCCACGGCGATCTGTCCATCGCGGTTCATATCACATGTAAGCAGCTGCAGCACATTGCCGGCACCCGCGGTATCTGCATACAGATTGGCGTGATACAGCTCGTAAATGTACTGCGCGTCATTGATATCCACCGTTCCGCTGCCGTTGACATCTCCGCTGTACCGCAGAGAGGTGGACGACCCGGTGCCAACTGTGATCTGCTTCCGAGCGGCAGACACCGTGTTGGGAAGGCTGTCCCCTGTCGCCGCCAGCCACACATAGGCGCCGTATTCCTGCGACCAGAACATAGGTTGGCTTCCGTAATACAGCCCCTTGCCGGCGGGCAGCGCCGTCCCCGGCACCGCCTTCAGCAGCACCACCTCGTCGCCGTCCCGTTTTACAAAGGTACTGGCAGTAACGCTGATCCGCGGCTGCTGGGTCTTGGTCACCGTCACGGTGATGATGCCGCCGGTCATTTCAGAGGCCGGGATACGATACCAGTTTTCGCTCTCCATGGCTTCAAAGGCCACAGTGCGGCCGCTTCGCTGGGCGCTGATGGTGTAGGTGCAGTCGTCCGTCGGATCAACAAAGAACTGGAATTCCTTGTCATTTTTGGCCTGATAACTACCCTTGCCGTCCATCACATCCGCCGCGCCGCTGCCCACGAACACCACCTGCGTGGTACCGGACTGCGCCGCCTTGATGACGGTGATAACCACGTCTCCGGTGATCTCCCCGCCGGGGATGGTGTAGGTGCTGCCGTTGGCAATGGGGTTCACAAGGCGGCCTCCCACCGTGACGGACACGGCGTAATCATAGTTGTTGGCGCGGCTCACAGAAAAGATATAGTCGTTGCCGAACGTCGCCTTTGACGACCACTGCACCACATCGTCCTGACCGCTGCCGGTCAGCTCTACGGTGTACGTCCGGGAAACGGGTTCAGAGGCATAGATCACCAGATTGCCGGTAACAGCGCTCACCGTGTACGTTCCGTCGCCGTTGTCCTCCACAGTGACCGCCTGCCCGTCCATTTCGGCGGTAAAGCCGTAGTCCATCCCTGCCGGGGCAGAGAAGGTGTAGTCCTGCCCCTTCAGGACGAAGCTTGCGCCGCTGATGCCCTCCACATCCGGCAGCTCCACGGCGCAGCCGCCCGCGTGGATGGTCACAGTGCTCGTCGTAATATCGGCAGCACGGGCATCCTTCAGCGCATTGACACCGCGATCCACATAGGCCTCCGTCAACGTCACCTGCGCATCGCCCACCGCCCGGACGTTAAACGTCACAACAAAAGACTGTCCGATTTTCTGTTCACCGTAGCCCGCGATGGTCAACGTACCGTTGCTGTCCTCCACAATCTCCGGCATGGCCTCACCGGCTGCTGCAATGGCTCCATAGCCCAGCCTCTCGCTGTCATAGCGCAGCACGAAGTGGTACGCGTTGTAGCTATCGTCATTCTCATCCTGTGACGTCAGCTTCAAAGCGACCTTGACGCTGCCTCCCTCCGCATTGGTGGTATCGCTGTACAGCAGCGCGACACGAAAAAGCGCCGGCTCCTCACCCGTTACACGGGCAGGCAGCACGGCGCAAAGCAGAACAACGGCCAAAAGCACAGAAAGAATCTTTTTGGTAACATGTATCTTTTGCATTTGTGATCCACCCCTATCCAATCAGGAAATTTTCGCCTTGTAGGGTCCTGAGCGGCAAAATTCCCCCTGAATCCCGCAAAACCAACAAGATTCTAACCATATTATGTCATTATTTGCAAGACCTTTGCCGCAAATTACATATAGAACTTGTCAAGCAGTTTTTGTGCATGTTGCACAATTCGCCCCAAATACGGTATATTACGCTGCATTTTATTCTTATTCAGCCAATTATCAGCAACTTTTACGGTAGCATCCATCGAAAGACAATGCCGCTGATTTAAATTTTCACACAAACGCGCCCAGGGGTAAATGCCTTTATCCGGTCTTCACCCCTGGGCTTGATCAGTCTGCCTCGCGGCAGGCTCCATTTGTTTGTATGGTTTACTTTTCCAACCTCACAGCACACACTATCCGTCCGCGCACAGTCATCTGACGACACAGTGCCTGATCGCATCCGCAGCATAACGCTGCACCCGGTATTCGGTTGACCCCGTTTGTGCGACTCTGATCCGCGCGCAGATCCCCCAAATCCACCGCATTGCGTCAATTGCCCACTAATTTGTGGTTCCATCGACCATGCTGTACCATACTTTTCTGAAAAAGGCAAGTGTCCTGCCGCAAATTTTTCAGTTTTTCCTTTTCAAAATGTTTTTCGTTCCGCCGCCATTGTGTCCCGTCCGAAAATATGGTATGCTGGGGAAAACAACAGACAAAGGAGCGCTTGATATGCGTCTGATCTCATGGAACGTCAACGGCCTGCGGTCGTGTCTGGGCAAGGGCTTTCTGGATTTCTGCGCCTTCGCGGACGCGGACATCATCTGCCTGCAGGAGACAAAAATGCGCCCGGAGCAGGCGCAGTTCGACCTGCCGGGCTACCGCATGTTCTGGAACAGCGCGGACAAGGCCGGCTACTCCGGCACCGCCGTGTTCACCCGGCAGACGCCCCTCTCCGTCACCTATGACTTTGGCGAGGACATCCAC
>ENA-OROO01001460-OROO01001460.1-human-gut-metagenome-genome-assembly--contig:-NODE-1460-length-12204-cov-7.040250_pt1 | contig 12204 bp, 14 predicted proteins | sample MGYA00242130_ERZ509052 | MGnify/ENA primary metagenome ERZ509052 (study PRJEB26280, sample SAMEA2338730) | human gut metagenome | biome: human gut; feature: human-associated habitat; material: faeces... | reverse complement strand
TGCCGCCAAAATCCTTCCGGCAGGCGATGTCCACCCAGCCGTTTGCTTCCAGCAGGGCCTCCACAGCCTCCCGCTGCTGCCAGCCGATCTCCAGCACCAGTGCCCCGCCGGGGCGCAGGGCCTGCCGGTAGTGCTGCGCAAGGGCCCGGTAGAACACAAGGCCGTCATCCCCTGCTTCCAGTGCCATGGCCGGTTCCTGCGCCACCTCCGGCTGCAAATGCTGCATTTCCTCCGCCGTCAGATACGGCGGGTTGGACACGATCAGGTCCAGCTGCCCTTCCGGCAGGCTTTGCCAGTAGGTGAACAGGTCCCCCTGCACGGCCTGCACCGCCGGAGCTGCGCCGGGCAGAGCAGTGCGCGCATTCTGTTCCAGGTAGCGGAAGGCTTCCGGGCTTTTTTCCACGCAGGTGACCTGCGCGTCCGGGCAGAAGCGCTTGACCCCCAGCCCCAGACAGCCGGTGCCGGCACACAGATCCAGCACACGGGGCGCTTTTACGCCCGCAAGGGTCTGCGCGGCGGCCTCGGCCACCACCTCGGTGTCCGCACGGGGGCAGAGCACCCCCGGCCCCACGATCAGTTCAAAGTCCAGAAAGCTCCAGCGACCGCACAGGTACTGCAGCGGCTCCCGCGCCTCCCGGCGCAGGCAGAGGGACTCCAGCCGGGCAGCCTGCGCTTCGGTCAGGGGCGCGTCCGCCAGCCGGACATCCCGCCCGGTCACCAGCCGGAAAAGTTCTGCGGCGTCGTAATCCGCATCCAGGCATCCGGCCGCCGTCAGACGGGCTTCCAACTGCCGCACCGCGTCCCGCGGGGTCATACCTGCCGTTACCATTTGCCTTCCTCCGGGTTTTCCGGCAGCACCGGGGTCACGGCCGCAATGGCCACCTCGATCATGCTGTCATCCGGCTCAAACACCGTGAGGTGCTGCACCCAGATGCCGGGCTGACGAATGATGCGGGTGGCAAGGTTATCCGACCGGCCGCACCACTTGAGCAGCTCGTAGCTGATGCCCATGACCAGCGGCAGCAGCAACAGCTTGAAGAGCACCCGCAGGCCGATGCTGCCCCAGGGCAGCACGCTGTACAGGAATACGCTCACGATGACCACCAGGATCAGGAAGCTGGTGCCGCAGCGCGGGTGGAAGCGGGTATACTTGCGCACATTCTCCACCGTGAGGGGGTCGCCTGCCTCGTAGCAGGCAATGGTCTTGTGCTCGGCCCCGTGGTACTCGAACACCCGGTGGATCTCCTTCATTTTGGAGATGCCCACCATATAGGTCAGGAAGATGCCCACCTTGAGCACCGCTTCCAGCACCACCTTGGCCCAGCGGCCCAGCGTGACAAAATGGTTCACGCCGCCCACGATAAGGGTGGGCAGCACAGTGAACAGCAGAATGGCCAGCAGCCCGCCCAGAACGGCTGCGCAGGCCAGCAGAGCGTCCTCGGCCTTTTTGCCCAGATGCTCCCCTACCCACTTTTCAAAAGCGGTCTCTTCCTCTTCGGGGTCGTAGTCATCGCCCATGCTGACCTGGGCCGAGTACATCATATAGCGGTAACCCATGATCAGGCTTTCGATCATGGAAATCGCTCCCCGCACCAGCGGGATCTTTGTCCAGATGCCATGGGTAGGCGTGGGCTCGGTCTTGGTCTCGATGGTGCCGTCCGGCTTGCGCACGGCGCAGCAGATGAGCTTGGGGCCGCGCATCATGATGCCTTCCATCAGGGCCTGCCCGCCTACACTGGTCTTGAAACGTTCCTTGTTGGGTTGATTCATTGGGTTCTCCTTACGGTTTTTACTTTCCCTCTATTGTAACACCGAAATGTGACAAAATCTCATTTACGCCTTATGATAAAGCGGCAGGCCCAGGGTGACCACCGTACCCCGGCCCAATGTGCTCTGGATGTCCATGGTGCCGTCCAGCGCGGTCATGATGGAATCCACCAGCGCCAGACCGATGCCGCTGCCGCGCACCGCATTGCTGCCCTTGTAGAACTTGGTCTTGACGTTTTCCAGATCTTCCGGCGGGATGCCCCGACCCTGATCCAGGATCTCCACAAAGGCCTTGTATTCCCCTGCCCACAGCTTGACCGTGATGCGGCCGCCGGGGGCAGAATATTTGATGGCGTTGTCCAGAATGTTGATGAACACCTGCCGCAGGCGGTCGGGGTCGGCATACACCGGGATCATCTCTTCCGGCTCGGTGTAGCTCAGGATCAGTCCTTCGCGCTGGATGCGTGCCTCGCAGAACAGCACCGCGTCGGTGAGCTCTGCCACCAGATCCAACGGGCGGCACTCCATGCGCAGGCGGCCGTTCTGCAGGCGGCTGAAATCCAGCAGCTCCTCCACCATGTTGTACAGACGGCCCGTCTCGTTGTTGATGATCTCCAGCCCCTTGCGGTAGTTCTCATCCGTGGGATCGTCCAGCGTGCGCAGGGTCTCCACCCAGCCCCGGATGGAAGTAAGCGGCGTGCGCAGCTCGTGGGAGACCGAACTGATGAACTCGTTCTTCATCTTCTCGGTCTCTTCCAGCCCTTCTGCCATCCGGTTGATGGTGCCGCGCAGACGGTCCACCTCGTCCCGGGCATCTCCGCTCACCGGCAGGCGCACGTCGAACTCGCCGCGGGCGATGTCGGCAGCAATGCGCTCCACCTGCCCCAGCGGCACCACGATGCTGCGCACAAAATACAGGCCGGTCAACACGCTGAACACTAGAATGGCCGCCACCACCACGAGACTGGCAAAAAAGGCGTTCTGGATCTGCCGTTCGATCAGGGTCAGGCTGGTGACCAGCCGCAGGGCGGCCACATCCTCGGCGGCATAGGGCACCAGATAGCACGCCGCCATGACCACCTCGCCGGACTCGGTGCGGTACACCGCCATGCCCAGCCCGTCGGCGGCGTCCTGCGCCTGCACAAAGTCCAGGTTATTTACGATGCCGTCGGCATCGGTGCCGCTGGAGGATGCAATGACCCCGCCATAGCTGTCCAGCAGCATGAATTCGTACTTGTCCTTATCAGAATACTGTTCCACCATGCGCCGCAGCGCCATGCTGCGGTTGGCCGCCGCACTGTAGACCGTGTCGGCAGTGTAGACCTTCAGCTGACCGGTCACCGAGGAAAAGCGCCGGTACATGGTCTGCTGCACGCTGTTGTAGTAGCTGCGGGTGTAGCTGTACAGGAACATCGCCTCGGCCAGCAGCACCAGAAGCACCGTAATGAGCAGATTGCCCCGCAGCCAGCGCCGCGTGATCCCGCTTCGCATTTTGCTTTTCCTCCCTTCCATTTATATTGGCGTTTGCCAAAGCCGTCACTCTTCCCAGCGGTAGCCATAGCCCCACACAGTCATGATGTGGGTGGGGTGGCTGGGCTCGTCCTCCACTTTCATGCGCAGGCGGCGGATGTTCACGTCCACGATCTTCACATCGCCGAAGTAGTTCTCGCCCCATACACCCTTCAGGATCTTTTCACGTACTAGGGCGGTGCCCGGGTTCCGGAAAAACAGCTCCATGATCTGGAATTCCACCTGGGTCAACTCGATGGGCTGACCGGCCTTCAGCAGCACACGGCGGTTCTCGTCCAGCACAAAGTCCCCGCTGGTCAGGGTGCCCAGCTCCTTGGCGGGATCCTGCTCTTCCTCACTCTCGGCCCGGTGCACCCGGCGGCAGAGCGCCTCCACACGGGCCAGCAGCTCGCTCACACTAAAGGGTTTGGTCATGTAATCGTCGGCACCGATGGACAGGCCCCGGATCTTGTCCTGCTCCTGCCCCTTGGCGCTGAGGATGATGATGCCGATCTTCTGGTCGGTGCGGCGGATCGTTTCGCAGAGCGAAAAACCGTTCATGCCCGGCAGCATCACATCCAGAATGGCCGCATCGCAGCCGGGCTTCTTGGCCAGCAGCGGCAGGGCGGCCTCGGCGCTCTCGGCCTCCACGGCTTCCATCCCGGTAAGCCGCAGGTTCAGTGCGATCATCTCACGGATATTGGCTTCATCTTCCACCACAAGCACTCGTACCATGGTCTTTCCTCCGTTTTCAATTCAGCAGATACAACGCGTTTGACAGGCTGTAATCCGCGTCCTGGATCTCCACATCCGGGGCCAGCCGGGCCTGCATCTGGCGCGACGCCACAATGCCCAGTTTGGTCCACCCGGTAGAGCTGGCCGCAGTCTGGGCCAGCCGTACCGTCATGACCGGCTGGTCCTCGTCCACGGTGCGCAGCTCCACCGCGCCGTCGTATTGTTCGCTGTCGGTAAGTTTGAGGTTGCCCTCCCACTCGGTGGGCAGCTCGATGTAGCAGTTCGTTTCCTCATCCAGCAGGCCAAAGCTCTTTTCCGGCCTGCGGCTGGTGTAGTCCATCCAGACGATAAAGTCCATGCGGCGGCTCTGGCTCAGGTTCAGCAGGCCCGCCTCGTCCGGCTGGGTGGGGATCTCCACGATGCCGTCTCCGTCCAGATCGCAGCTCACCAGTGTGGACACATTGCGCAGAGATGCCTCATACAGCTCATCGGCACTGATCTGGGACGCCTGCACCATCTGCTGGGTGCTCTCATCGAAACGGAGCAGCACGCTGGCCAGATTGTTGCCGGAAATGCCCGTCCAGCCGTCCAGCACCAGATAATTGCGCCGGTCGGAGCCAAGACCGGCCGCCACCGATGCACAGCCGGAAAAGCGGTCGGCCGAAAGGCCCATGACGGCAGCCTGCCGGAACCCGCCTTCCTTGTCCACGGTAAGCAGTTCGATCTGCACGCCGCCGTCCTCCTGGGTAGACATCAGGATCAGATCCTGACTGCCGCCGCCGGTGATGTCCTCCACCAGATATTGCTCGTAGGACTGCTCCAAAATGGTGGAGAGCTGCCCGTCGTTGTAGGCATACACGGCCAGATAATGGTCGCCCTGTGCGGCCACATAGCCCACCACCAGCTGGCAGTCATCCCCTGCGCGGAGCTGGGCCAGCCGCACGTTCTCCACCGTATCGGCCAGACCCTCCACGCTCTGGCGCACCTGCCACGCTCCGGTGTCATCCCGCTGCAGAATGGCAATGCACACGTTCGTGCTCTGGGCCGTGGTGTACAGCACGGCTGCATCCTGCTGGCCGTCGCCGTCCAGGTCCTGCAAAAGAAAAGGTGACAGCAGCTCGCCCTGCATGGGGTACTTGAGCTGCGCACTCTCGCCCAGCCAGTCGTTCAGGGCCGTCTGCACCGCGCCATAGTCACCGGACAGACGCGGGGCACGCAGCAGCTCTTCCACCTGCAGGTTCTCTCCGGGCAGAGCATTGCAGCCCGCCAGCAGAACACTGACCAACAACAGAGCCAGTGCATGCCGGAAATGGCGGAATGTTTTCAACCGGATCTCCTCCCTTCATGGAAAATGCAGCCGCCAGCCGCAGCCAAAAAAACGCTATTGTCAGTATACCACGCCAGCCCCACTCTGCCAAGTGGCGTTGTTGCGAAAAAGTCTCTGCGCCAGCCACTCTTCCGGGGACACAAAAAAGCCCTCCCCCATTGCTGGGAAAGGGCTTTTGTCAACCGTTTATACAGTCAGAGCAGGATCAGACGAGCTCCAGAACTGCCATCTCGGCAGCGTCGCCGCGGCGAGCGCCGATCTTGATGATGCGGGTGTAGCCGCCGTTGCGGTCAGCGTACTTGGGGCTGATCTCATCAAACAGCTTCTTTGCAACATCTTCCTTGGTGATGTAGGCATAAACCTGGCGCTTGGTGTGCAGGTCGCTTGCCTTGCCAAGGCTGATCATCTTCTCGGCCATGGAACGAACGTCCTTGGCGCGAGTGACAGTGGTCTCAATCTTGCCATTCTCTAACAGGTAGGTAACCATAGCGCGCATCATAGCGTTGCGGCTGTCGCTGGTTCTACCGAGCTTTCTGGTACCGGGCATCCCGTTTCACTCCTTAATTATTTTAGTTATTCGTCATCCGTGTTCAGCTTGAAGCCCAGGGAGTCCAGCTTTGCCATGACTTCTTCCAGGCTCTTGCGACCGAGGTTGCGGACCTTCATCATCTCGTCCTCGCTCTTGCTGACCAGATCTTCCACCGTGTTGATACCGGCACGCTTCAGGCAGTTGAAGGAACGCACGCTCAGATCCAGCTCTTCGATGGTCATCTCCAGAGCCTTCTCCTTGTCGTCGTTGGTCTTTTCCACCATGATCTCAGCGCCGGCTGCCTCGTCGGACAGGTTGACGAACAGGTTCAGGTGCTCGGTCAGCACGCGGGCAGCCAGAGAAACGGCTTCCTGCGCATTGATCGTGCCATCGGTCCAAACCTCGATGGTCAGCTTGTCGTAATCGATCGCCTGGCCAACACGGGTGCTCTCGACGTTGTAATTCACCTTGAGCACAGGGGTGTAAATGCTGTCAACGGGAAGAGTGTTGATGTCATTCTTCTCGATGATAGCCTGTTTGTTGCGCTCTGCGGGCACATAGCCACGGCCCTTGTCGAAGGTGAGCTCCATAACGAGCTTGGCACCCTCGCCCAGGGTTGCAATGTGCCACTCAGGGTTCAGAATTTCGATGTCATCGCCCTGCTTGATGTTGTCAGCGGTGACCTCACAGGGGCCGACTGCCTCAACACGCACTGTCTTCGGACCCTCGGTGTACAGCTTTGCAGCGATACCCTTCAGGTTCAGGACAATTTCGGTAACGTCTTCCTTGACGCCCTCAATGGTGGAGAACTCGTGAACCACGCCGTCAATCTTGACGCTGGTCACGGCGACACCGGGCAGAGAGGAAAGAAGCACACGACGCAGGCTATTGCCCAGTGTGATGCCAAAGCCACGCTCCAGCGGTTCTGCCACGAATTTGCCGTAGCGGCCGTCCGGGGACAGGCTTGCCGTTTCGATTTTGGGACGTTCAATCTCCATCATATCTATGCCCTCCTTGTCAAACCGATGTTGCCATCGGCCCATTATTAAATTCTTTCAAAGAAAAGAATGCGAAAACCGGCCATCCACACGGAAGGCCAGGCCTTCTTAATGGATTACTTGGAGTACAGCTCGACGATGAGGTGCTCTGCAACTTCGTAGTCGATGTCGCTGCGCTCGGGGAGCTTGTTGACGACGCCCTTCAGGGTGCCAGCCTCGCGGTCCAGCCAGGAGGGCAGAGCCACGACGGGGGCCTCGGGGCCAGTCAGCTTAGCGAACTTAGCAGAGCTGCGGCTGGACTCACGAACCTCGATGACATCACCGGCCTTGATGAGGTAAGAGGGGATGTTGACCTTCTTGCCGTTGACGGTGAAGTGAGCGTGAGAGACCAGCTGACGAGCGTCGCGGCGGGTCTGAGCAAAGCCCAGACGGAACACGACGTTGTCCAGACGGCACTCCATGATCTGCAGCAGGTTCTCACCGGTCTTGCCGGGGCGGGACTCTGCCTTCAGGTAAGCGTTGTGGAACTGCTTCTCCAGAACGCCGTAAATGAACTTGACCTTCTGCTTCTCCTTCAGCTGAGATGCGTACTCAGACTGCTTCTTGCGCATGTTGCCATTGGAGTTGCGGGTGGTATTCTTCTTTGCATAGCCCATGACCGCAGGAGAAATGCCCAGGGCCTTGCAACGCTTTGCGATAGGCTGCGTATTCTTTGCCATAATTCAATTTCCTCCTTCGATCAGACACGACGGCGCTTCGGGGGACGGCAGCCGTTGTGGGGAATGGGAGTCACGTCCTTGATCAGGGTGACTTCCAGGCCGGTAGCCTGCAGCGCACGGATAGCGGACTCACGGCCAGCGCCGGGGCCCTTGACGTAAACTTCAACAGTCTTCATGCCATGCTCGATTGCAACCTTGGCTGCGGTCTCAGCAGCAGACTGAGCTGCAAACGGGGTGCTCTTGCGGCTGCCGCGGAAGTTCAGGGAGCCAGAGGAGCACCAGGACACTGCATTGCCCTGCAGGTCGGTGATGGTGACGACGGTATTGTTGAAGGTAGACTGGATATGAGCCTGACCAGCAGCAATGTTCTTGCGCTCTTTCCGCTTCATGCGGACATTTGCGCCCTTCTTGGCGTTATTTGCACTTGCCATTTCTCAAATCCTCCTTACTTCTTCTTGTTAGCGACAGTGCGCTTCGGGCCCTTGCAGGTACGTGCATTGGTCTTGGTGCGCTGGCCGCGGCAGGGCAGATTCTTGCGATGGCGGGTGCCACGGAAGGACTGGATCTCAACCAGGCGCTTGATGTCCAGAGCAACGTTGCGGCGCAGGTCGCCCTCAACGATGATGTTAGCCTGATCGATGTAGTCACGGATCTTAGCCTCTTCTTCCAGAGTCAGGTCCTTGACGCGGGTATCGGGGTTGATGCCAGTTGCTTCCAGGATCTTGTTCGCAGTGGTCTGACCGATACCGTAAACGTAGGTGAGACCCACCTGAACGCGCTTCTCGCGGGGCAGGTCAACGCCGGCAATACGTGCCATAGTAGTTTCCTCCAAAAATCATCCCATGTCAGTGTCGGGGTCTGCGCCGGGACTCTACGCACTTGACCCCCAGGCGCCCGAATTAGCCCTGGCGCTGCTTATGCTTGGGGTTCTGGCAGATGACCATCACGCGGCCTTTGCGGCGGATGACCTTGCACTTTTCGCAGATGGGTTTCACGGAAGGCTTGACCTTCATGATGTTGAACCTCCTTTTGGTTGATACCCTGGTGCTTATTTGGAGCGCCAGGTGATGCGGCCCTTAGAAAGATCATAGGGCGACATTTCCACGGTAACCTTGTCCCCGGGCAGGATACGGATGAAATTGGTCCGCAGCTTGCCGGAGATGTGCGCTAAGAGGATGTGACCGCTGGGAGTGAGCTTCCCGGTGTTCTTGTCCTCGCTCAACATTTCCACCTTAAAGATGGCGTTGGGCATGGCTTCACGCACAATGCCTTCGATCTCGATGACGTCTTCTTTAGACAAGCTATTTGCCTCCTCATTTGGATCTGCTCAGTTTGTCATGGTAGGGAGCCGGAGCCTTACGTTCCAAGCCTGAAAGCACTGTGCTTTGTCGTGCCTGCGCCCGATTTTGCAGCAGCTTGCCGCTTCATGCTCTTCCCGTTCAGTGCCGGCCCTCAGACGGACAGGCGGCGATGAGCGCCACATACTTCATCTCCTGCGGCACAAAATCCACAAAACGGGCAGAAAATCCCTGTCCGTCGAGGAAGTATCTGGCTTCCACAGCCATTTATAGATTATACACCTTTTGTTGTCAATTTGCAAGAGGTTTTTTCCGTATTTCCGATAAAAAATTCTTCTGCAAAATCTTCCGGTGTCTTTGGCCCCGGCTTTTGCGCTTCTCCACCGGGAAGATGAAACTTTTTCACCAAAAGTTGTCGCAATTGCACAAAAGGCATCTCCCGGCAGCCAAAAAGCCGCCCGGAACGCAGCATTTCTGCGCGCTCCGGGCGGCTCGGACCCCATCTTATGGAGTTGATTACTTGAGACTGAAGGTCTCCGGGTCAAAGTCCGGATCATCCCAGAAGCGGGTCATGATCTCGGTGCGGTCCTTCAGGATCGCATTCGAGTGCTCGAAATGCGCAGCCAGGCCGCCGTCCTTGGTCTTGACCGTCCAGCCGTCAGACAGCTGCTTGATCTTGCAGTCGTACTGGCAGATCATGGGCTCGATGGCAATGGTCATGCCGGGCACCAGGCGCGGGCCGCGGCCCTGATGGCCGTAGTTGGGCACTTCCGGATCTTCGTGCAGCTCCTTGCCGGTGCCGTGACCTACGAACTCGCGCACCACCGAGAAACCGGCATCCTCGCAGTAGCTCTGCACGGCATAGCCGATATCACCGATGCGGTTGCCTGCCTTGGCAGCCTCGATGCCCTTGTACAGAGCAGCCTTGGTCACGTCCAGCAGACGCTGAGCCTCCAGGTCGATCTTGCCCACCGCATAGGTGCAGGCATTGTCGCCGTTGAAGCCGTCGATCTTGGCACCGGTGTCGATGCTCACGATGTCGCCGGGGCGGATCACGATGTCATGGGAAGGGATGCCATGGATGATGGTATCGTTCAGACTGATGCAGGCTGTGCCCGGAAATCCATACAGACCCTTGAAGTTGGGGGTGCCGCCGTGCTTCACGATGAAGTCGTAGATCAGCTTGTCCAGCTCCCAGGTGGTCATACCTGCTTCGATATGCTCTCCGCCGTACTTCAGGGCAGCTGCGCTCAGGGCGTTTGCCTTGCGCATGCCGTCCAGCTCTTTTGCATTTTTGATCTGAATCACGATTATGCCTCCAAAGCCTTCATGACTTCTGCAGTGGTCTCCTCAATGGAGGGGCAGAACTTGATCTCCGCCAGCTTGCCGCGGGTACGGTAGAAATCCACCAGCGGCTCGGTCTGCTCGTGGTATGCCTTCAGGCGATCCAGCACGGTGGCGGGCTGGTCATCCTTGCGGATGACGGTCTTGCCGCCGCACAGGTCGCACACACCCTCGACCTTGCTCTTCTTGTTGATGATGTGGTAGCTGGCACCGCACTTTTCGCAGACGCGGCGGCCGCTCATGCGCTCCACGATCACATTGTCCTCGACCTGCAGCTCCAGCACCTTGTCGATGCGGATGCCCATGGTCTCGATGGCCTCGGCCTGGGCGATGGTGCGGGGCACGCCGTCCAGAATGTAGCCGTTGGCACAGTCAGACTCCTGCAGACGCTCGTTGATGATGCCGATGATGACCTCATCGGGCACCAGCTTGCCGGCATCCATATACTCCTTGGCCTTCAGCCCGGTGGGGGTGCCGTTCTTCACAGCCGCCCGCAGGATGTTGCCGGTAGAGATGGTGGGGATGTTCAGCTTCTTCTTGATGATGTCTGCCTGTGTGCCTTTACCGGCACCAGGAGCGCCTAAAAGGATCAGTTTCATGGTAATACCTCAAATTATTCCAGGAAGCCCTTGTACTGACGCATCAGCATCTGGGATTCCAATGCCTGTACAGTCTCCAGCGCCACGCCGACCACGATGATGACGGAGGTACCGCCGATGGACAGCGCCGCCACGTTCACGATCTTACCGATCAGCAGAGGCAGGATCGCCACAACGCCCAGATAGATGGCGCCGAACAGCGTGACCTTATTGAGCACCTTCTTGATGAAGTCAGCGGTGGGCTTACCGGGACGGAAGCCGGGGATAAAGCCGCCGTTCTTCTTCAGGTTGTTGGAGATCTCAATGGGGTTGAACTGAATGGTCGCATAGAAGTAGCTGAAAGCGATGATCATCAGGAAATAGACGATCATGTACAGCACGCTCTTGCTGTCCACTGCATTCACCAGGGAGTAGGCGAAGGTGCCCTTCTCCGGTGCGGGCAGGAACGCCGCCACCGTGGGGATGATCATGGCGATGGACTGGGCAAAGATGATAGGCAGCACGCCGGACATATTTACCTTCATGGGAAGGGTAGATGCCTGACCGCCGTACATCTTACGGCCCACCTGGCGCTTGGCGTACTGCACGGGGATGCGGCGCTCGGCGCCGTTGACCCAGGTGATCAGCACGATCAGCGCCAGGATACCCACCACCACCAGCACCGCGTGCCACCACTGCATTGCCCCGGACTTCAGGGAGATGCTCATGGAGGACACCATGCTGGGCACGCGGGACAGGATGCCCGCGAACAGGATGATGGAGATACCGTTGCCGATACCGAACTCGGTGATCTGCTCGCCCATCCACATCACGAAGGAGGAACCGGCGATGAAGGAGATGATGATGACCAGCGCCGCCCACACACCGGTGTTGGTGAGGATGTGGGCGTTCTTCATCAGGGCATAGTAGCCCCAACCCTGCAGGATGGCGATAGCCACCGTAGCGTAACGGGTGATGGACTGGATCTTCTTCTTGCCCTCCTCGCCGCCGTCACGCGCCATCCGCTCCAGAGCGGGGATGGCGATGGTCAGCAGCTGGATGATGATCGAGCTGTTGATGTAGGGCTGGACGCCCAGCGCGAAGACCGTCGCTTCTGCGAACGCGCCGCCGGACATGACGTTGAACAGGCCCAGGATCGTGTTCTGCAGGCCACTAGCCTGGAAGTAGTCGGCCAGTGCTTTGGTGTCGACGAAAGGTACGGGTACGGCATTGCCGAGACGGTAAAGCAGGACAATCAGAAGCGTAAAGAGAATTTTCTTGCGCAGTTCCTCAATGCGCCATGCGTTACGAAATGTCTGGAGCACCTTACACCACCTCAGCCTTTCCACCTGCCTCTTCGATTTTCGTTTTGGCAGATCCGGAAAACGCTGCTGCTTTCA
>ENA-OROO01001456-OROO01001456.1-human-gut-metagenome-genome-assembly--contig:-NODE-1456-length-12212-cov-20.424776_pt1 | contig 12212 bp, 7 predicted proteins | sample MGYA00242130_ERZ509052 | MGnify/ENA primary metagenome ERZ509052 (study PRJEB26280, sample SAMEA2338730) | human gut metagenome | biome: human gut; feature: human-associated habitat; material: faeces... | reverse complement strand
TTGTGAGACTACCAACTTTTTTATGAACTATTTCTTATCCCGAACTGGGGTATTAACTATTCCTTCGTATCCATTTAACAAAGCCCATCCCAGGCCAAAAGCCTTCATTGCAGCCTTTCCTCATGCCTTTCCTCCAGTTTTATCCGCCCAAAAGTTGCTATTTCCTATCTCTGCCAGCAGCCAAGAGACACAGGCTCTGATTTATCAAAATAGCGTACAAACTTAACTCCACATTGTCATCTGTAATCGACACGTCAGAAAGAAAAATAGGTGCCTGACCATACCGTTTGTATGACAGACACCAATTCTTAGTTTATGCGCTCAATGCCAAAGAACTACTCGTCCTCGACTTCATTGGCTTCTTGATCCCAAAGGACGCATTCCCAGCTCCAGGGATCGACTTCCCTTGCTATATCGTTCCTCTTACGTATATAGCCATGTTCACCATTCCTTGCAGTATGCGTAGTAGTGCTGAGCGAAGTAAGGCTTACTATTGTCAGAAGGGACTGTGAAGTGTTCACCGCGACGGCCTCGCAAGTAGGCTTCATATATTTACGCTTATCCATAGTAGTTTACTTTTTGACGATTTTCTTATTGTTAATAATATAGAGGCCAGCAGGTAGATCATTGAGGGCCTTGCCCATCTCCACCTGATGCTTCACCTTGACACCCGCCGTCGTATAGACATCGACGAGCGTCGAGTCGAGTGCGTTGGCATTGGTCACACCATTCGTCTCATCATCTGGGAACAGAATGCTCTTGAATCCTCCGGCCCGCGGATTGACATAGCAACGATTTGCATCTACATAAGCCGTTATTCCATCCGGCACAAAATAGAATGCCAATCCTGCCTCGTCAGGATGGTTCAGCAAGATATAAGAGTTGGCAGGAGCTTCTTGATCAGAATACACACCCGTCATGACACCATTCGTATAAGTGCCAGCGTGCTTGGCGGCATAGCCATCAAGAATTTGATTGGCCTCAGCACCCTTCAAGAGATACGGCGTATTGGCTTTGAGGTAATCACGCTCCTCTACCACCAACTTACCATCCTCATTCACACTGGTGCACTCGTAAATGGTCAAGCCATCGGGCTTGTCGTAGTCGAACGGAACAATAAACGTAGCCCAACCGACAGCAGTAACTTTGTATTCAGCCGTTTCCTTCTTACCGATAATCTTCGCGAGAGGAGACTGGTCATTTGCATATGTATCCGTATACACATCGTTGTACCACAGCATGACATCTGGCATATCATAATTAGCAAAGGTATAATCCGAATGGTTAGACACATACACATAGTACGTTGCGCCTAAAGGCCAAGTGGAATTTTCGTTAGCATAAATATAGACAGTTCCATTATAACCATACCACCAACCATCAGTAACAACGAGCAAATCACCTGGGTGATTTCTGACCTCCTTGGTACTAACTCCTAACGGAATAGGCATGACAGAAGCACCTGAAGTTATCGTCAAATTATGATTGAGAGTTTCAGCAATATCCGCCGTGCTCAGCACGCCATTGTTCTCTGCAGGATTGGCCTTGAAAGCGACCTGCAGCTTCACCGTACCAGATACCGTAGCACCTACCCGCAATGGCAGTTGGGTATCCAGCACGTCAAGCGCATAGTTCCTGCCCTCAATATTCTCGCGGAGAATATAATTCTTTCCCTCACCATAAACGACCTGCGCATTGTCAAAGCGAACCGTCACGCTTTCCAAGTTCTTCTCCATCACGGCAAGATCACGAATCGTTTGCGGAACACTCAGATCTATCAGCAGAAAGTCCATAGAAGCGACTGACGACGTAACCGTCTTGTACACAGCAATGGCTTTGACCGTAGCCGTCTTGTCCAAGACGAACGGATCATTGTAAAGGATAGACTTCGTAGTAGGCTCTGTTCCATCAAGGGTATAGTATATCGAAGCCACGCTCTCTGATGATTTGATTGTAACCGTGGTACTGCTTGTGAACGCAGCCTCGCCTGAGATGGTAGGAGGCGCAAGAGTGGTAATAACTGGTTCTGCCTTGATCACCTTACCCTGCGGATAATTGTAAGACTGCAAAATGCTATTATTCCATACGGTGATATCATAATTCTTATTTGGTACTAAGCCTGCTTCGGCCGGATTGGAAAAATAAAAGACCTTATATGCTGGCTGATACTCGTATATATAGTAGGAGCCATCGTAAGTTTTATAGCACGTTCTATTTTCTATCATAACCAAATCTCCAGGATGGTTTGTCATCTCGGCAATTGTAGCACATAAAATCGGCAATGGTTCATTCAGTTCTTCACCAGAGAAAGCCAACTTAGTAACGTCAGTTAGCCCAGTTACATCAGACGTTGTCAATATTCCAGAGTTGTAATTGACATTCAGCACAACCGTACCTGTCAAATACTGACCTTGCTTCAAATTGAGGCTGGTTTTCAGAATATCAAGGGCCTGATTGTTTTCGCGGACTATATAATTGTTGCCTTCAGCATAGACCACCTGTGCGTTAGTGAATTGAATAGTGGCGGAAGCAACATTTCCCCCCCCCTGTGCCAATTGGGCAATCGTAGTAGCTTGCCCAGCTTCTCCTCCAGTGCCTGGACCTGTACCAGGGCCAGGGTCTTCACCACCAACATACACAACAGTCACCTTCGTTATAAAGGCATTTTTACCAGAACCACCAAAACGGAGCACCCCCTTGGCAGGATCATATCCAGTCGCATCATTTGCCGTATACACAACTTTTGTTTCCGTCGAAGATGCTACGTCCTTGGTGAAATAGCTACCATATGAAGTAACGTAATCACAAAAGCTTCCCGAAAGACACTCAAAAGTAATAGAACGAATTCGTTTTTCAGTGGACTCAATGCCATATCGTCCGTTAAACCACCAACAAGTTGTTCCGTCCTTATCATAAGCGTCAAGAGTTTTACGGTCTCCTCCCATTCGCTTAAACGTAATACCGTCTTTCGTCACGGACTCTGCATTCGTAGCATCTTGGGTTGGGTCAAAAACTACTGTGCCCGCGGAGGCTACTCCGCAGATTAGCGTCAACAAAGACAACCACACAAATCGTAATGCCTTGTTCATAATTGTTTGTTTTTATGGAATTCTTCCTACGCTCTTACACTCTTGGGAAAGCATTGAGACGACGGAGGCATCCCTGGTTAATAATAAAATAATTTCGCTTTTACTTCTTTTTTTTCATCTACGACGACACGAGGTCAAGAATCTCGCGCGTTCATTCCATCTTCGCTACCGGAGCTATTTGCCACAAGGCCAAACCCACAGTAGGCTGTTTCACCCCCTTAGGACAGGCTTATTCTCCACAGAAGGCTACACAAGCATCGCAAAGTTAAGTAAAAATTGGAAAATAAAAAAATATTTCTAATAGAAATTCATATTTTAGATGCATTTTTACAATTACCGCATCCTTTTTCAAATAAAAAGAGAATATTCATAATACACAACTCGGCTTCTTTGCCTTTTACGCCCAAGCGGCCCACTATCCAAGGAAGGATCAACCGCAGCACCCTCCCCTACCCAATGGAAGCTAAAAAGAGAGAATCCAAGCGCCTCCTACAGAGGAGTTCTGAGACCTTCCACCGTTCGGGATGCGTTCGGGATGCGTTCGGGACGCAAGCAAAGGTTTGTCTTCACGTATGAACCAAATCGTTCCATTTCTAATGCGGTGCGTCAAGGAATGGCGAATTGGTTTTTCTACGCTTAAACGACCTTAAAAATACAAAAAAGATACCTTTACATAACAGACTATCGCAATAATTTATTATTTTTGTATCTCAAAAATGCAAACAACACATAAGGAGAACTCTGATGAGTAAAAAAGACAAAGACATAGCCCTCTTCGTTTCATTCTGCATAGAAGAATACGGAGCAGTCAAGGGACTGACAGGAGACCGAGTGCTTGACTTATTCTCCGAATATGGAGTGACAGACTATCTTAGCGAATGCTTTGAGCCGCTTCACACACAAGGACGGCAATGGTTAATAGCCGAGATTGACGAATTTATTGAAATCAGAAAAAAAAGCACTGACTGCGCTACATTTCATAGAATCAATTAAAATAGAGAAATAATATGTTTCAGATAAGCCAAAACAACCTCCATCTGCTTTTGCCAGGAAAAATAAGCTGGCTGGTGGAATATCTCCACGAGGACTATGGTTTTACGCTGCAGGAGAGCCTTCATCGCATCTATCATTCAAAACTCTACAAGAAGTTGTCAACAGAGAAGACCAAATACTGGCACTTAGGCCCTGTGGACCTATACAATGAGTTGAAGGAAGAGCTATAACCCAATAGATACTATAACCGTCAAGGGGAAGGCGCCTCGCACCAAGGGAAGCGAGGACAAGCATGAAAAAGGGTGGGGATCAGTTCCCCACCCTTTTGTTATAGAGAGATGTTTACTTACTTCTTGGTAAACTTCTTGCCGTCGCGGATGACGACACCACGGTAGTTCTCGCCCACCTTCACACCCTGGAGGTTGTAGGTGTTGCCATCCTTACCGAAGTTGCCTTCCACACCATAGATGCCCGACCCAGAGACCTTGACAGCCTTGACAAATTCCATCTCGGGAGCCTCATTGATGTAGCCGTTGTACCACAGGACGACGTCGTAGAGGTTGTCGTTGCTGACGAGTGCATCGACATCGACATCCTCGTTCTCGTTCTTGAAGGCGATCTTCTGACCATCCTTCTCGATAGCGTAGGCAGCCTGAGAGCCATAGACAATCTTCACATCGCGCAGGACGATGACGTCGGCTCTGTGCTCGTCGTAGTCAGACATCGTAGCCTCAACGGCATCCACATCCTGGGAAGCGCCAGCCGTGATCGTCAGACTGTCGGCAGTCGTGACACCACCATCGATCTCACGCAGCTGCGGGATGCCAGCAAGGGCATAGAAGTCGAGCTTCACAGTACCAGAGACGGTGCTGTTGAGTTCGAGCGGCAGCGTAGAGTTGTAGAGTACGACAGCCTTGCCATCCTGACGGAGAGCGATATCCTTCGTTCCGTAGTAAGGATTGGCGCGTACATAGACCACCTTCGCATTGTCGAGCACGAGACGGATGTTGTCCTCGCGGTCTCTGCGGACGTTGAGCTCAGCAATCGTCTGGTTGTGATACTTCGTAGCATCCTCAGCGGTGAGCTTGACAGCCTTCAGAGAAGCGTTGCCATCGGCGAAGCCGGTACCCGGAGCGTTGTACCATCCGAGGACGGTGTACTTCTGACCGGAGACGGTGTTGGCCAACTCATCATTGTCGGTGAGGTTGACGAAGCTGTAGTCCTCCGTGAATCCGTAGTACTGACCATCCTGGCCCAGCACCTGAAGACCCTTGATGCTAACGAGGTCGCCGGGATAGAGGTGGACATCGGCCACGGTCGTCTCGATCGGATCGTTGTAGCCCTCGTCGCTCGGCATGGTGTATTCGAGCTCATAGCTGTTGGTCTCGCCCTGTACATCGCGGGTAGTGAAGATACCACCGTTGAAATCGACACTGGCGAAGAACGTACCGGTGACGGTAGAACCCAACGGGAGGTCGAGCACGCCAGAGATGACGTCGAGTGCCTGACCATTCTCGCGGAGGATAGCCACCTTCGTGCCATCGTCATGCTTCTCGGTGTAAACCACCTTGGCATTGTTGAGACTGATCGTCACATTCTCGACAGCCTGCTGGCCCTCGAAGAGCTGTGCAATGGTCTTGGTCTCGAAGTCGCCGACCTTCGTGAAGGTCTTGGTGACGATGTCAGAGTAGTCGTCGAGATAAGCGGTGACAGCCTTGACCGTCGTGGTCTCGGTGATCGCGAACGGTTCGGTATAGACCGTAGATTGACGGGTAGGATCGGTACCGTCGAGGGTGTAATAGACATTCAGGCCCTCGGTAGCAGCGATAGAGACGGTGGTCTTGCCCACAAACTCCTCCTCGCCGAGGATCACCGGAGCATCCGGACGCTTATCAACACGCTCGGCCTTGATGACCTTCACCTTACCAGCATAGTAGTCGGAAGAAGCATCGTTGTACCAGATCGTGAGGTTATAGAAACCACTCTCAAGGTCGAAGTCCTCAGCATTGGTCACCTTCAGCTCGATGTAGCTCGGCGTGTTGGTGTAGATGCTCGTCGTGCCTCTGTAGCTCCAGACCTCAACATCCTTGAGGTTGAGCAGGTCGCCCTTGTGGAGCTTCACGTCGATGAGATCGACCTCGATCGGATCCATGTCATTGGTCTCCGGCCACACGAAGGAGATGTTGCTTGAGTTGGTGCTCTCAAGCTCCTCGGCGATCAGCAAGCCCTTCTGGTAGGTGACCTTCAGAGGCATAGTACCCTTCAGGTTGTATGCACCCACGGGGAAGGTGAACTTGGTGATGTTCGTGAGGTCGATGGCCAATCCATCGTCGCGGATGATGTAGTGGTAGCCCAGGTCACCCTGCTCGCTATAGACCACCTTGGCATTCTCGAAGTGGACGACAACGCTATCCTTGCTCTCGCCATAGACGATGAGGTCGGAGATCGTGTTGGTGCCCGAGTAGTCGTTCTTCGTAAACTCTACGGAGCCAACCGGAGAAACGATTTCGTTGTAGGTAGCGATGGCCTTCACCGTGCAGCTGTTGGTGATGGTGAAGGGCGCAGTGTAGAGCGTAGATTCCTTCGTGGGATCCGTACCGTCGAGCGTGTAGTAGATGCTGGCACCCTCCTCGGTTGTGATCGTCACCTCGGTGCTCTCGTCGAAGTCGGTGCGGTTGTCCGTACCGCTGATCTGCGGAGCGTTGAGATAGGTAATGACCTTACTACACTTGATGATCTTGCCCACAAGGCGGCTGTCGGTGACTTCGTTGTACCAAACCGTGGCGTTGTAGTGGCCATAGTTGACGACACCATAGTCGGCACCATTGGTGAGGAAGAACTCCACAAACGGACTGTAGCTGTAGAACGCCGGGATATCATAATTCCATCCAGTGACATCCGTCACCTTGAGCAAGTCGCCAGGATAGTTGGGGATCTGCGCCAGGTCGATGGCCAGCGGACTGGGATCGGTGGTGGCACCCGGCGTGACGGTCAGGTTGTCGGCGTTGGTCACGTCGGCAAGGTCGGCCGTGGTCAGAAGACCCGGGTAGGCGGCGTAGCTGCCAGGAGCAGCTGCATAGTTGACCTTGAGCTTCACCGTACCAGAGACGGTAGCGCCGATGGTCAGCGGCAGCGTCGTGTGCAATAGCCAACGGCATTTTCCCGACCCCTTCCGGTCCGCAAATAAGCTGGGCATGTGGAATACGCCCCTCATTCACTTCCTGAATGAGCCGTTGCTTGATTTCTTCATAAGAGAGCGATTGCAATACTGTCGGATCAAAAGAAAGATCCCACATCCAACAATCGTGCTTCTCTTGAAAGAAGCAAGCTGCTCGATCGTCATCGGCGCATTGGCATCCACCTTGTTGAACACCTTGGAGGCAACAGGAGAGACAATCGTCTTGTAGGCTGCGATAGCCTTCACCGTAGCCGACTCGCTGAGCGTGAACGGCTCAGTATAGACCGTAGAGGCAGTCGTAGGATCAGTACCGTCGAGCGTGTAGTAGATCGTAGCGACATTGTCGGCAGTGATCGTCACCGTCGTATTGTCGGAGAAGGTCTCCGTACCATCAATAAACGGTGCATAGAGAGAGGTGATATTGCGCTCGCAAGAGACGATGGTCGCATTGACGTCACCATAATAAGAGACTTCTTTGTACCAAAGAGTAGCGTTGTAGTACTTGTTGGCTACCATGTTGAAGTCAGACGCATTGGTGAGATAGACGGAAGTCCAAGTTGCGCCCTCATAGAAGTACCAAGTCGTGCCGTAGCTCCAAACCTCCTGGTTCTCGACATAGACGAGGTCGCCAGGATAATTCTTCACCTGACCAAGCGTGCAAGCGATGGGATCCATGTCGCCAGCCACGCCCGTTGCGGTCAGGTTGGCATCCGTGGTCACACCCTCGATATCAGAAGTAGAGAGGATGCCTGAGGTGCAGGTGACATTGACCTGGACATGGCCGCTCACCGTCGTTCCCTGCGTCAGCGAGAGAGAAGTGTTGAGCAGGTCGATAGCCTTGCCATCCTCGCGGAGGATGTAGTTGTTGTCCTTAGCATAGACGACCTTGGCGTTGTTGAGCACAAGCGTCACGTTGTCCTGGCTCGTAGCAGCCTCAGCAAGCTCGGCGATGGTAGAGCCCGTCACGCCACTTGCCTCCTTGGTGAAGGTCATCTCGGCGATATCGCTATAGAGGTCATTCACGCGGGCAACTGCCTTCACCGTCGTAGTCTCGGTGATGGTGAACGGAGCAGTATAGGTGGAATCCGAGCTCATCGGCTCGGTGCCGTCGATGGTATAGAAGATGGTAGCGCCTTCCTCAGCGGTGATCGTCACCTCGGTGCTACCCGTGAAGTTCTGGTTGCCACTGATGACCGGCGCGGCGGGCTTAGCCACCTCGCCACCAAGGAGCTCCACAATCTGCAACTTAGCCTTGATGGCACCAACGCCCGGCTCGTTATACCAAGCGACGATGTCGTAGGTGGTATCCTGGTCGGAGCTCACCTTGTCCAAGAAGTCAGCTATGTTGGTAAGCGTAGCGAAATTCGTGTAACCTGTGCGTGCATAGTAGGCAGCACCTTGTCCCAAATCGCCATAGGAGTCATTATAGATATTGACCTGGCTCAGCAGAACCAAGTCGCCCTTGTAGTTGGAGCCCAACTGCTCGATGGTAGCCGTCACCGGGACGTTCTCACCCGTGGCGTTGGTCTGCGTCAGATTGTTGCCGTTGGTGACACCAGCGACATCCTCTGCCTTCAAGAAACCATTCTTGTAAGTGACGTTCATCGTCACCGTACCATTGAGCGTAGCACCCTTTTCGAGAGAGAGAGAGGTGCCCATCAGGTCGATGGCCTTGCCACCCTCGCGCACGATATAGTTGGTGCCGTCACCATAGACCACCTGTGCATCGGTGAACTTCAGCGTAGCGGAAGCCACATCGGTAGCACCGGTCATCAAATCGTCGATGGAGTAGGTCGTACCTACCTCGCCACCACCCGGCTCGTCACCACCCGTACATTCTACGGTGATCTTGGAGAAGTACATGGGGCCTGAAAAGACGGAGAATTTCAATAAGGAAGCTCCTGCGTCTTTGACCGTAAAGGTCATTCCGCCTTCAAATGTAGTACTGTTCGTGTTGTAATTGCGGTCGTAAATATAGCCGCCGGCCGACTGATAATTAAAGGTAACGGAATTGATCTTGACAGACTCCCCGGCCGTAAACTCAAAGCCAGTACTCTTGCCAAAGGCATAAGAAAGCGTGCCGTTGTAGTCGGTCGCTGCAAACGAACTGGTCCCGGATGTCATCGTAATCGTGATTCCATCCTTTGTCAAAGACGTTCCACTACTCGCATCGGTCGCCGGGTCGAAGACCACTGTCCTCGCGGAAGCTACTCCGCAGAACAATGTCAACAAAGACAACCAAACAAATCGTAATGCTTTGTTCATAAATGATTTTCTTTGTGGGATTCGTCCGTGTAAGCTACTTTTTCCTTAGGTGGGGAAAAGAAGCCGCTGGCCTCATCCCGGTTAATAATAATAATTAAAAAAGATAATAACTTCGTCTATTCAACCCGTGAATGGGAAGGTGCCCCAAGGGGCTGCGTCAAGGTCGGCTTGGGAGGTGTTGCACCCAGCGACTTATGCTACGTCGGTTTCTATGGCTGCGCACCCACGAGGACTTGCCGCCGTCGGCCTCGTTCACCATAAAGAATGTATAATTCTCCATAAGAACCAAAGCCGTGATGCAAAAATAAGCAAAATAAATGAAAAACAAAAATAATAGGCTACTTATTTTCTCATTTTTCGCAAAATAACACTTTTAGGCCGTTCCTCTAAGATAAAAATAGATATTATATACGTTTTCATCTATATACGTATATATAATAAGGAAAAAGGAAGCGGCACCCGGCCAAGGCTTGCGCCTTTGCCCGATGCCGCTATACGGTTTCTCTTACGAGGGAGTGATTACTCTTCTACGAGGGAGACACGGGTCTTTCTGCTCTTCGGCATGACATTGGGGGCCTTGCCCGGCTCGAAATAGCTGTGCATATTGACCACCTTGTCCAGACGCACACACGGTCTGCCAGGCTTGGCAGGTGCTGCGCCAGGAGCAGAGGCCGGCGTGCGGAACTCCAGTGTGGCAAGCGGACCCCACTCGCCCTTGGCATTCTGTGCGATGGCAAAGGCATAGTAGTCGGTATTGGCATAGACGCCCCACTGAGAGTAGTCCTCACCATAACGGTTCCAGTAGTCGGGCATGTCGTCGCTCTTGAGGTACTCCTTGATAAACTCGAGGTCGCCCTTACCCCAATAGTCCTGGGTCATGACATCGTTCTTGGCAAGTACCAAGTCGCGCATCAGGGTAGCCTCATCGTTGGGCGTGAACCATACATATTGGAAGTAGTTGCCACCGACCTCGCCAAAGTCGCCGAGCTTGATGGTGACCGTGGCCTCGCCTTCGCCACCGCTCTCCGTGGTGGTGACGGGGATGATCTGGAAGGGAGCGTCAGCCTCGTTGACATCAACAGGAAGGACATAGACCTCATAGTCGGTGCCCGGTTCCATACCAGACCACTTGTACATCTGCGTGTCGGTGTACTTATCGCTACCCCAAGACTTAATCATATCCTGGAGGTTGACAAAGCCCTCCTCCTTGCTCCACTTCTCAAAGAGCTCCTCGGCGGTACCGGCCTTGAAGGCGCAGAGATAGTAGCCATAGCAGTCGCCGTTGGGCTGGAACCAGATGGTGAAGTTGTCGGGCTTCACCTCCACGACGGTGTAGAGGACTTTCGGGTCGCCCACTAAGTCGGAGTTGGGGGTGGTGAAGTCGGCACGCGACGAGGCGCAGGCGATGCCGTACTTGTCGTAGCCCAAGGTGACGAGGCTATAGGTGCCATTGGACTGGAACTCCATGTCCAGACCCGTGAGCGTGGCGTTGGTGAAGTCGTCGGTGAAGGTCGGGCAGTCTTCGAGCTGGTCGAAGTATTGTTCCAGGGCAGCATCGCTGGCAAAGGAATTGGCCTGGCCGGCGGGCATGCAGGCGATCTTGTATGACTTACACTCGGGAGTCTTCGTGACAGCGAGGCGGATGGTATCGGTGAGGTTGCCCTTGGAGAAGCTCAGAAACTTGACGTCGGCAGCGACACGGCCTTCCAACTTGGTGAAATAGATGCTGTCGATGCGCTCGGCGAGGTAGCCGACGGGGGCCTTGTACTTCTGCTTCACGATGACGCGGTTGGGATTCTCCTGTGCGGAAGCTGCCAGCGTGAGCAGCGCGAGAGCAAGGGTAGTAAAGAATTTCTTCATTGTTTCTTTGGTTTGGTATTATGTTTTGGTTCCACCTGGTCCCGAAGTTGGAAAGAGGCGGAAGGGATGGTTATCTCAAGAATTTAAATGCTTTGTCGCCCACGCGGAGGATATAGGCACCCTTGGGCAGTGAGCTCACGTCGATGGGCTGACCATCATAGTGGGGCAGACTGAGGCGGCTGCATCCATTGAGGTCGTAAATCGTGGCGTTAGCCTGAGCATTGCTCAAGCCGTTCACGAAAATCTGCCCTTCTCTGTAGGCGATACTGACCGCAGACTCCTGCTTGGTGGCTGTGGCAATGTCGTTGACGAGGCCATCAAACTTGAGGCAGCGCACCTTGTCAAACTCGTAGGACCAACGGTCGGTGGCGCATGCGATGGAGAACGTGTTGGCTTCGCCAAGGAAGTCGATACGGCGAATGTCATCGAGGTTGAAGCTCTTGGGCGCCGTGCCATCCTTCGGGACCACGAGCATCCGCACCTGTGCGGAGGCCATGCCAAAGGGAAGCAGCGTCAAGGCCAATGCCATGAAAGTCTTCTTCATCATAGTTACACTAAAGTTAATATTCTTATTTCTGTCTTAATAATCCAGGTGTGGAGGCGCGTCACCGCCTCTGTCTCTCTCGGCTTCCCCACCCTTTTCAGAACTTGTTGCTTCCTTAGTAGGAGGAGACTCTGAGGCTGCAAATATAAGGAAAATAGTCCAAAGGACAAATGGAGCAAACAGAGGATGGGTTAATTTTATATATATTTAACCATTTCGAGAACCCCTAGTAACTATTCAGCAATAGTGTAGGCACGCACCTCCTACCATCCTATAACGACAG
>ENA-OROO01001454-OROO01001454.1-human-gut-metagenome-genome-assembly--contig:-NODE-1454-length-12233-cov-3.169732_pt1 | contig 12233 bp, 13 predicted proteins | sample MGYA00242130_ERZ509052 | MGnify/ENA primary metagenome ERZ509052 (study PRJEB26280, sample SAMEA2338730) | human gut metagenome | biome: human gut; feature: human-associated habitat; material: faeces... | reverse complement strand
GCCTCTTTTAAAGGAAAAAAACATAGTGAGCACGAAATATGCTTATGATATTGTTCCAAGAGAGCTTGACCCGTTCGATGATGAAGAATACAAGAAATCTGACATTCCTTTTTATGCGGTTGTGACTAATATAAAGACCGGAAAGCCGGAGTATGTACAGATTAAGAGTGTTTTTGAACAGATGGATGTGCTTCGTGCATCCGGTTCAATGCCAATCGTGTCAAAACCAGTAAAGCTGGGGCATGAGTGGTATCTGGATGGTGCCGTGACAGACAGCATTCCTTATGAAAAGATGCTTGAGATGGGCTATGACAGGGTTGTTGTGGTGCTCACAAAGCCGGCCGATTACGTGAAAAAACCGATGCCTAAGCTGTTTACATCGATATATAAAAGGCGTTTTCCGAGGTTCTATGAGGCATTTTCAAATAGATACATTATGTACAATGCACAGCTTGAGCGTTTAAAGGAGCTTGAAAAGCAGGGTGTTGCAAGGGTGTTAAGACCGTCAGAGCACATTAAGGTCAGCAAGGTTGAGAAGAATCCGGATAAGCTGGAAAGCCTGTATCAGCTCGGTATACGTGATGCAGAGAGATTTCTGGCAGGATGATTACGGCAGGATGACACCGGACAATATGGGCATTGCTCACATCGCAATGTGATATGATGTATGGAGAAGCGGTAATGAATATACAACAGGTACAAAGTCTCATAGCTGAGGCTATGGAAAAGCACAATGGAATAGTGAAAAAGGAAGAGCTCACGAAGCTTGGAATAGACTACAGACGCATTGATGCGCTTGTTAAGGAGGGAAAGCTTTCCCGCGTCAGAAACGGCTATTATACTGACCGTGTGGACGGCTTTGGTGAGGTGGAGCTTGTCGCAGCACTTTTTCCGGATGCGATGCTATGCATGGAAAGTGCGCTGTATGCATACGGCTATTTAAAGGAAAAACCGTATGGGTGGACACTTGCAGTGGACAAAAACACTTCAAAATCGCGCTTTAAGATGGATTATCCAAGGATTATTCCGTTTTACACGGAGCCGGAGGCGCTTAGTCTGGGAGCTTCAGTTATTGAGCTGCAGGGCTGCAGCTTTGGTATTTATGATAAGGAACGGCTCATATGCGACTGCTTAAAGTATGAGTCCAAAATGAGCCATGATGATTTCAAGACTGCGATTCAGGCATATATCGCAGATCCTGATAAGGATATCTCTGTACTTATGGATTATGCGCGGGAGAGAAAGGTCTTAAAAAAGGTACAGAGTCTGATAGGAGTTTGGCTGTAGTGAAGGTTGACTTGAGACGAATAAGCAGTGAAAAGAATATTCCGTACAGTGATGTGCTCTGGCAGTATGTCACAGAGGACTTCCTGTGGCGTATAGACAAAGCGGGGCTTGCGCCGGTGCTGTGGCAGGGAAAATCTGAATATGCCACGGGGGAGAAGCTGACGCTTTACTATGTCTATGAAAAACCACATGAGGCTGCGGATAAAAGCCCTGGCGTGCCGATTGAGCTCATAAGGGGCATAATTACAGGGAATACCGAGTGCAACAGTCATAGTGATGTGATATGGGAGAATGAGACCGTTAGGGAGGATGCCCCGGAGGCCTACACCCTGTCTTTCAGTGCGGATTTCGATGGCACGAGGGTGCCGTTTACTGTCAGGATAGAGAGGCTTGATGAAGAGGATGCGGGTATTCCTTTACAAAGGGAAATAATGGCTATGAACCGTTTTCATAAAACAATAGAGACGACTGTGTATTCTCCGGAATCGATACTGGGAGAGCAGCTTTTTGAGATTATGGATAAGCTTGAGCTGGTCAGGGATATGAAGCTGTTTGCCGATTCGTATGATATTCTTAAGGAATATTCGGTCAGTGGCAGGCGCATGATTGATTTTTTTAAGGCAAAATCGCAGGAAAAGCCAAAGGTTGCGTCTATGCGAAGGCTTGAGCAGCTTGGCGGTTACAGAAGCTATACATACATGAAAAAACGCTGGAACCGGTATTGCAAAAGACAGGATAAGCTGTCAGAGCATTATGACAGTGCAGGCTGGGAGGAGACGCTTGATTTGATACTTGATTTCCTCACACCGGTCTGGAGCGCGTTCTGCAATGATGAAATATTTTATGATGACTGGATGCCGGAGCTTGGAAGATTTCTGGGCTAAAAAGGATATATAGGTACTTAAATGGAAAAAGAACTGATAAATAATTCACAATCAAATATTTATCCGTTTCACATGCCGGGGCATAAGCGCCGTGGCAGTGATATAGGTGCAGGGCTGGACCCGTATGCTATTGATATCACAGAGATAGACAATTTTGACAATCTGCACCACGCTGAGGGCATTATAAAGGAGGCGCAGGCTGAGGCAGCGGCACTTTACGGTGCAAAGCGTGCATATTTTCTCATAAACGGAAGCACATGCGGTATACTGGCAGCAATATCTGCGGCCACCAAAAGGGGAGACAAGGTGCTTGTAGCAAGGAACTGTCACAAGGCGGTGTATCATGCGCTTTACTTAAGGCAGCTTCACCCGGTGTTTACATACCCTGAAATTACACGGACAGGGCTGCAGGGGCAGATAACCGAGGCACAGATAAGGGCGGCATTTGATGAAAATCCCGACATAAAAGCGGTTGTGATAACCTCGCCTACATACGATGGTGTGGTTTCCGATGTGGCGGCAATCGCATCTGTGGCACATGCACATGGAGCTTTGCTCATAGTTGACGAGGCACATGGCGCGCACTTTGGCTTTGGAGGCGGCTTCCCTCAAAATGCCATAGCGCTCGGGGCCGATGCGGTCATAGTGAGCCTGCACAAGACGCTTCCGGCATTTACACAGACGGCGCTTTTGCTGCTTGGTGGGATGCGTGAAGTTGCAGTGGAGAAGTTTCTCGGCATTTATGAGACAAGCTCACCGTCATATGTGCTTATGACAGGCATAGAGCGCTGCATACACTATGTGCGCGATAATAAAGAGACAGCCTTTGCACAGCTTAGGAGCAGACTTGACCGGTTTTATCAGAAGGTCAGCGGACTTTCGCATCTGAACGTGGTCAGAAAAAGTGATTTTTCTGCTGACGAGGCATATGATTTTGACGAATCAAAGATTATTATATTTACGAAAGAGGCTATGAATGGACATACGCTGCTTGAGCTTCTGCTCAAAAAATATGAGCTGCAGCTTGAGATGGCAGCAGGCAATTATGTACTGGCGCTGGCATCTGTCATGGATACGGATGAGGGCTTTGACAGGCTTGCGGATGCTTTGATTGAAATAGACAGCCAGCTCGAAAAATATAAGTCTGATTTTGAAGAGTTTTATGATATATTAAAACAGGAGGGTGTGGTACATCAATTTTACTTTCCTGTCAAAATGGATACAGCTATATACCAAAAGCTGCCTGCCGTAATGGAAATGTATGATGCATATGATGCAGACCATCAGGCGGTCTATGCCTTTAAGGCAAGCGGGAAGGTGAGCGGTGCCTTTATAAATATATATCCGCCGGGGATACCGCTTGTGGTGCCGGGAGAGATAATGAACGACAAGCTCATAGATGATGTAATAAAGGCTGTAAATTCAGGTCTTGAAGTGGATGGCCTGTACTTTGATCCGGATGCCAATATGTGGAAGTTTGTTGCTGTGTTGTAAGCAACAGTTTGACATAGCAAACAATCGTATTTATACTAATTAGTAACTATTCAGAACCAATGAGAAAAAAGCTGATGTGTCATGCTTACATTAATTAAAATATAAGAGGTTTACAGATGGGTAAGATTTTCTGCGTGATGGGAAAAAGCGCATCAGGCAAGGACACTATATACAATAAAATACTGCAGGATGATTCTCTAATGCTTAGCAGGATTATCCCGTATACCACTCGCCCGATAAGGGACGGAGAGACACAGGATAAGGATTATCATTTCTGCAATGAAGAGGATGTAAAAAGGCTCAGTGCACAGGAGCGCATCATAGAGCTTCGCGAGTACAATACGGTGTACGGCGTGTGGAAATATTTCACGGTAAACGATGATGATATAGACCTTCGCTGCAAAAGCTATCTGACAGTCGGAACACTGGAGTCTTACACAAAGATACGCGATTATTTTGGCAGTGACAACGTACTGCCAATCTATGTGGAGGTGGAGGACGGCGACCGTCTGATACGCGCCATTCACCGGGAAAAGGGGCAGCAGGTGCCTAAATATGAGGAGATGTGCCGCCGTTTTCTGGCAGACGCATCAGATTTCTCTGAGGAGAAGCTGCATGAGGCGGGGATTACACGTCGCTTCATAAATGATGATATGGACACTGTGCTTGCCGAGATTTCAGCATACATACGACAGAGTTCTTAATTGCAGAGCAGGAAAATGGTTACTGCCTGCACATAAATGTAACAGGAAACGAATAAGGAGGCAGCCTCATGGCAGTCAGAGTAAATGAAGTAAATCAGGTGACACAGGTTCCTGATGCACAAAAAACACAGGCCGGTGACGGCTCGTTCAAATTCACACTGGCCAGCGCCATAACAGACGCTGATCTCCAGGCAAAGGTAGATGCGCTGATGCAGGATATCACAGCACAGGGCAACAGAATAGCCGAGCATATGGACATCAGGGATATGAAGCGATATCGCGGGCTCATAAAGGATTTTTTAAATGAGGTGGTCTACAGATCCCATAAATTTTCCAGAGAAAATTTCCTCGACAGGAGAGGAAGGCACAGAGTTTATGGTATAATAAGACTGATAGACAGCAATCTGGATGAGCTGGCATCAGAGCTGGTGGAGGATGAGAAGGATCATCTGTCCATACTGGCAAGAATCGGAGAGATACGCGGTCTGTTGCTTGATATACTCACGTAGGAGATAAAAGCTATAACAGACACAGGCAGACTAAAACGGAGGCAGCAGCTATGGCAGGATTTAAGGATATAGTAGGAAATGAGCAGATAATAGAGCATCTGCAAAATGCCATATCAATGGGAAAGGTCTCACATGCATATATAATAAACGGACCACAGCTGTCCGGCAAAATGATGATAGCCGAGGCATTTGCCAGGGCACTGCAGTGTGAGAAGGAGGGCACAGACGGTTGTGGAGAGTGCAAATCGTGCCATCAGGCAGATGACCACAATCATCCTGATATCATATATGTCAGTCATGAAAAGCCCAACAACATATCGGTTGATGACATAAGGACACAGCTCAACAACGATATAGTGATAAAGCCGTACAGCAGTAAATACAAGATTTACATAGTGGATGAGGCTGAAAAAATGAACCAGCAGGCGCAGAACGCGCTTTTAAAGACCATTGAGGAGCCACCGGCATATGCGGTCATCATGCTTCTCACCACCAATGCAGACAGCTTTCTGCAGACCATCAGGTCGCGCTGCATCACACTCAATATGAAGTCGGTAAAGGACGAGGTGATAAAGGCATACCTGATGAACGAAAAGCATATTCCGGATTATCAGGCAGATATCAGTGCCGCATTTGCACAGGGCATCGTCGGAAAGGCTGTTAAGCTCGCCTCATCAGACGAGTTCAACGAGCTAAAGGAGTCAGCACTGTCGCTTATAAAGCGCCTCGATGACATAGATTTGTACGAGCTGGGCGCAGCGGTAAAGCAGATAGCTGAGTACAAGCTTAAGGTGCAGGATTATTTTGACCTGATTATGGTGTGGTACAGAGATGTGCTGTATATGAAGGCGACAAACGATGTTAACGGACTCATATTCAAGGATGAGGTCTATGATATAAAGAAACAGGCAGCAAAGCATTCCTATCAGGGAATCGAGGCAATACTTGAGGCGCTTGAGAAGGCGAAGATAAGAATTAACGCAAACGTCAATTTTGACCTGGTAATTGAGCTGCTGCTTATGACCATAAAGGAGAACTAATCACATGACAAAAATAGTTGGTATAAGATTCAGGACAGCAGGCAAAATATATTACTTTGACCCGGCTGATTTCGACCTCGACATGGCAATGCATGTTATCGTGGAGACAGCAAGAGGCATAGAGATGGGAACTGTCCTCATTCCGCCGAAGGAGGTGGATGATGACCAGGTGGTTTCACCGCTTAAGCCTGTCATCAGAGTGGCAACCGACGAGGATGAGAAAACGGTTGAGAGAAATAAGGAAAAGGAAAAAGAGGCATTTGCCATCTGCAAGGAGAAAATCATCAAGCACGGACTTGAGATGAAGCTGGTGGATGCAGAGTATACCTTTGACGGAAACAAGCTGCTGTTTTACTTTACAGCGGACGGTAGAATTGACTTCAGGGAGCTCGTAAAGGATCTGGCAGCGGTATTCCGCACGAGAATAGAGCTTCGTCAGATCGGTGTCAGGGATGAAACCAAGATGATGGGAGGCATCGGAATATGCGGCAGACCGCTCTGCTGTCATTCTTATATGGCAGATTTTGTGCCGGTTTCCATCAAGATGGCAAAGGAGCAGAATCTCTCGCTCAATCCAACCAAGATATCAGGTGTGTGCGGAAGGCTTATGTGCTGCCTCAAGTATGAGCAGGATACATATGAGTATCTGAACAGCAGAATGCCGTCAGTGGGAGAAAAGGTCAAGACACCTGAGGGAATCATCGGAGAGGTCAAGTCAGTCAGCGTGCTCAGGCAGCTCGTGCGTGTTGTCATTGACAACGGCGAGGAGAAGGAGCTTCGTGAGTACACTGTAGATGATCTGCGCTTAAAGCCACGCCAGAAAAAGGATGTCAAGCTCACCGAGGAGGAGCTTCGCGAGCTCAAGGGTCTCGAGGACAGCGGTGACGAGACAATGGAGGACAAGCCACAGGAGAAACCACAGAGAAACCGTGGACACCGCGACAACCGCGATTACAGGGAAAACCGCGATAATAGGGAAAACCGTGACAGCAGGGACAACAAAAATGAATATCGCGAGCGCCGTGATAAGCGTGACAACAGAGAAAGACGTCCGTACAGGGCGGACATAGAGGCAGCGGAAGCTTCTGCAAATGAGACAAATGAAGTAAATGCTGCAAATGCCGGCAGAGAAAATAAGGACGGTTACAAAAAGCCGTACAAGGGCGGCAAGAACAGACCAAACAAGCAGAAATACAACCGCAACAAGGATTACAAGAACAAAAACTATAACAAAGATTACAATAAGGACTATAGCAGGGACAAAGACCATGGAAGCACTGATACACAGTAATGAGCGACTGGACGATTTGTGCCGCAAGGGCTATAGGCTCATACAGGATCCAAAGCTGTTCTGCTTCGGCATAGATGCCGTGCTTTTATCTGACTATGCAAAGGTAAAGCGCGGCGAGAGAGCTGTGGATTTGTGCACCGGAAACGGTGTGATTCCGATACTTCTTGAGGCAAAGAATAACGGAGAGCATTACAGCGGACTCGAGCTTCAGTCGCAGTGCGCGGACCTGGCGAGAAGAAGTGTGAAATATAACCATCTTGAGGACAAAGTGACCATAGAAGAGGGAGATGTGTGCAATGCATCGGAGATTTTCGGGCGCGAGTCCGTGGAGGTGGTGACGGTAAATCCGCCGTATATGATAGGTCAGCACGGTATCAAAAATGCAGACGATGCCATGACAATAGCACGCCACGAGGTCAGGTGTACACTTGACGATATAGTCAGGGAGAGCGCAAAAATGCTCAAATTCAATGGGCGTTTTTACATGGTTCACAGACCATTCAGGCTGGCAGAGATCTTTAACACGATGATGAAATATCATATCGAGCCAAAGCGAATGCGCCTTGTGCATCCCTACGCGGACAGGGAGCCGAACATGGTGCTCATAGAGGGGCTAAAGGGCGGCAAAAGCCGTATAACCATCGAAAAACCGTTAGTTGTATACAAGGAGCCTAATGTATACACGGATGAGATATATGAGATATACGGCGATAAGCCCCGGAATAACGGAAAATAACAGGAGAATCATATGACAGGAACACTGTATCTGTGCGCAACTCCGATAGGAAATCTGGAGGACATCACATTCCGTGTGCTGCGCACACTTAAGGAGGTAGACCTCATCGCAGCAGAGGATACGAGAAACTCCATAAAGCTGCTCAATCATTTTGAGATAAAGACACCCATGACGAGCTATCATGAGTTTAACAAGATAGATAAAGCCTACCAGCTTGTGGCAAAGCTTAAGGAGGGCAAAAATATAGCCCTCATCACTGATGCCGGAACACCCGGCATTTCTGACCCGGGTGAGGATATTGTGCGCATCTGCTACGAGGAGGGCGTGCCTGTTACCTCGCTTCCCGGGGCGGCAGCGTGTATTACAGCGCTCACCATGTCGGGCAGGCCGACAAGGAGGTTTGCGTTTGAGGCATTTTTGCCGAGGGATAAAAAGGAACGCGCGCGCGTCATTGAGGAGCTTAAAAACGAGACCCGGACAATCATCATCTACGAGGCACCTCATCATCTTATAAAGACAGTCACAGAGCTTTACAATGCGCTCGGAGACAGAGAACTCACCGTGTGCAGGGAGCTTACGAAAAAGCACGAGGAAAAGGTGCAGACTACATTTTCGGAGCTTTTGGAGCGTTCAAGGACACAGGAGCCAAGAGGCGAATATGTGCTTGTAATTTGTGGCAGAAACGTGGCTGAAATTGCAAAGGAGCAGCAGGAAAGCTGGGAAGCCATGCCTCTTGAAGCGCATATGGCACACTATGAGTCACAGGGCATCGACAGGAAGGAAGCCATGAAGCTCGTGGCAAAGGACAGGGGTGTCAGCAAGAGGGATATATACAAACAGCTTCTGTGAGCTGACAATAATACATTCTGCAGCAAATAGTTAGGATTGGATATGAACGATATAAAACATGACATAAAAAAACGACATAAGAACCTGACAGAGTTCAGATACATCGCAGTTGGCTTTTTTCTGACAATATTATCAGGGGCAATAATGCTGAGCCTTCCGTTTTCTTCAAGAGACGGACAATGGACTAATTTTCTGGACTCACTTTTTACGGCAACAAGCGCAACCTGTGTGACAGGTCTTGTTGTGTTTGACACCTTCAGACACTGGAGCATCATAGGACAGCTCGTGATTCTGGTGCTGATTCAGATAGGAGGCATGGGCTTCATCTCAATCGGTGTGGCATTTTCCATGCTCCTGCACAAAAAAATCGGACTTAGACAGAGGGATTTGATGCAGGAGAGCGTCAATGCACTCGAGATTGGTGGAATAGTAAGGCTTTTCAGCGTGATAATAAGGGGAACCTTCCTTATTGAAGGCATAGGAGCGGTGCTTTTAGCAATCCGCTTCATACCGGATTTTGGCATATTAAGAGGCATATATTTCTCGGTGTTCCACTCGATATCTGCATTTTGCAATGCGGGCTTTGATTTGATGGGCATAAACGAGGAGTACTCATCGTTTACAAAATATGTCGCAGATCCGTTAGTCAATATCACAATTATGCTGCTTATCATCATAGGTGGTATCGGTTTTACCATATGGAATGAGGTCAGAACCAAAAAGCTTAAGTTTAGCAGATACTCACTCCACGCCAAGATAGTAATATCAACCACACTGATACTTGTCTTCGGTGGCGGACTGTTTATGTATATTTTTGAAAAAAACAATACCATAGCAGGCATGGACACACCGGGTGCCATATTTGCATCGTTATTCGGCTCAGTTACGGCGAGAACGGCAGGCTTCAATACAGTAGACACAGCAGCGCTGACACCGGAGAGCAAGCTTTTGACTATAGTGCTCATGTTCATAGGAGGAAGCCCGGGCTCGACAGCCGGCGGAATCAAAACCACAACCATGGCGGTCATGATAATCTATATTGTTTCGTATATGAGAGGAAGCAACGGCTGCAATGTGTTTGGCAGGAAAATAAGCAGTGAGGTAATCAAAAAGGCCGGAATGGTGCTTATCATCAATCTGGTGCTTGGTCTTACAGCGGTGATAGCTATACTTGCCACATCCAATATGAAGATGGACGATGTACTGTTTGAGGTATACTCTGCAATCAGTACGGTCGGCATGACAACAGGCATCACAAGAGATTTAAATACAGTAGGACGCATAATTATCATAATTATGATGTATTGTGGAAGAATCGGAAGCATGACCTTTGTGCTTTCGTTTGTGCATAGACCGGATAAAGCCAATATAGAGCTTCCGGAGGAAAAAGTTATCATTGGATAAGGATAAGGAGAAACGCAATGAAATCAATTTTAATTATTGGAATGGGTAAATTCGGACACCATCTGTGTGCGGATTTGATAAAAAATGGAAACGACATTATGGTGATGGATAAGGACGAGGCCAAGGTCAGGGATTTAATCTATGATGTGACCAAGGTGCAGATAGGTGACTGTACCGACCCACAGGTAGTAAAAGCACTCGGAATCAACAATTTCGATTTGATTTTTGTATGCATCGGCACCAATTTCCAGAGCTCGCTTGAGATAACAAGTCTCGTGAAGGAGATGGGCGGAAAATACGTCATCAGCAAGGCAAACAGGGATGTGCATGCCAAGTTCCTGCTTCGAAACGGTGCGGATGAGGTTATCTATCCTGACCGCGACATGGCAGAACGAGTGGCAAAGAAATACAGCGCCAACCATGTGCTTGATTATGTGGCATTAAACGATGATTACTCAATCTACGAGATAAATCCACCTGAAGGCTGGGTAGGAAAGAGCATCAAGGAAAATAATGTGCGCCAGAAATACAATGTAAATATCGTTACAGTAAAGGAAGCCGGAAAGAATCGCGTGCTTCCGCTGCCTGACTACGTGTTCAAGGCAGACGATGCAGTGATGGTGCTTGGACTGAATGCAGATGTGGACAAGCTGGTGCGCAAGCTGTAAATATAAGTTGACCATTCAGAAATACTGAGAATAGAAAATTATGAGTCAGCTTGCAAGTGAGCTGCAGTTTTGTCCTAAAGATGGCTCAAATAATAATTGGCAGGAATTAAAATTAAAAGAAGAAAGGATGGATACATATGGGTAACAATGACAGCAGTGTAGAAACATTTTTGCAGTGGATAAAGGCTTCGGACAATATTGTATTTTTCGGCGGAGCAGGTGTATCAACCGAGAGTGGCATACCTGATTTCAGAAGCGTGGACGGACTTTATAATCAGAAGTATGATTATCCGCCCGAGACCATCCTGAGCCATACATTTTACAGGAAGCATCCGCAGGAGTTTTACCGATTCTACCGTGACAAGATGCTCTGCCTTGATGCAGAGCCGAACATCACGCATTACAAGCTGGCAGAGCTTGAAAAAGCAGGAAAGCTTAAGGGCGTTGTGACGCAGAACATAGACGGACTGCACCAGAAGGCCGGCAGCAAAAATGTGATGGAACTGCACGGCAGTGTGCTGAGAAATTACTGTGAGAGGTGCTTGCAGTTTGTAAGCGCAGAGGAAATCCTCCACTCAACAGGCGTGCCAAAATGCCCAAAGTGCGGCGGTCCGGTAAAGCCTGATGTTGTATTGTACGAGGAGGGCTTAAATCAGAAAACGCTTGAGGATGCAATCTACTACATCAGTCACGCCGATGTGCTCATAGTAGGCGGTACATCACTTGCAGTATATCCGGCGGCAGGCCTCATAGACTATTACAATGGAAATAAGCTCGTGCTTATCAACAAGTCCACCACACCGATGGACGCAAGAGCAGACCTTCTGATACAGCAGGGACTGGGCTCTGTATTTGAGCAGATAGAGGTGTAGTATGAGGGGCAAAATACCTTTTGACCCCCATATCATAGTATATAATATGGCAGATATATGTAGAGAAGGAATATAGAATGGATAAATACGCAGTAGGAGATATCGTAAAACTGAAAAAACCACATCCGTGCGGCAGCAGCGAGTGGGAAATCATGCGTGTCGGAGCAGACTTCCGCCTGAAATGCATGGGCTGCGGACACCAGGTTATGGTGCCAAGGAAGCTGGTCGAGAAAAATGACCGCGGCTTAACCAAGAAGCAGGCTTAGTTAGATAGAAACAAAGTAGAATAGTAAAAACAGAGGTGCAGTTTACTGCACCTCGTCTTTTTATATAAACTAAATTCAGCCACAGAGTAAGGGACGTGCGCCGCGGACAGGGGGAGGGCACAGGCGTACTTTCGCAAGAGCGCATAGCGAAGCTACTTAGAGGCTGTAGAATTGTGCTACGAAGTACAGAAATGCCCCGGCATGGAAGCCGGGGCAAGGAGATATCGAG
>ENA-OROO01001452-OROO01001452.1-human-gut-metagenome-genome-assembly--contig:-NODE-1452-length-12240-cov-2.633648_pt1 | contig 12240 bp, 9 predicted proteins | sample MGYA00242130_ERZ509052 | MGnify/ENA primary metagenome ERZ509052 (study PRJEB26280, sample SAMEA2338730) | human gut metagenome | biome: human gut; feature: human-associated habitat; material: faeces... | reverse complement strand
AACAATTCTTTTAAAATAAAAAGACTATTAACAAAATTTATTTGTCAACAGTCTGGAAGCACAGAAAATCTGTGCTTTTTGTATACATTTAAGTATTTAGGTGTAAAATTAGCCCAAAAAAAGTCCAAAACAGGTGTGAAAATGCACCAAAAAAACACCAAATTAGGTGTAAAATCATATATAAAAAATACCGAATCACGTGAAAAACATTAATTTTCTCCCGAAAATAAGCAAAATAATCTTTAAACACTATGTGTTTTTTCTTTGAAAAACAATAAAAATCTTCATGTAAAAAAATGTACATTTTCAAATTTTTAATAAGCCATTTAAGAAAATAGGTGTATAATAATTATAAGGTGGTAAAATGAAAACAATAAAAGATATTGATGTAACAAATAAAAAAGTAATTGTAAGAGTAGACTATAATGTACCAATAATAAATGATAGAATATTAGATAACAATAGAATAGTTGCTTCTTTAGAAACAATAAATTATCTATTAAGTAAAAATGCTAAAATAATACTTATGTCTCACTTGGGAAAAATAAAAACAAAAAGTGATTTAGAAGCAAACTCTTTAAAACCAGTTAGAGATGAATTAAGTATATTACTTCATAAAGACATAAAATTTTCTAGCACTTTAAAAGGTAAAGAACTAGATGATTTAGTAAATAATTTAAATCCAGGTGATATATTACTACTTGAAAATACAAGATACATGGACTATCCAGATAAATTAGAAAGTAATTGTGACATAGAATTATCAAAATATTGGGCTAGCCTAGGAGACGTATATATATTAGATGCCTTTGCTTCTTCACATAGAAGACATGCTTCCACTGTAGGTATACCTTCATACTTACCACATGCAGTAGGTTTTCTAGTAGAAAGAGAATTACAAGAATTAGATGAAATAAAAAAAGAAAACAAAACTCTTCTATTAGGTGGTGCAAAAGTAGATGATAAATTGTCTCTTATCGAATACTTACTTCCAACTTCAGACAAAATATTACTAGGTGGAAGAATGTGTGCAACATTCATAAAAAGTGAAGGCTATGAAGTAGGTAAAACTGAAACTAATGATGCACTTCTAGATAAATGTAAAGAATTACTAAAAACTAATAAAATAATATTTCCAATTGATGTAGTAACAGAAAATGGAATAAAAGAGTTAGATAAAATAACAAAAGAAGAAACAATTTATGATATAGGTAGTGAAACCATAGAAATGTATAAAAGAGTACTTAAAAATAAAGTATTAATTTTAATAAATGGTACTATGGGAATGTACGAAAATCCTTTATATGAAAATGGAACAAAAGAATTATATGAGTTTTTAAAACAAGAAAAGAAAAAAGTTGTAGTATGTGGAGGAGATGGTGCCTCATCTAGTAAAAAATATAATTTTAATCCATACTATATTTCAACTGGTGGTGGTGCATCCCTAAACTACCTAAGTGGAATAGAATTACCTGCACTTAAAATTATGGAGGACTAATGAAACTAATAATATTAAACCATAAAAGTTATTTAGGAATAAAAGAACTAGAAAAATACAAAAAAGAAATAGAAAAATTAAAAACTGGAACAAACATAGTACTATTTCCTAACATTTTATACTTATCAATATTTAAAGACTCAAAACTAAACATAGGAAGTCAAAACTTTTATAGTTATAACTATGGCTCATACACTGGAGAAATATCTTTAGCTAGCTTAAAAGAACTAAACGTAACCTACACATTAATCGGACACCCTGAAAGAATAATATTACATCTTGATACTTATGAGCAAATAAAAGACAAACTATATAAAAGCCTAAACAGTAACTTCAAAACAATTTTATGTATAGGAAGTACTAACAGCTTAAAAATGATAAAAAAAGAATTAAAGTATTATTTAAAAGGAATAGAAGAAAAATCCCTTGATAATTTAATACTAGCGTATGAACCAATTGACAAAATAGAAAACAGTGAAGTTAATTTAGAAGAAATCACACTTGTTATAAATTACATTAAGTCGTACACAAAAAAACACTTAAACAAAGAAATTCCAGTAATTTATGGTGGTTCAGTTGATAAAGGAAACATAAAAGAAATACTTTCCTTAACAGATGGAGTATTAATTGGAAAAATAAGTACAGATATTAACATAACTAAAGAAATTATAAAAAGTCTAGAAAACTAGATTTTTTTCATTTAAAACAAAACTTATTCACTTAAAACCAATTAGACAATTTCAAAACGTTTTTATTTTATAATGAAACCATAATAAAAAGGAGAAATTATGAAGAAAAAAGTATTGGTAGTAGATGATAATAAAGGAATGGTTGGTTTATTCAAAGAATATTTTATGGATAGTAAAACAATTGAAATAACTGATGTTGCATATAATGGAGAAGAGGGATGGGAAAAAATAAAAAATAATACATATGACTGTATTTTATTAGACCTAATTATGCCCAAAAAAGATGGAATATATGTACTAGAACAAATAAAAGAAAATAATCTTAATTTAAACATAATTGTAGAAACAAGTTATAACGAACAAGAAACAATAAGAAATGTAAGTGAGTATGGAGTAAAATACTTTGTACTAAAACCATTTGAATTAGAAGACTTAGAAAAGAAAATATTATCAGTAACAAATAAACAAGAAAAAAGATATGGTTCAATTAACTTAGTAGAAAAGAATTTACAACTTTCTGTAACAAAAATATTACATGACCTAGGAATACCTTCAAACATAAAAGGATATTCTTACATTAGAGATGCAATAACATTAGTATACAATAATCCAGAATTAATTGGAGGAATAACAAAAGAATTATATCCTGAAATTGGTAAAAAATATAATATAAGTATAACTAGGGTAGAAAGATCTATTCGTCATGCAATTGAAGTATCATGGAATCGCGGAGACTGGGACTTAATGGAAGAGATATTTGGTCACTCAGTCGACATAGATAAAGCAAAACCAACCAACAGCGAATTCATTGTAACAATTGCTGACAAACTAAAACTTGATACATTAAAAATAAATAGTTAGTCTTAATTAGTCACATTAGTGGCTTTTTTACTTTAAAAATACTTGAACTTGTGCTAAAATACTATTAGTAGGTGAAAAAATGAAAAAAGTATTACTATTAATATTAGATGGTTATGGAATAAATAAAAGTGAATTTGGAAATGCAATAAAAGCAGCAAAAACTCCAGTCATGGATAAATTACTAGCAGTATATCCTCATACAGAATTAGAAGCATCTGGTGAGTATGTTGGCCTTCCGAAAGGACAAATGGGTAACTCAGAAGTTGGTCACATGACTATAGGAAGTGGAAGAGTAACATTACAACCTCTAACATACATTAACGAAAAAATAAAGAGCAAAGAGTTTTTTGATAATGAATTATTAAATGAAACAGTGTCATTTGTAAAAGAAAATAACAGCACTCTTCATTTAATTGGACTTTTATCAAATGGAGGAGTACATTCAAGTATTAATCACTTTTATGCAGTACTTGCAATGTGTAAACTAAAAGGTGTAAAAAACGTTGTATTTCATGTAATAACAGATGGAAGAGATACTAATAGAGAAAGTGGTATAAACTTTGTAACAGAATTTATGGACAAAGCAGAAAAATTAGGTATAGGTAAACTTGCAACAATATGTGGTAGATACTATGCAATGGATAGAGATAATAGATGGGAAAGAATAAAAAAAGCCTATAATGCAATAGTATATGAGTCAGGTAATATATTTCCAAACTTTAAAATATGTTTTAATGAACACTATAAAAGAGAAATAACTGATGAATTTATTAATCCTAGTATAATCACCTCAGGGTGTACTATTCATGAAAATGATGCTGTACTATTTATGAATTTCCGTCCAGAAAGAATGACTGAAATAATAGATGCACTAACTAATAAATCTTTTAAAATGTTTAAAACTAAACAATTTGAAAATGTAAAATTTGTATCATTATTTAATATTAATAAAAATATTCCATATGCATTTGATATAGAAAGACCAAAAAACACATTAGGTGAGTACTTAATGGAATTAGATTACACACAGGCAAGAATAGCAGAAACAGAAAAATATGCTCATGTAACTCATTTCTTTGATGGAACAAGAGACATAAATGATAAAAGAATACAAAAATTCTTAGTACCAAGTCCTAGTGTTCCAACATATGACATGAAACCAGAAATGAGTGTAGGAGAAGTAACAGAAACAGTATTAAAACAAATGGAAGAAGACTATGATTTTATATTAGTTAACTTTGCAAATCCAGATATGGTTGGACACACAGGTAACTTTGAAAGAGTAGTAGATGCAATAGAAATATGTGACTTCTGTTTAGGAAAAATATATGAAAAAGCAAAAGAACATTTCTATGAATTAATAATAACTGCAGACCATGGAAATGCAGAAAAAATGTTAAATAGAGATAAAACTCCAATAACAAGTCATACTACTAGTAAAGTACCATTTATAATTTGTAATGAAGAAATAAAATTAAAAGAAGGTGGTTCACTAAGTGACATTGCACCAACTATTACAGACATTTATGAAATAAAAAAACCAGATGTAATGACTGGTTCTAGCCTAATAATAAAAGATGAAGAAATCTAATAACTTCATCTTTTTGCTATTTACTATTTGATTTAAAAGAAAAATAGTGTATAATTTTTAATGAGGAGATGACAATATGAATAAATTTTACATAACCACACCTATATACTACCCAAGTGGTAAATTTCATATAGGTACAGCATATACAACAATACTTGCAGATGTACTAGCAAGATATAATCGTCAAAAAGGTAGAGATGTATACTTTTTAACTGGATTAGATGAACATGGAGAAAAAATACAAAAAAAGAGTGAAGCCCTAGGCATAACACCACAAGAATACACTGATAAAATGGCATCTATGACCACTGAATTATGGAGTTATCTAAACATTAGTAACACAGGTTTTATAAGAACAACTAATAAAACTCATATGCAAAGTGTTCAAAAATGTTTTGAAATTCTTTATAATCAAGGCGATATATATTTAGGAAAATATAAAGGTAAATATTGTGTCCCATGTGAAACATTTTATACAGAAAGCCAACTAGTAAATGGTTTATGTCCAAGTTGCATGAGAGAAGTAAAAGAAGTTGAAGAAGAAACTTATTTCTTTAATATGAAAAAATATGAAAATAGATTAAAAGAATTTTATAAAGAAAATCCTGACTTTTTAGTACCAGTAACTAAGAAAAATGAAATAATGAATAGTTTTATTAATGTAGGTATAGAAGATTTATGCATTTCTAGAACAACATTTGACTGGGGAATACCTGTACCAAATGATCCTAAACATGTAATGTATGTATGGCTTGACGCTTTACTAAACTATGTAACTGCACTTGGTTATATGACTGAAGATGATACATTATTTAAAAAGTATTGGCCAGCAGATATACAAATAATAGGAAAAGATATACTTAGATTCCATGCAATTTATTGGCCTATATTCTTAATGGCTTTAAATTTACCATTACCAAAAAAAATATTTGTACATGACTTTATTATGATGAAAGATGGTAAAATGAGTAAAAGTAAAGGAAATACAATATACCCTGATACTTTAGCTAAAGAATATGGAGTAGATTCGGTAAGATATACTATTTTAAGAAGTTTACCATATGGTCAAGATGGAGAATTCACACCTAGTTTCTTTATAGAAAAATATAATACAGAATTATGTAATGATTTAGGAAACTTAGTTAATAGATCAATTGCAATGATAAATAAGTATTTTAATGGTTTTATTACTAAAACTAATACAAAAACAGATTTTGATGATAAACTTGATAATTATATAAATGATGAAATAAATCTTTATGAAAAAGAAATAGAAAGTATTAATATACAAAATGCTATAAGTCATATAATGAATATAGTTTCAAGAACAAATAAATACATTGACGAAACAACTCCTTGGGTATTAGCAAAAGAAGAAAAAACAGATCTTTTAAATCAAGTTATGTATAATTTATATAATACAATAAGAAAAATAGGTATATTATTATATCCATTTATACCAGATACAAGTAATAAAATATTAGAACAATTAAATATACATGATGAAAATTTAACTTCATATAATAGTTTAAAAACTACATTAGATTTAACAGGTAATAAAGTAGAAGAAAAAGTTTCACCTTTATTCCAAAGATTAGATGCTAAAAAAGAAGAAGAAAAACTTATTGAACTTATGAAAACAGATAATGAAAAATAGCCTCGGCTATTTTTTTAATATATCTAATACATGACTACTTGTTCCTAAAAACTCATACTTTTCACAAATACTAAAGTGATATTTTAGGTATAAATTAAACTCCTTTTCATCCAAACTATTAATCTCTCTTCTAAAATAATCAGTAAGCCCGTCTTGACTAATAATCTTTTCCCTAACTAACTTACATTCATTCTTTAACTTATCTATCTCTTCCATTGTAACAAAACTATATAAATCATTTTCCTTACTTACAATGTGAAACTCTTCGTTAACATTTTCCTTTTCAAAAGCCACTTTTATATTCTTATCAATAAATCCATGTTTCATAATAGCATAATCATTCATATAATAACTAATAAAAATATAACCATTATCTTTAACAACTCTTTTAGCTTCATTTAAAGCTTTCACTTTATCTTCAAAACTAATCAAATGATACATTGGTCCAAATAATATAACTACATCAAAACTATTACTTTCGAAACTACTTAAATCTATCGCATTCCCTAAATAACTCTTAACACTAGGACAATTTTTTTCTATCACTCTTAAATTATGTTTAACTAACTCAACTGCTGTCACGTCATACCCTAAGTTACTAAAGTACATACAATCCCTTCCAGTACCTGCACCCACATCCAGTATCTTCGCATTTTTAAAATTACTTAAATACATATTAATATACTTTATAGCAGTCTCAAACTCAACTATCCCATGTCTTCTACTAAGCCTTTTATCTTCATTAAATTTATTATAATATTTAACTAGTTCTCTTTCATTCATTTTTCTTCACCTACACTATAATAACAAATTTCAAAAAAATATAGAAGAAAAAAGTTGAAATTTTAAGAAAAAGTGGTAAAATTATATTCAGTTAAATGTTTTGATTAGGACACGACTAATAATAATTATTTACAAAAGCGAATTGTATATGGTGTAAGACAATTAAATAACTTATTAGTTACTACCTATGAACAGGACTCGAAAGATGTTCCCGGGGAAAACCTCGTTATTTAAATAAAGTTAAAAATGGATGGTACCGTGTCAAGCACTCCTTTAAAAGGGTGCTTTTTCATTTAACAAAAAGAAAGGAAGATAAAAATGATAAACATTAAAGAAAACGAAAAACTAAGTGTAATGAACCACTCATGTGCCCATTTATTAGCGCAAGCGGTGCAGCATTTATACCCAAATGCTAAGTTCTGGGTAGGACCAGTTATTGAAGAAGGATTTTACTATGACATTGATTTAGGTGACACTGTAATAAAAGAAGAAGACCTAGAAAAAATAGAAAAAGAAATGAAGAAAATTGCTAAAGACGGAAAACGTATAGTAAGACATGAACTTACAAAAGAAGAAGCTTTAGAAAGATTTAAGAATGATCCATACAAGATAGACTTAATTAGTAGAATGGATGAAAATAGTACTGTAATAAGTTGCTATACTCAAGGAGATTTCACTGACCTTTGTAGAGGTCCTCACGTTGAAACAGTAAAAGAGCTAAAATACTTTAAACTTCTAAAAGTAAGTGGAGCATACTGGAAGGGTGACGCTAAAAACAAAATGCTTCAAAGAATTTACGGAGTATGCTTTGATAACGAAGAAGATTTAAATAACTACCTTACAGAATTAGCAGAAGCAAAAGAAAGAGACCACAGAAAAATAGGCAAAGATTTATCAATATTCATGACTAGTGACTTAGTTGGAAAAGGAATGCCTTTATGGCTTCCTAATGGTGGTATGATTAGACTTTTACTTGAAAGATATATTCAAGATAAAGAAATAAAATTAGGATATAAACATGTATGGACACCAAGTTTAGGTAGTGTTGATTTATATAAAACATCTGGTCACTGGGATCACTATAAAGAAGATATGTTCCCTGTTATGAAGTTAGATGAAGAAGAATATGTATTAAGACCAATGAACTGTCCTCATCATATGATGATTTATAAAAATTCACTTCATTCATATAGAGATTTACCTATAAGACTTGCTGAAGTTGCAAATGACTTTAGATATGAAGCATCAGGTGCTGTTTGTGGTATAGAAAGAACAAGAGCATTTACTCAAAATGATTCACATATATTCTGCAGCAAAGAACAAATAAAAGATGAATTTGCAGGAGTTGTTAAGTTAATACTTGATACTTATAAAGACTTTGGATTTAATGATTATGAATTTAGATTATCACTTAGAGATAAAGAAGATAAAGAAAAATATTTTGATGATGATGAAATGTGGGAAAGTGCTGAAAATGAACTTAGAAATGTTTTAACAGAACTTAATATTCCATTTTATGAAGCAAAAGGTGAAGCAGCATTCTATGGACCAAAACTTGATGTACAAGTTAAATCTGCTATTGGACATGATGTAACACTTTCAACTTGTCAACTTGATTTCCTTCTTCCAGAAAGATTTGATTTAAGTTATATAGATAAAGATGGAAGCAAAAAAAGACCAGTTGTTATTCATAGAGCGATTTTAGGATCATTAGATAGATTCTTAGCATTCTTACTAGAAGAAACAAAAGGAGCACTTCCACTTTGGCTTTCTCCAGTAGAAGCAACTATTATACCAGTTAATAATGAATATCATCTAAGATATGCTAAGACTATAGAAAATACTTTAAAAGAAAATAATATAAGAGTTGAACTTGATGATAGAGAAGAAAAACTTGGATATAAATTAAGAGAAGCAAACTTAAAGAAAATACCATTAGTTATTATTTTAGGTGATAAAGAAAAAGAAAATGGCAATATTTCATATAGAAAACATGGAAGTACTGAAACAGTTACAATATCAATAGATGATTTTGTAGTACTTTTAAATAATGAAATTAAAAAATATAGATAAATTTGATAGAAATATCAAATTTTTTCTTATTTTCGGCAATAAAAAAAGTAACCATTTGGTTACTTAATTATTTGCTAGCTAATCTTCTAAGTATTCTTGCTTCTCTAGCTGTAGTTTTAAATCTAACACCATTTATTGTTACATATTGGAAATTTAATTTTTGTTTTCTTTTTGTTACATTTTTAGCGTGAGAAACGTTATTAGCCGAATTTGGTCTTTTTGCTGTTACTTTTTTAGACATTGTAATTCCTCCTTTAAAAAAACTTCTTGCTTAATAACTTTAACATATTATTCGTTTTAAGTCAATTATATTGTAATAATTTGGTATTTTGTGTACAATAAATGTAAGGAGGATTAATATGAATTATATACCATTAAGAGTTAAAACTAATTATTCCTTGCTTACTAGTTTAAATACTATAGAATCTTTAGCAAAAAGAGCAAAAGAGTTAAATATAAATGCACTATCGATAACAGATGATAATATGTTTGGAGTTATGGAATTTTATAAGACAATGCTTAAATATGATATAAAACCAATAATTGGTCTTGAAGTAAAGATAAATGATTATAGTATTTTACTTTATGCAGAAAATTATAAAGGATATCAAAATTTATGTTATATATGTAGTAATGAAAAAACTATACAAATTCTAAAAGAAAATAGTGATAATTTATTATGTATTGTTCCTTATGAATCAATTAATATATATGATGAAATAAGTCCTTTTTATAAAAATATATTTGTATCATATAAAACAAAAGAAGAAAGAAATGATATAAAAAATAAAAAATGTGTATTCGCAAATGAAATAAGAGTATTAAATAAAGAAGATAAAGAATACTTAAAATATTTATATATGATAAAAGATGGAGTTAAATTAAGTGATAAAAAAGAATATATATTTGATAACTATAATTATTTGTTAGATAATGATGAAGCACTTAATTTAATGGATAAAAATGATATTATTAATTATAAAATAATAGGTGGTGATATAAATGGCTCTTATAGAAAAAAATACAGGTTTATTACCAAAATATAATGAGGATGAAAACTTTGATGAATTTAAATATTTAACAGAGTTATGCAAAAAAGGATTACTTAAAAGATTAGATAATAAAGTTCCTATAAAATACGCAGATAGATTAATGTATGAATTAAATATTATAAATAAAATGGGATTTTGTAATTATTTCTTAGTTGTATTTGATTATGTAAGATATTCAAAAAGAAATAATATATTAGTAGGACCTGGAAGAGGTAGTGCTGCTGGAAGCCTTGTTAGTTACTCACTTGGTATAACAGATATAGATCCAATTAAATATGATTTATTATTTGAAAGATTCTTAAATCCAGAAAGAGTAACGATGCCAGATATTGATATGGACTTTGATGCGACAAGAAGAGATGAAGTAATAAAATATGTTGAAAATAAATATGGCAATAAAAGAGTTGCACAAATTCTTACATTTTCTACATTAAAAGCAAAACAAGTATTAAGAGATATATCTAGAATATTTGATTTACCTAATCAAAAAACAGATGATTTTATTAAATTAATAGATTCTAATTTATCACTTTCAGAAAACAAAAAAAGTGATTTAGTAAAAGATAAATTAGAAAAAGATACATTATTAACTAGAATATATGATATTGCATCTCACCTTGAAAACTTAAAAAGACAAACATCAATTCATGCGGCAGGTGTAATTATATCTAGAGAAAACTTAGATAGATATATACCACTTTATAAAATATCAGAAGATGAATTTATAACAGGTTATGATATGACATACCTTGAAGAACTTGGTTTACTTAAAATGGACTTTTTATCTATTACTAATTTATCATTAATAAGTGAATTACTTTCAGAAATAAAAAGTGTTAACTTTTCTAAAATACCACTTGATGATAAAAAAACAATTGAACTTTTTAAAAGTGTAGATACAGATGGAATATTTCAGTTTGAATCAACTGGTATGAAAAATGTACTTAGAAAATTTAATGTAGAATCATTTGATGATTTAGCAGTTATAATAGCGTTATTTAGACCAGGGCCTATGGAAAATATAGATTCCTATATTAAAAGAAAAGAAGGTAAAGAAAAAGTTACATATTTAACTGATGACTTAAAACCTATTTTAGAAAGTACTTATGGAATAATTATCTATCAGGAACAAATAATGCAAATAGCGAGTGTAATGGCAGGATATACTTTAGGTGAAGCTGATATTTTAAGAAGAGCCATGAGTAAAAAGAAACATGAAATAATGGATAGTGAAAGAGAAAAATTTATTTCAAGAAGTATAAATAAAGGTTATAGTGAAGAAGTAAGTAATAAAGTATTTGATTTAATTTACAAATTTGCTGATTATGGATTTAATAAATCACACTCTGTAGGATATGCGACTGTTTCATTTAAAATGGCATATTTAAAAGCACATTATAGAATATATTTTATGAAACATTTACTTACTATGGTATCTGGTAATGATGTTAAAACAAGGCAATATATAAATGAATGTAAAAATAATAATATAGAATTATTAATGCCATCAATAAATGATAGTGATTATGATTATAAGATAGAGGATGGTAAACTTAGATTTCCACTTACTGGTATAAAAAATATTGGACACTTAGTATGCAGAGAAATAATTGAAGAAAGAAAAAATGGTGAATATAAAAGTTTCTTTGATTTTATAAAAAGATGTTATGGTAAAAGTGTTAATAAAAAAATTATAGAGTCTTTAGTAAATGCAGGAGCGTTTGATATATTTAATTATAATCATAAAACATTAATTGAAAGTATTGACATTGGTATAAATTATGCTGAACTTGTAAAAGATTTAGGTGAGGAAGTTGTAAATGGTCCAGAACTTGATGTGACAGAAGAATATGATTCATCAGAACTTATAAAAAGAGAATATGCTTCATTTGGTTTTTATTTAAGTTATCACCCAGTACAAAATTATAGAAGAAATAGTTTTACTACTATGGACATAAAAAATAATTTTAATAAGATTATAAATATATATTTACTTATTGACAATGTAAGAACTATTGTAACTAAAAAAGGTGAAA
>ENA-OROO01001450-OROO01001450.1-human-gut-metagenome-genome-assembly--contig:-NODE-1450-length-12246-cov-2.680092_pt1 | contig 12246 bp, 8 predicted proteins | sample MGYA00242130_ERZ509052 | MGnify/ENA primary metagenome ERZ509052 (study PRJEB26280, sample SAMEA2338730) | human gut metagenome | biome: human gut; feature: human-associated habitat; material: faeces... | reverse complement strand
TATCGGCTCCGGTAGATACCGTTTCCATTCCGGTTCTTCCATTCCAGTCCCAGGATCCCGTTTTCTGTGCAAGATGCCGTGATATCCGACCTCTGCCAATCTTTACTCCATGGCAGGATCACCGCCTCAAAATTATGGTATCGCTTCCTGCACATATCCTCAATCTGTCTTTCTGTCATTAATTATTTTCTCCTTTCCTTTTCTTAAGTTGTTTCGTGTTCAGTATGTAAACGGAGAGAGCTGCGATAGGGCAAATTCTTAAAGATCAAGTGCTGGATCGGCCATTCTCGGTGACCGGTCCCTCCTGTCCTTCCTGCTCATCGGTTAGTGTCTGGCTGCAGTCTGGTTTCTGCTCGGTTTTTGGGTCTTCCGCCTGGTCGGTTTTGGAGCCCTGTTCTAGTCCGGTCAATGCTTCTGATGCGGTCGCTGTTTCCGGCATGGGATTCGTCTCCTCCGCGGGAGTTGCTTCCGCCTGCAGTGCCAGCCATTCCGTGCTGGTGCCCTCTGTCGCTGCGGTTGAAATGATGCCGTTTGCGAAAATGTTACCGCACCAGGAAACTCCGCCACCGTATGTCTTTTTGCTGTCGATCGTGACGTATCCGTGCAGCAGGTCCAGCGCCATCTGCGGTTCGTACTGACGGTATCTCGCGGTCGTTCCTTTTTTGTGACGCCCGACATTCTGTTCCGCAAGGACGGTATTCCGGAGTGTATAGAGCCTGCAGATCATTTCCGCGTCCGTAAGGTCCGGGCTGATCTCGGAAAGGTACAGATCCGTCTGCACCCCGCAGTTTACGTTGACCGAAAAGAATGCTGCCTGTACCGCGATATGACGCGTAGACAGATGATAACCGGCTTCGTCCATGCGTGTCCGGAATGCGTCCCAGTATCTCGCACGCATATATTCCAGCTGGTCAGTAATGGCAGCCTCATAGGATCGGGTCATGGCAGCGGAGAACGCATCCTTAAGGGCCATGTTGCCGACAAGCGTTTCATCACCGTCCGCAGCATTTAAGTACGCGGACAATTCCGCCCAGAGTCCCGGGTGCTTTCCGTAAGCGTACCGGATAAAATCCGTCAGATCGTACCGGTAGTCAAACTGGCAGATCCCGTATGCGCGTCCACGGTCCCCCATGATGATCTGTCCACTGGACGTTTCCCCGGCGATGGAGAGCATATAGAACTCGGCCGGCATTCCGGCGATCGTGAGGCCGGAGAGCGTCCCTACGGACGGATCCCCGGATGCGTCCCAGAAAAAAGACGGCAGGGTTTTGTCCGGCGGCATGAGGTATCCGTCCGAATCAGCGGCCCGTCCATCCGGCGTCGCCGCGTTCACAGCAAGCCGTCCGTCCTCATAAAAATAAAAGCTGTCCGAATCTTCTCCATCTGGGATATCTGCGTATCCGGTCATCATGCCGACATCCGTCATGTAGTACCATTCGTCATGGTATAATAACCATCCGTCATGGAGGGCGCCGTCCGGATCAAAGTAATACCAGGTTCCGTTTACCTGCTGCCAGCAGTCCGACGCCATACGTCCGGACGCGTCCAGGTAATACCAGATTCCGTCTTCCTGTTCCCAGGTATTTTTTACGATCATACCGTTTTTGTAGTAGTTCCATTTCCCGGCGCGGTTTTTATGGAATCCGTCCGTGACGGGGAACTGCGTCCTGACGTTTCTCGTCCTTCCTTCCAGCTCAAATGTCTTGGCTTCCGATGCAGTCGCCTCCGACGCGGTGGCTGTCTTTGTTTCTCCTTCCGGCTGCATGGTCTCCGCAGCGATGACCGGAAGGCAACAGAAGCAAAGGAGTGAAATTACGCCTGCTGCCGTACGCATCTGGAGCTGCTCCATTTTTTCTTTTCTTTCTTCTTTTCCTATTTCCTGTTTGATTTCATATTCTTGTCCGGTTTCCCGCCGTTTTTGTTTCGTCTCGGTGATCAGATCCAAAACCGTTTTCCGGATCCGACAGGAAAATTTCCGGATGCTGCTTCCCGATTTTGTTTCCTGTTTTTCTTCCACGGTAAGTCCTCCGTTCTTTTGATGTGTCAGCGTCTTCTCTTATATGGGTGTTCCCGGGGAACACCTGGGCGAGCTGTTTTTTTAAGATACGTCCTGCGGTGTTTCCGGAAAAACGCTTTCAGTATGTGTGACCTTTCTATTTTTTTGTTTTGCGGAAGATATGGAGAATATTGGGAAGTGGTACGGAAAGACGTCTTTTTGCGTCACCCTTAAGGGTGCCACTTTATCTTATCCGCAAGGACTACCGGAGGACGTCTTTTTGCGTCACCCTTAAGGGTGCCACTTTATCTTATCCGCAAGGATAGCAGGCATGGCTTTCTTTTCTTTTTTCTGCATCTTTTTTCTTCTTTTTTCGCAGATCTTGGGAATTTGTGGTGTTTTCCGCCGGAAAAGTCCGCAATACGTACTCTTTTCCATGATTTTGATACGCGGATATCGTTAAACGGCAGCGGAAAATGGATGGAAAGAGAAAATACAGAAGGACGTATAACCGTACTACTCTCTCTGACATCGGAACCGGCTATTTTCCCAGAGTCGAAGGACGGGAATTTGCGTCGGTGGGACTTCAAAGGTACGTCTGAACGTCTTTCTTCTATCACTCTGATGGATATGGCATATTCCGGTTTTCTTTTCGGGATTTCTTTCTGCATTTCCCTCCGGATCCTTATGGGATAAGGGTTTTTCAACTGAACGTCGGGCGGCACGATCATTTTATTTTCGTGATTTTCGTCTGGATTTTATGGGATTGCCGGGATTTTGCGGTGGGAATGAAGACAGGGTGCGTAGGACGGTTTCTTATGCGGACACTGTTTTACAGGCTCACGTCCAAACGAAAGCATCTGCCGCTACCTAAGAACGCGGTAAAAGAGAAGGGATTTATCTTCGCGTCTTTAACTTCTCTATTCTTTTCATTTTTTATGCTTCTGTCATCCAGATTGTTTCCTCCACAAACAGAAAATCTCAGTCGCCACTTACGAAAATCGGAGATAAAAAGCCCTTATTTTCCGATTTTTGCCCTTCTTTTTTCGCCGCATTTTGAAAATCCGCAAAGCATTTGCGACACTCTAATACGTAATATAAACTTCCATTTTTTGTATACCCCCTGAAAATCATTATTTTACCGAGGTTCTCGTCCATGTATAAAATATTTGCGACACTCTAATACGTAATATAGACTTCGGAAATTGTTTTACTGGGTTTTTAGCCCTGAATTTTTTGGCCTGAAATTTGTGGCATCGATATCCATACTGTAGACAAAACGATAAGAAATTGCGAAAGGAGAAAATGTGTGATGACGAAATATGATATGACAGCGATCCGGTATCTGGAACCCGGGTTTTTGCCGTTGGCGAGAAACAGAAAAAGTTATATCTGTCCCAACTGCGGATCTGGTTCCGGTAAAAATGGTTCCGGCATGACTTCCAGGGATGGGGAGTATTGGAAATGCTGGAGCTGTGGGCTGTCAGCAAACAAAGTAGAGTTATTCCGGATTCAGAACTCCTTAAACTATGAGGACGCCTGCGCCGGGATCTTGAAATTTTACGGAATTGTACCAACACCAATCGGGGAAACATCAAAAAAATCCGCGGTATGGCTGAGTCAAGAAGAAGCTGACGCATTAGCTGTTACGAACACTGGCATGCAGATCGATACGACGGATGGGGAAAAGATAGTCAGCTTTTGCGGGCTGTATGAACAAGATCCACAGCTTTATTGTTCTCTGATCATTGCAAGAGCGGAAGAAATGACCCGGAAGTACCAAAAACTATACCGCGCATGCGGCAACAGACTGGCTCCGTATGCTGCGATGGTTTATGACTACCTGGGTGATCGGTTTGACGATTCCGCTTATCAAAAAATGCGACGCAGGCTGGAAAACAAAATGCAGATTTGTGATAAGCTGCGGGTAGTCTACTTAAAAAAGCAGGAATGGTTGGCCAACCAGAACGCGCAGGCAGGCACTATGCGAACAGGAAGGAGTCAGACCAAATGAGAAATGGATTCTGTTATTACGAAAACGGGAGACCAGAACGAATCAGCATGCGAAAGGCTTATCGCATGTTCCAGACGGAAGTGTCCGAAGAGCAGAAAAACCAGGGGACTACTTTTTCCACCTGGCTTTTCGAAATGATCAAAATGCAGATTTTCTGCTGACTTATATGACTCCGGCAGCCTTATGCTGGGGTCATATTTTTTGTTACGGTGCGAGTCTGGCTCGTAATTCGACCGGGAAATGATCCTTGTATTTTTTAAGGAGTTCCCCGGGAACACCATTGTACAACGCTCCGGCTAATGCTCCCGTTAATGACGGTACGCTTTGCTTGTCACACGGATATGTCTGAGCAGTGCGGATTGCAGATGTGAACCGATCAGAATGAATCAGGTTAAACAACGCTTCCGGAACAACAATGATGCAACTGTTATCCGTAAGCTGATAGGATGGAGTTCCGAGCAGATCATCCATGGTCATGTCGACGGTAATACGGCCATGCGAAAAACAGTATTCCACCGGTGCGGTGTCTTTTCCGTAATGATTACAGGCATATCGTGTGATCTCTTCGATTGTAGCTTGATGGAGCGCCATCCACACGCACACAGCCGAAACGATGCTGCCGCGCATTCCCTCCGGATGCCAGGACGGATGATAGGAACACATAGCAGCCATCCGGATCACTTCTTTTGGATCATCAGAAAATGCTCCGGCTACGCATCCACCAATCGCCAGCGCACTGTCAAAACCGGAAGCACTGTCACAGAGAACATTATATTTTTTGATGCATTTTTTAACGGTTTGACTGCAGATATCAGGCAGCATATCGACTGACGCATTCTTTCGTTTCAACTCTTTTAGGGCCATCCAGACAGCAAGTGCATGGATATTGCTATTATTGCATTTTACTGCATGTTTTCGCTCCCGATTTTTTTTCACAATGTCATCGGACGCCATGCAGGAACCAAGAAATACCCCGGCCAGCACCTTCAGTCCAGCTTCTGGACTATTCCCGCACGGTTTGTAATTTGCCGGTTGCTCCGGCAGAAACCGTACGGTATACATTGCAAGAGTATCCTGCACGAACAGTTCTTTGCACATGGCATCATTTCCAGAGTTCTTTAATGTATTCCCAGTATGATCCGTTATTCCTTTTTTTCGCGGCAAGAAGAACAATGGCATGTGATTAACCTCCCTCTCATTTTTGTTACAGTATGTACCAGTTTTGTGGAATCATCTGGTTTTGCGGATAACACTTTTTGGCACAAAAAGACCGGAGCTTGATTAGCTCCGGCCTCTCTCAGGTCGCTTTCTTATTCTTAATCTTCTTTTCTGTTTCAATGGGTGTTTCAGTCGCAGTTACATCAATGACCGCATCTGATCCCTTTTGTAGAACCCGGATATCATTTTTCTCCTCCAGACTGAGCGGCATCCATGTGATGATGAATTTAGAATTCACCACTGTGTACTCTTTGATTAGAAGTTTTTTCGATTTCATTTCCTCGAAGACTTCTGAAAATTTCTCAATCCTGGTTGCTTTACGTCTTGCATCCAGCCGGTACAGGAGCATCAAGTCAATGATGGAATATTCATGGCTATTGCGATTACACATACACAGGTCTACGGCGCGATCCTTTTTGAGTGGTGCATAAAGTATCACACTGACTGGGTTTTTTAATTCGGAGATGCGCGCTTTAATAACCGTAGATAGCCGATGCGATAAGATATCCTCAGTTAAACTCCATCCGATTCGGAGCGTGTAATAACCGCCCTGTTTTTCGCGTTTCGAGGTTTCCGTTTTTTGGTGTGCGGGGTTGTCTATGATAACGCGGTCAAAAAGCTGTTGAATAATCTGTCTCCCGTCCGCTGTGATTGCTTCCAGTTTTGTATCGATCATGTTTCCGAGGCGGGCTCGGACTAAGGTGTATGATTTCTGTCCGTACGACTTTGCTTCCGGTGAAACCACTTTACAGAGTTCTCTGATCGTGCCTCTAACTTCCAGAGTTGGTTTTCCTCCAATGCCGCTTCTTAAAAGCTCGGTCACACCCTTTGTACAGAGATACCCGAACAGATCCATATCTTTTAAGTCCCACGGCTTTTTAGAGATGATTTTTACGTGGTTAATTCCCTGCTCATCTGGGAAAAACGTATCCCGTAAATACTGGGATGTTACAACTTCATATTCTGTATCTTCTTTTTTGCTGCGAATGACTTCGCCGTAAAACCCACGTCCAACGCTGTCCGCCGGATAAGAAACGTATTGATTGTATTTCGGAGATGTGGAGCAGCACAAAATAAATTCCTCAAGGTCGATACGCAGGAATTTTTCGGCTTTTCGACGATTATCAGCCGACAACAACGTGAAGTATGGGTATTCGTAAAAGCCGTGGAATTCTATCTGCGTCTGAGGTTTTTTTCCGTAATCCTGATCGCTTACCAGTTTGCGGAATGCTTCAATTTTGGATGCGACGATCTCAACACTTTCTTCTGTGGTCATGCCAGTCGCATCGCACATGATCATCAGGGTAAACTGACTGTACGGAGACCCAAGGCTCGTGGTCGGATTGCCACTTAACGCCTTCTCTTGGTCGTGGTCAAGATCCTCAAACAGACGTTTTAACTGATAACGTCGTTTTCTTTCTAATGCCTTCATGACATTTTGTTCCGGTGTTTTGATTTTTTCGTAATAGGTAGAGTCCGTTAGATAGATGCGTTCCAGCAAATGGTCTTCGACGATTTTCGTGACTTCATCATCTACGCAGAAATAATCCTTGCACAAGCTTGCCAGCAGAATCGGGATATCTTCGCTGATCGTCTTAACAAACTGGTTTAAAATACCTTCGGTTAAGAATTTATCTTCCACTCCTCACGCCTCGCTTTCTATTATTATATTGCCCTGTCGCTATTTTATACGAAGCCGACGCATTCCGTCAAGGCAGAAGCATGCGTTGCAGCTTTATATTTAGCAGTATGTGCGATATGCATGGGTGCGATTTTTTGCGGATAACACTTTTTGGCTTATTTGCACTTAATTATCGTTTTGGCTCATTTTTGTCGCTGAAAATGTGGACTTTTGAAGCAATTTTTTCTTAGGATGCTTGTATACCGTAATGCGTTGGATTTCATCGGTATAATTCCTCCTATATTTTTGTCGCTAAAAATGTGGACTTTTGGAGCAATTCCGATAGTGGTTCGTGATACGGGCCATTGACCATACGGATTTATCGGGATTTTCGTGTGTTTTATCGTTTGCGTTCATTTTTGTCGCCAAAAACGCGGACTTTTAGCACAATTCTTTCTTGCGATATCGATATATCATAGTTTGTTCGATGTGGCCCGGTAAATTCCGCCTGTATTTTTGTCGCCGAAAACGTGGACTTTCGGAGCAATTCCGATAGAGGTTCGCGATATGGGCCATTGACCATACGGTTTTATCGGAATTTTCGTGAGTTTTATCGTTTGTGTTCATTTTTGTCGCCAAAAACGCGGACTTTTGGAGCAATTCTTTCTTACGATATCGATATACCATAGTTTGTTCGATGTGGACCGGTAAATTCTGCCTGTATTTTTGTCGCTAAAAACGTGGACTTTTGGAGCAATTTGAAGCATTTTCAGTTAGACCGACTTACCTATATCGAACAATATGATTTTATCCGGTTTACGGAAGAACTTAGATAACTCATAACATTTGGCTTGGAATCAATAGCGCCAGGTTGTTGCGTTTGGAAGAACCCGTTCTACGCTAAAGGATGTACCGCATATTGTGCCCTGAATTTTGGGTCACATAAAAATTCAGGAAAGAAAATCCGGATTACATATTCAGTAGACAGATCGTGGTTCAGCTGGCATACGGAAGCATAGATGGGGGATGATGATTCGTGATATTTAGTGATAATTACTCGTTATCAAACGTATCATTGTGCAATTTGCACAATGCCGTTTAAATTCTGGACTTGTACACCCAATTTTGTCGCTAAAAATGTGGACTTTTAGAGCAAAACGATTGTTAGGCGAATATTTGTTCGTGGACCATCCGTTCGTCCTGTGGCTATTTTTGTCGCTGAAAACGTGGACTTTTGAAACAAAACCCCATTTTTGTCGCTAAAAACGTGGACTTTTAGAACAATTCGGGAAATATGAGTCGATTTTTGGCAGTATTTACAAATCAAAATTGTTGGGATAAACTGTTGATACATTGAAAGAAAGGAGGGATTCGCATGAAAACATTCGCCAATATATCGAATGCAGCAGTAGCAAAAATGCTCGGTCTTGAACTGGTCGGCAGAGAGTGCGTAATTCAAAAAGCTGAAGATGCACATGAACGATATTTGGTCGCTCAGATAAATCTTTATCTTATTCTGCAGTTTTATGCGAATTCCAATTCTGGCCTGACAGATTTGTTATCTGTCAAAGATCTGGCAGAACAATTATCCTGCACAACGAAAACAGTATATCGCTCCCTTGATACCCTGGAACAGGGCAATTTTATTCAGGTAACCGGACGTCCGGAATCTGGATATGTTTCCGTGCAGATCTTAAACATCGGTGATATGTATAAACGTCGCGGTGAAGGCGGCAAGGGCTATTTCGTTTGCAATCGGGACTTGCTGCAGGTTTTATTGGGGGCTAAAGCCATCGCTGTTTTACGTGCTTCACTGACCGCGATGATCGTTTTTGCAACCAAGCAGACTTTTAGCGCGTCCAAAATTGTTGATCGTGTGCGCATTGGTCTTCATGAGATCGCTATGAGCTTTCCCGTATCCAGCAGATTATGTGACATCAAGGCAGCCTGTGATGCGGACGGAAGCTTCGGGTCTTTATTCGAGCGTGTAAATCCGGATCTCAAAAAATCCATTTGTATTAAGTTACAGCAGAATTATGACGCAAAACAGATCAAACAGCAGGTTCGTATTAAGGCAAAACGGGCAATCTTTGATGAGATCGATGAAATCAATGACATCATTCGTGATATCAATACGGATATTTATCAAGATAACATGATCCATACATGGAATGCCAGTCATTTATGGCAGCATCATATCAATCTGTGGGATTGTCTCGACCCAATGCACCAGACCACGATGCTCCCTCTTTTAGATCTTACGAGCGATGTAAAAAATGATTGTCTGACCATCGCCCAGGATTTCGGTATTGATACTGTAATCGATGCGCTCCGTTTGTACTACCAAAATTATAAACTGTCTGATGCGGTTCATTTTGTTGTTGATAAGGCGAAATCCCTTGGCGGTCTGATCCGGACAATCGTCATGGAGCTGTGTCAGATGAAAACCGCAACTGCATAATCCCTTCGTATCACCCGCGCTTCTTACCGCGGGCTTTTCTCGTGTTTTCTTTTCATGCTTAATCCCTTCAAATAACATTTTTCTCGAACATCGTACCTACTCCTACCATTTTTCGGTGATGCGCTGGCTGTTTTTTGTCAATTTATCTCCCTATCGTGCATCGCACGCCTGTGGATAACTTGGAAAAAAATCTGCATTTTATTTCTTTTTTCCACGTTTTCATTTTATTATCTGCAATCCAATATTTTTTTATGCGTTGCATGATTTTTTTATCCGTTTCCGAGAAGATTTCCTGCATAGCCGTTCCCCGGAGCCTTTGTGGCATCAAGGTTTCGGAAACTCATTCTGCCATGTCTTTGATTTCTTTTATGTCTTTCATCTCTTTTATTTCTTTCAAGAAATAAGCTTCGCTCTTATTTTGCGTGAGTATATAAAAAGAGCCCTGAAAAATCAAGGCTCTGTCAAAGTAAAAATTATTAAAAAATCGATTGATTTTGAGGTTCAATAACGTTGATGATCTTATCAAGTCGATCACGGATTAGTTTCAGTTGTTCTACGGATTCTTCGTCACAAGCTTTCATCTGCAATCCAACCGAATTAAGTCCGGCATTCATCTGGCGGATGGCATCCTTAACGGAAAGACAGCTCTGGGTTTCTGCGGCGGATGTGGGTTGCGTTATCGTATGTGAAGGTTCCTTTTTGTGTAGCTTCTTTTGCATACCAGAACGAACAATCCTACCGGCATTAGCTTGTAGCTTATCCAACTCTTTCCTGGTTTTCTCCAGTTTCTCTGTGGATCGCGCCAGATTTAATTTCGCTTCCTCCGCTTTACCAGGAGTCGTGGCATCCTGCGCACGGCTTTGGTTAAGCCATTGCTGTTTTTCATGCTGCAGGGTGCGGACCTGTTTGCGAAGTGCCTGTAATTGCTGCCTGTAAGCTCCGTACTCTTCATTGACCGCTTCATGTGCATCTTCGATGGAACAATGTTGTTCCTGCATGTACGCATAAATTTCCCTTTGCACGTCTTCTGGCTTGGAACCGATGGCAGCGGCTAAAATAACATCGGATGCATCCGTAAACTGCTTTAATTCCGGAATGACGCGAAGTGCACTCATGTAGCGCTGATATTGGCGTTCCGCAATCTTTAAATGATTTTTAGCCAGCTCCTTTAAAGAAAATCCAATTGTAGTTCCGGATGCTTCTGCTTCGTTAAACAGAGAGACCAGTTCTTGTAATTCTTTTCTCTGCGTTTCAGCGGTACGCGCCCTGGAAGTTGCGTTGGTAATCAAGAGCATGATCTTAATATCCACCGGACTCATATTTTCCGGGTATACATGACATGGAAGCCCGTTTGGATATAGTCCGGCAGCTTTGCCGTCAGCCTTGCTTTTTAAATAGCTCTGGTATCGACGCTCACCGGCAACAATGTTATATTTGTCAGTTCCTGGCTGGCGCTGGACGACTAAAGGTTGGGCCAGGCCGTACTGGCTGGTTGTGGCGCCAAGAAAGTCCAGGTCATCAACTTCGTATACTTCCCGGTTATAAGACATGGGCTGCAATTGATCTACCGGAATGTTGAGGATTTCGTAAGCATTCTTCTGATCAAGTTGTTTCTTTTCTGATAACGCTTGCTTGGCAGAAGGCATCGCACCTCCGGATACCGCGTTTAATCGATCCATATTGAACTGGTTTTTGATTTTTCCCATGTCTATACCTCCTGTGCCGGTTTCAAAGCGGCGATCCTTACAAACGAGTATTTTTCGCTTAACGCACTGTCTTCTGAGCAGTACCGAATGTTTCTGGTCGCGTCACCTGCGGTGAGCAGGCACTGCTGAATGCGGTCACGTAATTCTTGTTGCTGATTTAAGATATCCAGCATAGCTGAATACTCCATGTATGGGTGATTTTCGTACGGGGCGCATGTATCGCTTAAACCGGATATCGGCGTGATGTGGGCTATGTACGGGTTATCGTATGCACCGGACGGTATGTGCACCGCCAAATTCCGTTCCAGAATCTCAAAGGTCGCTCTCAATACAAGATAGTCTTCATCTCCTATGATCTCCGTAGATTTCATCAGTTCGATATAGTCGTAGATTGCCTTCCAGGAACCGCCAGCCTGGTAATCAGATGATCCGAGCAGGTATGGTAGTGGGATTAAGAAATTGCATACGGCAGATACAGAGCGGTCCAGACGGACGCTCACGGGAATAAAATCGTCCCCGAATGTATTCTGGTAATAGGAGTAAAATTTGCGGTACGCGGCATTTCTGGGCTCTGCGCAGGTCAAAAAAACACCCAGCAGTTCCAAATCGGGGTTTAAATCTTCATCTGATGCGATATCCAGAACCTGGTTGATGATGGGGGTAACGCCCTGGTAAGAATAGCCGTCCGGCTTTACCGGAATCAGGACGTAATCACTGCAGCAGAGCGCATTCTGCACAGAGCCGCCAAGATCCGGATGCGTGTCAATCAGGATGTAATCATAGTGTTCCTCTACCTGTTTAATGGCTCGTTTCAACAATTTGTGGATCGCCTTACGTCCGAGGAGGGAATATAAATAATCATCCGTTCTTTGATGTTCTGGTCTGGATGGAATCAGATCAACTCCCTGGTATGGGGTATGGTAGATACAGGCGGCTACTTCTTCCGCTGTTGGCGTATTCATCCTAAAAATATCAACAATGCTTTTAGTGACAGACGCAATGTCTGGCAACAATGTTGCCGTGGTATTTGCCTGGGAATCGTTGTCGATCACAAGGCATTGGTAACCTGCTAATCCAAGCAGCGTTGCCATCAGGGTACAGCTTGATGTTTTCCCGACCCCGCCTTTTTGGTTGATGATCGTAATAATGTGGTCAGTTGGTAAACGCTTCTTCATGACTGCCTCCATTTTTCTTTATGTACCATATATTATAAGAAGTATTTATCGTTTT
>ENA-OROO01001448-OROO01001448.1-human-gut-metagenome-genome-assembly--contig:-NODE-1448-length-12286-cov-8.142098_pt1 | contig 12286 bp, 12 predicted proteins | sample MGYA00242130_ERZ509052 | MGnify/ENA primary metagenome ERZ509052 (study PRJEB26280, sample SAMEA2338730) | human gut metagenome | biome: human gut; feature: human-associated habitat; material: faeces... | reverse complement strand
GCGCGCTGCTGCTGCGGCTGCTGTCGCCCTTCTACTTCTTTTTCTGCATCAATCAGGTCTACTCCGCCGCCCTGCGGGGCGCGGGCAACAGCCAGGTGCCCATGTGGATCATGCTGGGCTCCTTCGTGGTGTTCCGGCAGATATACCTGTTCGTGGTGGCCAACTATGTGGCCAACGAGATCATCCCCATTGCGCTGAGCTATCCGGCGGGATGGTTCCTGTGCAGCGCCGCCACCCTGATCTATTACAGCCGCTGCCGCTTTGACAAGCACCGGCTGGTGGAGGACGTGTGATGGACAAGTGTGAAAGCTGCGTGTGGTACAGCTACGACGAGGAATACGACGACTTCGTGTGCGAAATGGATCTGGACGAGGACGAGATGGCACGGTTCCTCTCCTCCCAGGCCGGGGACTGCCCCTACTGGCGTCCCGGCGACGACTATCGCACCGCCCGCAGACAATAAGCAAAACGCTCCCCCTGCGAGAGTTGATCTCTCATAGGGGGAGCATTTCGTTGGGATACCGTCCAGGGCTACGCCTTGAGACTTCCGTCGCCGCCCATCAGGGCGGTCATCTCCTCGATGCGCTCCAGCGGGAACGGCGGCTCACACAGGGGCTTCATGGCGATGGACATGAGCTTCATGGGGTTGTCGTCCGCTGCCACGCGGTTGGAGCTGAGCGCGCCGCAGCGCTTGCAGCGGTGGATGATGGCCCACTCGCCGCCCCTGCGCACCCATACGGCCACCGGCTCCATGATGCCGCCGCAGTCGCTTTCGCGGTCGCCCGGCTCAATGTCCACATGCAGGCTGCTCAGACAGTTGGGGCAGTGGTTGCGGTGGTCGCTGCCGGCGCTCTCCGGCGTCCAGATCCGTTACCCCCAACAGGCGCAGTGCGCAGCGCAGTGTTTCCGGTGGGAAGCCGCCGCAGGTATCCACATACCGCATCGAACCCATGGACGCCAGATGGCCATATCGCTCCACCTGAAAGTGGGGATCCGTCATGCCGTCAATCACGCATAATATCCTGCTCAAGTCTCTCCCCCCCTTTTTCCATTGAAACTTGTTTCGTTATATTTCCCGGCGCAGCACCCGGTAGACAAAGGACATATCCAGTCCGCCGCGTACCACGTCCGCCAGCAGGTCGTACTGCCGTTCCTTGTAGCCGCAGGCGTCAAAGGTTGCCAGCGCGTCAAAAGACACGCCCTTTCTGGCGCACAGTGCTTTCAGGATCGTATCCGTGATGCCCGGCGCGTCAAAAATGCCGTGGACATAGCTGCCGTATACGTTTCTGCTGCCGGTGAGGGCGGGCATCTGCTGCTGACTGCGGCCCATGTGGATCTCGTACCCCTCGTAGGCGAGTCCGTTCAGGCCGGAGAGCATTCCCTCCACACCGTGAAAGACGCCTTGCGTCTGGGTCTGCACCTTTTCACCCCGGAATTCGGTGTCCATCTCCAGCAGGCCCAAACCGTTGATCTCCGTGACCCCGGCGGCCTCCACCTGCTCGGGGTCGGACACGGTGTGCCCCAGCATCTGGTAGCCGCCGCAGACGCCGAAGATCAGCGTACCGGCGTCTGCCGCTTTCAGGATAGCCGCCTCCAGACCGGACTGCCGCAGCCACCGCAGGTCGGCGATGGTACTCTTGGTACCCGGCAGCAGGATCATGTCCGGCCGATGCAGGTCGCTCACCTGATCCACATAGCGCAGCGACACGTTCTCGTAATGTTCAAAGGGACTGAAATCCGTGAAATTGGAGATACGCGGCACACGGATCACCGCGATATCCAAAAGCTTCCGCTCCGTGGAGCGGCCGAACCGCTCGGTCAGGCTGTCTTCATCGTCGATGTCCACATGGGTGTAGGGGATGACCCCCGCCACCGGGATGCCGCACAGCTCCTCCAGCGTCTTCAGCCCCGGTTCCAGAATGGCCCGGTCGCCCCGGAATTTGTTGACCACCACGCCCTTGATGCGGCGGCGCTCGTCCTCCTCCAGCAGCGCCACTGTACCATAGAGCTGGGCGAATACGCCGCCCCGGTCGATGTCGCCTACCAGCAGCACCGGCGCGTCCACTAGCTTGGCAAGCCCCATGTTCACAATGTCATCCTGCTTGAGATTGATCTCCGCGGGGCTGCCCGCCCCCTCGATAACGATCACGTCGTACTCTGAGGCCAGACTGTTGTAGGCCTCCAGCACGGCGGGGATGTAGTCCCGCTTGCGGCGGAAATACTCCATGGCCTGCATATTGCCCCGCACTTGGCCGTTTACGATGACCTGACTGCCCACGTCGGTGGTGGGCTTGAGCAGGATGGGATTCATGCGGGTATCCGGCTCGATCCCGGCGGCCTCTGCCTGCACCACCTGCGCCCGGCCCATCTCACCGCCGTCCCTGGTGATGAAGGAGTTTAGCGCCATATTCTGGCTCTTGAACGGTGCCACGCGGTAGCCGTCCTGCTTCAGAACGCGGCAGAGTCCCGCCGCCAGCAGGCTCTTTCCGGCGTTAGACATGGTTCCCTGTATCATAATATTCATTGCCATAGCGATTTCTCCTTGCAGAATTGCCGGATGGCCGTTATCAGCGCCTCGTTTTCCTCATGGGGCCGCACGGCGATGCGATACCACCCGTCGTCCAGCCCGCTGTAATTCCCGCAGCCCCGGATGGCGATGCCCTGCCGCAGAAGCCCCTCCCGCAAGCCCCGCGGCCCGCGGAACAGCAGGTAGTTGGCTTGGGACGGACACACCCAGAAGCCCAGCGCTGTCAGGTTATCCGTGAGCCAGCGCCGCTCCGTATGGACGAGGGATCGTGTTCTTTGCAGGAAATCCTGCTCCGTCAGCGCCGCCACACCGGCGCTCTGCGCCAGCGAGGATACGTTCCACGGCTGGGATGCACTCGCCATGCGGTGCAGCAGCGCGCTGTCGGCGCACAGGCAGTACCCCAGCCGGATGCCCGCCATGCCGTAGCTCTTGGTAAAGGCCTTCAGGATCAGCAACTCCGGGTGCGCCGCCAAAAGGGCTTTGGCGCTGACACCGTCCTCCGTGAGATCGAGAAAGCACTCATCCAGAAACAGCCGCGCCCCTTGTGCCGCGCAGTATTGTAGGATCTGCTCCAGCAGCGGGAGAGGGATCAGCCGCCCGGTGGGGTTGTTGGGGTTGCAGAGGAATACCACCTCCGTTTTTTTTCCCTCTAAGAAGGACAGAAACCTCTCGTCCAAATCGAAATTCTGCGCCTGATGCAGGAAATACCGCTCTACGCGGCAACCCACCTGCGCCAGTCCCGCCCCATATTCCACAAAGGTGGGGGCCAGCTCTACCGCCGTCCGGGGCCGCAGGGCGGCGCAGTAAGCGTAGATCAGGTCCGCCGCGCCGTTTCCGCAGAGAATATAGGACGCCGGCACCTGCTCGTGGGCGGCAATGGCCTGCACCAGCTGGCGGCAGTAGGGGTCGGGGTAGCGGTGCAGCTGTGGCAGCCCGCGGCGTACCGCCTCCAAAACGCCGGGGGGCGTGCCAAGCGGGTTGGTGTTGGCGGAAAAATCCAGTGTGATACCGCCGCCGTACACGTCACCGCCATGTTGATTTTCCGTTTGATACAGCATCTACGTCTCCTTTACAGCGCAAAGGGCAGCTTGACCCCGCAGCTCAAAAGCAGGGTAAGGATGGCTGTGACGGTCATCAGGCGACACACACGGGGGATGTCCTCGTGGGTGATCTCCCGCGCTGCGTCGCCGATATACTCCTTTTTGTGCAGCACGCCGTGGTACCATGCATCCCCCGCCAGACGCACGCCCAGCAGCCCCGCGCAGACGGATTCCGTCTGGGCTGAGTTGGGGCTGGCGTGCTTTCGGCGGTCACGGCGGAAGATCCGCCAGCCCGCTGAAATATCCAGCCCCATCAGGCCGCCCGCCGCCAGCATCAGAAGTGCTGACAGCCGCGCCGGGATGTAATTCACCACATCGTCGGCCTTGGCGGGTACCAGACCAATGTTCTTATAGGGCGGCTCCACATACCCCAGCATGGAGTCCATGGTGTTCACCGCCTTGTAGAAAAAGCCCAGCGGCGCGCCGCCGATGGCCAGAAACAGCAGCGGCGCCACCACGCCGTCGGAGGTGTTCTCCGCCACCGTCTCCACGGCGGCACGGGTCACAGCGGCATCGTCCAGCCGGTCGGTATCCCGCCCCACGATCATGGAAACAGCATGGCGGGAGGCGGCCAAATCCCCGCTTTCCAGCGCGTCATAGACCTTCATGGTCTCGTCCCGCAGGGACTTGACCGCCAAGATCTGCCAGCACATCACACTCTCCAGCGCCAGACGCAGCCACGGGCTGACCAGACCGCACAGCCACAGCAGCAGAGCCGGGACGACGGTGGATATGATGACCACCGCGCCCCACAGAATGGCACCCGCCGCCCGCTCGCCGGACGGCGTTTTGGGGCATACGCACCGCAGCACCCGCTCCAACACGCTGATACATTTTCCAATCAGAACTACCGGATGGGGAAAACTGTGGGGGTCGCCCACCAGAAGGTCTATGCAAAAGCCGATAACAAGTGCCGCAAGCGACCACATCATGCCGTTTCTCCTCCGCCCTGCATCGTAAAAATATAAATGGGATTCTGCCCGCTCATCAGGTGATAGCCTCCGGCTTTTCTGTCCCGCGCCGCTTGCAGCGACACCACCTCCGTCTCCGTAAAGGGAAACGCCGTCAGGCACTCCGTCAGCTCAGCCACGGACTCCAGTGAAACGGCCGTGGCCACGATGCGGACACGTGGGTTTCTTGCCAGCAGCAGCGCCACGATCTCCCGCATATTCCCGGCGCTGCCGCCGATGAATGCGTGGGTAGGCGCGGGCAAACCGGCGCAGGCCTCCGGCGCACTGCCGCAGACCACCTGTAGGTTCTCCAACGAAAACCGCTCCCGGTTCTGCCCCAGCAGCGCCGCGGCGTCCTCCCGCCGCTCCACGGCACAGACCTGTCCCCGCTTTGCCTGTAAGGCCATCTCCACCGACACCGAGCCGGTACCGGCGCCGATGTCCCAGCAGACGCTCCGCTCCGTCAGCCGCAGCTTGGAAAGGCACACCGCCCGCACCTCGCTTTTCGTCATAGGCACCACCGGCATTCCCTCCGCGCTGCGGAGGAAGGCGTCATCCGGCAGACCCGGCGTGACCACTGCGTCGGGGTGGGGATTTTCGATGAGCGCCACGCTCAGGGGCGCGTAGGCACCTTCTGCCAGCTCTGCTGCCGTGCCGCACACAATGCGCTCATCCGGGTAGCCCAGCCGCTGTCCCACAGACACGGTGACGCCGCCCAGACCGCCTGCTGTCAGTGTGCGGCACAGGTCGTTGATGCCGCGCTCACCGCCCACCAGCGCGAAGAGCCGGCCGTTTGCCCTCACCTCCGGCAGGATGTTGTGCTGCCGTCCATGGAGGCTCACCACCCGCACATCCTCGTAGGAGGTTTGCAGCCGGGCGCACAGATAGGACAGCGAGCTCAAACCTGGCAGCACCGCTGTGTCGCAGCCCTCCAGCAGAGGAAGCAGCTTTTTGGTGCCGCTGAAAAAGCCGGTGTCGCCGGACATGACCACCGCAAAGCGGCGGTATTCCCGGTGGGCGCGGATAAAGTCCGCGATATCCTGCGGCGCAATGGCGTCATGGGTAGGCTGCCCCGGCCGCGCCACAGCATCCAACATCCGTTTTGCGCCAATGAGACAGTCCGCCGTCTCAATGGCTTCACTGACCTCGCGGGTCATAGCCTCCCGGCTGCCGGGGCCGATGCCGACGATCCGCACCTGCGGCCGGACGGTGCAGCCGAACCGCTTACACAGCACATCCAGCACCGCCGCAAAGGGAAGCCCCTCCCGCTGGGGCGGGCGACCAATGACCACCAGACCTGCGCCCGCCTTCCGGGCGGCGGACACCTTAGCAGGAAAACCGCCGGCTTCGCCGCCGTCCTTGGTCACCATCCACGCGGCGTTGGCAAACCGCAGTGTGGCCAGATCCATCTCCTCGGAGAAAGGCCCCTGCATGGCGATGATATGAGAGGCTTTTAACCCCGCTGTGCGGCAGGCCTCCAGTGAGGCATCCATGGGCAGCACGCGGGCGTATACCCGCTGGGTAAAATCGAGGATACCGCTATACGCCGCCAATTCCTTACTGCCGGTGGTCAGGAGGATGCTGCCCTCGGTATTCGCCAGAAACGCGGCGGCCTCGGCAGCGTTTTCCACGCACACGAGCGCCTCCTTCGGGTCACAGGACTGCCGCAGCAGGCGCAGATATTCTGTTTCCGTCTCCCGGCAGGCCGTGCAGATGCTCTCGGTGATGGAGGCGGCGTAGGGGTGGGTGGCATCGATCACCAGATCGAACCGGGTCTCTTGCAGCATCCGGATGATGTCCGCCACCGGGATGCGCCCCGCCAGAACCGTGACGTTTTCCGCCTCTGGCAGCAGCGTCTCACCGTACTCCGTTGCCACGCATACCGTGGCCTGTACCGGCTGTCCGGCGAGAAATTCCACCAGCTCCCGCCCTTCGGTGGTGCCGGCAAACACGCAGATATTACACATTTCGGTATCCTCTGGGGGTGATAAGCTGTCCCGCCACCGTCTTTGCTGCACTGTTGCCGATAAACACGGTGCAGAACATATCCACCTCCGCCTCCCGCAGCTCTGCCAGCGTCAGGATGCGGCGGCTCTGCCCGTCGCGGCCGATGTTGCGGACGATGCCGCAGAGTCTGTCCTCCGGCAGACGGCGCAGCAAGATATCGCAGGCGCGCTTTACATGATCCGGTCTGCCGTGGCTGGCCGGGTTATACAGGACGATGGTCAGATCCGCCGCCGCCGCGCAGTCCAAGCGCTTTTCGATGGTCTCCCACGGTGTCAGACGGTCGCTGAGGCTGATGACCGCGAAATCATGGGTCAGCGGCGCACCTAGCACCGCCCCGCCGCTGCACGCCGCCGTCAATCCAGGCACCACCTGAATCTCAGGCTCCTGCGCCTCGCCCCTCAGCTCATAGACCAGCGCCGCCATGCCGTAGATGCCGCTGTCACCGGAGCAAACCATGGCGGCGGTCTTGCCGCTGCGCGCCAGCTCCAGCACCAGCTGGCAGCGCTCTGTCTCCCGTGTCATGGGCGTGGAGTGAAGTTCCTTGCCGGGATAGCGATCCCGCACCAGATCCACATAGACGGGGTACCCCACAATGGCGTCGCACGCCTGCAGGGCCTCGTCTGCCCGGATGGTCATATCCTCATAGCCGCCAGGGCCGATACCCACTACAATTACCTTACCCAAAGCGCACCTCCCAATGCTCCGCCGCGACGGCGACGGTCACTCCGTCCCGCGCTGTTTTTTGTACGATCAGCCTTTCGGCATCCAGCAGCGCCGCCCGTTCACAGACATTGTCTACGCCGGTAACGGAACGGACGAAGTCGGAGGGAGTGAAGTCACCCGCCACATCCCGCAGCTGCTGCGCCGTGTAAAAATGCACCGGCCAGTTGTTTTTCTCACAGGCGGCCAGCAGACCCGGCTCGTCCTGCTTCAGGTCGATGGAACAGACGCCGCGGATAGCCGCTGTGTCCAGGCCATTTTCCGCGAACACTGTCTGCACCGCACGCACTACCGCTTCGGCAGAGATGCCCCGCCGGCAGCCTACGCCTACCCGCAACACGCGGGGAATCAGCCGCAGGGTGCGGGCAAAGGGTGTTCTGACGTGCCAGCCGATGAAAATGCCCAGAGGGCCGGTCTCCCCGGCAAACGTACCCTCCGGCAGGGGGACAGGCAGGTAAAACTGGCTACAAAGAGGCACGTCCCCCTCCAGTATCGCCGCCGATACCGCCTTGGCAAGCCCCATGTCGGAGATGGCACAGCCGTGCCGGGCGGCCCATGCGTCCACGGCGAATTTTCCCCGGACGTCGGTGGCGGTGGTGACCACCGCCGTGGCCCCCAGCTTTTCCGCCAGCTCCACCGCCAGCGCGTTGGCGCCGCCGATGTGGCCGGAGAGCAGGGGGATCACAAACTGCCCCGCCTCGTCGATGCACACCACCGCCGGGTCGGTTTTTTTGCTTTTGACATAGGGGGCGATCTCCCGCACGGCGATGCCGCAGGCCCCCACAAAGATCAGTGCGTCCATGGAGGAAAAGCACACATCATATATCGCCTTGTCCAGCGGCAGAAAGCCCGGCTCTTCAAAACGCGGCATGGTATAGCACATCCATACCTCCTCCGGCAGCGCCTCCAGTACCCGCCGCGCCGTGGCACAGCCGCCCCGGCTGTAGGCAAACAGGGCGGCTCTCATTGGGCCCCCTTGCGGAACTCCGTTGTAAAATCGGGGTGGTACAGCAGCGACCGGAGATAGTTGTCGCCCAGGCAGTTGCCCACCACGATCAACGATGTCTTGGTCAGACCGTTGCCTGTCACTGTCTCGTGGAGCGTCCCCACAGTGCAGCGGAAGATATGCTCCTCCGGCCAAGTGGCCTTGTAGACCACCGCCGCCGGGGTGTCAGCGGTATAGCCTCCCGCCAGCAGCTCATCTTGCAGCAGTTCCGTCAGTGAGGTGCTGAGAAACAGCACCATGGTGGCCTGATGGGCCGCCAGTGAGCGGATGGACTCCCGTTCCGGCACCGGCGTGCGGCCGGGGGCGCGGGTGATGATGACGGTCTGGCTCACATCGGGCAGGGTGTACTCCGCCCGCAGAGCGGCCGCCGCGCCGCAGAAGGCGCTGACGCCGGGGCAGACATCGTAGGCGATACCGCGTTTTTCCAGCTCGTCAAACTGCTCCCGTACTGCGCCGTAGATGCTGGAATCCCCTGTGTGCAGGCGCACGGTGGTCTTGCCGGCGGCCTCCGCCTTCTCGATGAGGGCGATGACCTCTTCCAGCGTCAGCTTGGCGCTGTCGTGGATCTCGCAGCCCTCCCTGGTATAGTCCAGCAGCGCCGGATTCACCAGTGAGCCGGCGTAGATCACCACGTCGGCCTCGCCCAGCAGCTTGGCGCCTCGGACCGTAATGAGGTCGGCAGCGCCGCTGCCCGCTCCCACAAAATGTACCATTGTCAGTCCTCCTTTATCCGGCGCAGCAGTGCCGCTGCGTCCTTTGTCTCACAGAGATAGCCATATTCCTTGGAAAAGAGGATGGCTCCCGTCTCTATATCACTGCATTTATAATGCATCATGTCGTCGATGCGCCCGGCCAACCGGTGCAGCACCGCGTCATAAAGTCCCTGCTCCTTCAACAGCCGCAGGGCGTCGTCACAGGTGGCGCAGCAGAGCATCTCCGCCGCCGCACCGCCGTGCAGCCCCTCTGCGGCGGCACAGGCCGTCAGGATGTCCATGCGACAGTCGCCGTAGCGGGAGTGGGTGTTCCACATACCGCCCGCCAGCTTTACCAGCTTGCCGATATGACCGATGAGCAGCGCCCCTCGGAAGCCCAGCTCCCGGCACATCTCCATCGTGTCGCCGATGAAGTTGGAGGTCATCACCGCCGTGGCGGGGTCGATGCCCATGACACCCTTGATATAGTCTGCGCCGTAGTTGCCGGGGGCCAGCAGTACATAATCCGCGCCGCCCTCCCGCCGCTGCCGCAGCTCTACATGGATGGTGTCCACCAGCGCCTGCTCGCTCATAGGCTCTACGATCCCCGTGGTGCCTAAGATGGATATGCCGCCCTCAATGCCTAATCGGGGATTGAAGGTCTTTTTCGCCAGCGTCTCGCCATCGGGAGCGGAAATCACCACATACAGGCCGCCGATGTATCCGAACAGGCCGCAGACCTCCTCCACATTCTCCTGAATCATCCGGCGGGGTACGGAGTTGATGGCCGCCGCACCCACCGGCTGGTCAAGACCTGGCATGGTTACCCGACCTACACCCTGTCCGCCGTCAATGACAATGCCAACAGTCTCTGTTTTCCGCACCTCGGCATAGATCAGGGTGTCACGGGTGATATCTGGGTCATCACCGCTGTCCTTCCGGATGGCACAGCGCACACAGTTTGGGGACAGATGGATGTCCTCCACCGCCAGCGTCAGTTCCATGCCCTTGGGTGTCAGCAGGCGGATGGACTCCTTTTTACTGCCGCTCAGCAGCATCCATGCGGCGGCCTTGGCTGCCGCCGCGGCACAGGAACCGGTGGTGTAGCCCAGACGGAGTTTTTTTCCGTCCCGTATGATAAATTCCTTCATAACCTACCGCCTGATCTGGTAGAGCATGGCATTGCAGATAGCCGCCGCCACGTTGCTGCCGCCCTTGCGGCCCCGAGCCACGATGTAGGGCGCGGCAGCGGCCTCGATGATGCGCTCCTTGCTCTCCATCACGTTCACAAAGCCCACCGGCACCCCGATGATGAGGGCGGGATGGAGCTTGCCCGCCTCCATCAGCGCCTCTAAGGAGAAAAGCGCCGTGGGAGCGTTGCCGATAGCAAAGATGCAGGGCTTGGGCAGGGCTGCCGCCCGCTCCATGGATACAAAGGCACGGGTCACACCGCGCTCCTTAGCCTCCGCCGCCACGTCCGCGTCCGACATGAAGCAGTGTACCTCTCCGCCCAGCGAGGCGAGGATCGTCTTATTGATCCCGGCCTTGGCCATCTGGGTATCGGTGACGATGTCACAGCCCGCCCGCAGGGCGGCAATGGCCTTTTGTACCGCGTGGTCGGAAAAGGCCAGATTGTCCACATAGTCAAAATCCGCCGTGGTGTGGATGACCCGTTTGATGACCAGCTCATTCTCCGGATCCAGCCGCCGGTCACCCAGCAGCTCGGTGATGATGGCGAAGCTGCGCTTCTCGATATCCATAGGCTTCATCTGTTCCGTCATAGCGTCTCCTTTCTACAAGCCGCCAAAAAGCGCTGTGCCATGACGGGCTTGGCGTAAAAATGGAAGTGAGGGAAACCAGCGTACAGCGTATCCGTGGCATACGCACAGCGCCACTGCTTGCCGGAGGGCTTTTCCGCCAGAAAAGCGCTGCCCGGCAGGGGCGTGTCCCAATGGTGAAATTCATGCATCGGCACCTGCTCCCCGGCGCGGCACAGGAGACTGCCCTCTCGGGCCGTGGCGGTAATATAGCCGAACCGGGTCAGCTTCCCCGTGTCAAAGCAGTCCCCCGGCAGCGCACCCACCATGGCGTGGCCTGCGATGGACTCTGTCAGGTACATAAAGCCGCCGCATTCGGCAATGCAGGGCAGCCCCGCCTCCAGCGCGGCGCGGACGCTGCTGCACATGGAGCGATTTTCGCTCAGCTGCGCGGCATAGAGCTCCGGATAGCCGCCGCCGAGATAGAGGCCGTCGAGTCCGGCGGGCAAGGCGCTGTCAGAGAGCGGAGAAAACGGCACGAGCTCCACACCGAGCGCCTGGAGCAGGCCGAGGCTGTCTTCATAGTAAAAGCAGAATGCATTGTCCCGCGCAACACCGATGCGCACCGGTGCGCCGGGCGCTGGAAGCGTCGGCGGCACAACGTCCAGCGCTGGCGCTTCGCGCGCGATGGTCAGCAGCGCGTCCAGATCGATCGTCTGCTCGGCCTCAGCGGCGAGGCGCTGCATTTTTTCGCGCAGATCTGCGACCTCCGCCGCAGTCACAAGGCCGAGATGGCGGCTTTTCAGCGCGCAGTCCGGCAGATTCGGCAGAAAGCCGCACGCCTTGACGCCAAGGCGGTCTTCCAGCACACGCGCGAGCGGCGCGTAGGTCATCGCGGTGCAGCCGTTGAGGATGACGCCGCAGATGCGGTCGTCCGGCAGAAAGTCCAGAAAGCCGCGTACCGACGCCAGCACCGAGAGTGCCGCGCCGCGCGCGTTCACAACGAGGACCACGGGCGAGACCGTCTTCTGCGCGAGTTCGTAGGTGCTGGCGCGCGTACTGGTCAGGCCGAGGCCGTCGTAATAGCCCATGACGCCCTCAATGACCGTGACATCACAGCCGGAGGCATTCTGCGCGAGGAGGAAGCGAAGCGTATTTTCGTCGAAGAAAAACGGATCGAGATTCGAACTTTTGGCCCCGATGATGCGGCTATGGAACATCGGGTCAATATAATCGGGGCCGCATTTCGCGGCGGCGACTGAAAGGCCGCGGTTCACGAGCGCCTGCAAAACGGCACAGGTCACGGTCGTCTTGCCGCAGCCGCTGGGACCTAAGAGCGTTACAAAGGAATTTTCCTTTACTGAAAGGCTCAAGTCATCCAGGACCAGGGTGTCGTCAAAGCGTTTCGAGATATGCTGTAAATCGATTAATGGCTGGCTCATGCGTTTCCTCCGTAAATAGTAAAATAATGTGTAGTATTAGAAACTTGGCGGCGAGCTGACCCAGAGGATCGTCGCGCCGGAGCGG
>ENA-OROO01001443-OROO01001443.1-human-gut-metagenome-genome-assembly--contig:-NODE-1443-length-12326-cov-7.642246_pt1 | contig 12326 bp, 9 predicted proteins | sample MGYA00242130_ERZ509052 | MGnify/ENA primary metagenome ERZ509052 (study PRJEB26280, sample SAMEA2338730) | human gut metagenome | biome: human gut; feature: human-associated habitat; material: faeces... | reverse complement strand
GCATCGATGCCACGCCCCGGGCGTTGCAGGTGCCGGAAGTGGGCTATCTGCTGGCAAGAAAGTACTGGCACCACGGATATGCCACAGAATCGGCCCGTGCGTGCATGGAATTCGCCTTTGAGGTCCTGGGTGTACCGGAAGTCTTTTCGTGCATCAGGAGCGACAATACGCCGTCTCTGGCGGTGGCCAGGCGTAACGGCATGGAACTGTGCGGACGCTTCAGCAGGCATTATGGCGGGCAGGAACACCTGCTCTATGTGGCCCGCAAAGAAAGCTGGGCCGTGTAGCTTCGGAGACAGGAGGGGCGATGCCCTGCGGGACCGTGTGCCCTTTCGCACAGGGGGTGCCTATGCCTTCCCGGATCGCCGCTCTTCACGGAAGGATGCCCGCACGGGCGGGGCTGGACGGCAGGGATCTGTCTTTGGCGGAGCCATCCGCCGGATGACGAAAAAAGCTGCCTCACGATGACGTGAGGCAGCTTTTTCATTTTCAGGGCAATCCCGCACAGGGGGCCGTCAAAGGGCTTACATGCCCGCGGCGCGGCGGATGCGGGCCAGGCTGGCGTCCTTGCCCAGGAAGGCCATGATCTCGGGCAGGTGGGGGCCGCCCATGAAGCCCATGAGGGCCGTGCGCAGGGCCGGGGCCACGTCCTTGAACTTGAGGCCGTTGCCTTCGATGTAGCCGTGCAGGGCGGCTTCGAGGCCGGGAGCGTCGAAGGGATCGCAGGCGGCGAAGCGCTCGGCCACGGCGTTGAGATGGGCCTTGCCGGCATCGGTCAGGTTCTTGGCGCAGGCCTTTTCGTCATAGGCCAGCTCGTCGGCGCCGACCAGCAGGGGACGGAAGGACTCGGCCAGGGCCTTGAGGTCCCCGGCGCGCTCGCGGAACATGTGGCACAGGGCGGCCAGCTTGTCGTCGGCGACATCGGCGGGCAGCCCGGCCTTTTCCACGAAGGGACGCACCAGCGTGGCCAGTTCGTCCAGGGGCATCTCGCGCATGAAGTGGGCGTTGATCCACTCCAGCTTGGCCGGGTCGAAGGCGGCGGCAGCGGGGTTGAGGCTGGTGCCGTCGAAGAATTTGATGAGTTCTTCCCGGGTGAAGATCTCCTGGTCGCCGTGGGACCAGCCCAGGCGCACCAGATAGTTGACCAGGGCCTGGGGCAGCAGGCCGTCGTTCTGGTATTCGATGACGGCGCAAACGTGCGGAATTTCTATTGCACATGGCACAGATGAAACAGTCTGTGTCATTACATATTTTTTGCAGGCCTTCCTGTTGACATCGTGGTGTTTGACAAGCGGGTACGATAAAATGAAGGTGAAAAGAAAAACGAAGGGGTGAAATCCATGAAGATCGTATGTTTTTTGTTGAAGCTGGTGCTGAAAATCCTGTTGCTGCCGGTTGCGTTTCTGCTGCGATTTCTGTGCTTTATCTGGAATCTGCTGATGCAGCTATCCCTGTGGGTACTTTCGCCGGTTATGCTTTTCGTTCTTGTCTGCGGCATTTATTCTGTGGTTCGGGCGAGCTGGACGGATGTGTTCCTGCTGACCCTGATTGAGATGGGGTTGTTCGCAGCTGCGGTTGGTGCGGGTGGCATCATGGAACTGATGGAACGGCTGTGCGAGTGTGTAGAGGATGTTTTGACAATTTGAGTTCAGGAGGGATTAGATGGATATTCAGTTTATGAAAGATTATTATGATTTACGATACGAGGAAACAGATGGAGAGAATCATTTTGTGGAAGAGACAGCTTATCAGGAAAAACAGTCTGAGCAATCGAAGATGGAAGACCAGCTGATGGAAATGGTGGGAGGCAGCGAATCTAATGTGTGGAAGCTGTACGAAAGCATCATGTGCGTCTATTTCGATATGGAAGAGATCATCAAGCAGGCCGTTTATTTGCAGGGAGCTTATGACCGGGAACGGATGTTAAAATGAGAATAGTAGATTGGTAAGAGCTGCCTTCGGGTAGCTCTTTTTAGATGGAGGAATATGAAAATGGCGGCTACAAGACTAATTGCGCTGCATATCAATAAAGGAAAGACGGTAGCGCAGTGTCTGGCTGACCGTACTGATTATTCTGAGAATGCAGCAAAGACGGAAGATGGAAAATACATCAGCGCGTATGCCTGTGATGCAAAGACCTGTGATGAAGAATTTCTGCTTTCCAAACGGCAGTATGAGCATATCACGGGAAGAACCCAGGCGCATGATGTGATTGCATATCAGATTCGGCAATCCTTTAAGCCCGGAGAAATCACGCCGGAGGAGGCGAACAAGGTTGGGTATGAGACAGCCATGCGATTCACAAAGGGAAAACACGCGTTTATCGTGGCTACCCATGTTGATCGTGCGCACATTCATAACCACATTATTTTTAATTCGACTACATTAGACTGCACCAGAAAATTTCGAGATTTTCGCTTATCCGGTCTTGCACTGGCAAGGCTCAGTGATATCGTCTGCCTGGAACACCGGTTGTCGGTCATTATCCGGAAGCCCTATGGAGAGCGGCAGAAGAGAACGGAATATCCGGAGAAAAAATCGCAGCGGGATGAAATCTGCGAGGCCATTGATGCAGCATTGGCAAGAAAACCAAAAGACTTCCGAGAACTGATTGAAATTTTGCAGGAAGCAGGGTACGAGTATAAAGATGGAAAACAACCTGCCCTACGGGGCCTACGGGGAAAAGGCCACACCAGATTTGCTCGTTTCCGCTCTCTTGGCAAAGGATATTCGGTTGAAGAACTCTGCGAAGTGATTGCCGGGAATGCGGTTCACAAAAGCAAATTTGCAGAGAAAACCCGCACAAGCGCACGGTCAGCACAGGTGCATCAGAATGCAGAGCTGTCGTTCCTGATTGATGTCCGTGCCAAAATGCAGGCAGGCAAAGGCGCGGGATATGCGCGCTGGGCGAAAGTCTTTAATCTGAAGCAGATGGCGAAAGCGATGATGTTCATGGAAGAGCATGGAATAAAGAGCTATGCAGAGCTGAAAGAACAGGCAGATGGAATTTCTGAAAAATGTGATGCGCTGCTGGAATCTGTAAAGGCAGATGAGGCACGGATGTCGGAAGTGTCGGTGCTGCGGAAGCATCTAATCAATTATGCTAAGACAAAAGATGTTTTCGCTGCGTATAAAGCATCCGGCTACAATCGGGAGTTCTATGAAGCCCATCGGGATACGCTGGCCTTGCGCAGCGCAGCGAAAAAGGCGTTTGATGCCTATAAGAAAGAGAACGGTTCTGACAAAAAGCTCCCGCGCATCAGCGAGCTGAACGCAGAGTATGCAATGCTTCTGGAACGAAAGAAAAGCTCCTATGCAGAGTACCGCAAGACCAAATCGGAAATGCAGGATTGGCTTGTGGCGCAGAAGGTTGTGCAGGAAATCCTGAAAGAGGACGAACAGAATAAAGAGCAGCTGCATGAGCAGGAAGTGCGGCAGGAAGAAGAAAATAAGGAGAATAGTAGATGATGGAATGTCCGGTGCAGTGTGGGCGTAATGCTCATGCTGCACCGGGCTTTTTTCTTTGGCAGGAACTGCCGTTAAAGCATCCGGAACGGATGCGCAGCCCGATGCCGCAGGCAGCGTTCTATGGGGATTGGGGAGTTTCCCCAACAAGCAGAAAATCGCTTTCGTGTCACGAAAGCCCTGCTTGCAGAAGAGTGGATTCTAAAAAAATCGTTCAAAATTTGGAAGAACTTTCGATTGATTTTGTTCGTTTCTTGGAGTAGAATATAAATGAGAAATTTTAACTTGCTGCGAGTGACTTTAGACATCGAAAAAGAGGTTCCGTATGGATTTCATGACGATTAAGCAGGCTTCTGAAAAATGGGGCATCTGCACAAGGAGAGTACAGACATTATGCACAGAAGGGCGAATTGATGGTGCCGAGCGTTTAGGCCATCAGTGGGTCATTCCTATTAACGCCGAAAAGCCGAAGGATGCCAGAATCAAAAGCGGCAGATACATTAAAACAAAATCCGGAAATGGAGAGAACGAAGATGGAAAGAAAACCGTATAGTGCTGGAGCCGTGAAATTTTCGTTCTGGTTCATGGAATTTCGGAAAACCGTGCAGCTTTTGAGCGAGGGTAAGAGCTTTGCAGATATTAAAAAGTTGAATGAAGAGACAAACATCTATGGCGCACCGACAAAACTACGAGCGCAGCAGATTTATTCTACCGTAACAGCCCGTATCAAGACATTAGATGAAAGCTTTTACCCAATCTTTTTGAGCAGTGATCTTGCTACACAAAAATTATTTGTGCTGACTGCGGCTCTTTTGCATGACACGCTATTCTTTGATTTTGTGTATGAAGTAGTGCGGGAAAAAATGATTCTTGGTTCCGATGAGCTGACGGATGCAGATATCCGGATATTTTTCAAAAATAAGCAGGAACAGAGTGAGAAAGTGGCTTCTCTTCAAGACTATACGCTGCGCCGTCTCGGTTCCTGCTATAAGACACAGCTTTATGAAGCAGGACTTTTAGAAAGCAACCGGGCAAACAGCACAAGAAAAATACTGAAGCCAATTCTTGATATTGCATTTGAGCATTGGCTTTATGACCATGATCTTGGCATCATGGTAAAAACACTGACGGGGGTAAGATGAAATGGATTTAAGCCAAAGACTGGATGAGATGGAGCTTGCAATCCATAAGCCATCTTTCCGAAAAGGAACAGGCCGCGCAAATGAGGTCAACTATTGGGTGTTTGATTATCCACCGGAAAAGGAACTGGAAGTTCGGGAGCGCGTAGAGTATCTGAAAAATAAGAACGACCGGGGCGATGATGATTTTGAGCTTGTGGTCTTTGACCTGTATGATATCATCATTGACTTTTTGGAAAAGAAGAACTTCATGGAAAAGTGCTATGACTTTGAAAAAAAGCGAGGAATCGAGCGTATCGTCAAGGCAGTGACCAACTCCATGAAGGTAAATGACGATGACAGCCTGATCGTGCAATATATCAAAGAACATACGCCGGAGAATGCAGTCGTGTTCCTGACCGGCATCGGCAAGTGCTATCCGATTTTGCGCTCCCACAAGGTGCTTAACAACTTGCATCAGGCATTTGTGCGCTGCCCGGTCGTGATGTTCTTTCCGGGAACCTATAATGAACAGGAGCTGATTCTGTTCAATGAGATTAAAGACGATAACTATTACCGGGCATTCCGACTGGTAAAGTAATGGATGGAGGAAACAGTTATGCAGATCAAGGACATGTTCCGAAAGAAAATTGACCGTGAGATACAGGGCGTTATCATTGTCGGTCAGGGTGAAGAAACAAATGTAGCGCAGGAGCTGGAAGAGTACGTTGTGACCCGTGAGCTTCAGCGTCATTTTGCGGATTTCTTTGCAGCATATAAAAAAGGTATTCAGGGAACTACACCGAAAATGGGTGTCTGGATTTCCGGCTTCTTTGGAAGTGGTAAATCTCATTTCCTGAAAATCTTGTCCTATCTGCTTCAGAATAAACAGGTCGGAGACAAACATGCCATCGACTACTTCATTGAGGATCAGAAGATTACCAATCAGATGGTGCTGGCAGATATGCAGCTGGCGGCAAACACCCCATCGGACGTAATTCTTTTCAACATTGATTCCAAAAGCGATTCTAATGGCAAAGAAAATAAAGATGCCATTGTGAACGTATTCCTGAAGGTCTTCAATGAGATGCAGGGCTTTTGCGGCTCCATGCCTCACCTTGCTGACCTGGAGCGCAGGCTTTCCGAGGAAGGTCGTTTTGAAGAGTTTAAGGAAAAGTTTGAAGAAGAGTATGGAGATCCGTGGGAAAGCTCTCGCCAGGACTTCGATTTCATTCAGGATTCCGTTGTCGATGTTCTTTCTGACATGGATTTCATGAGCGAATCGGCTGCTCGTAACTGGTGTGAGAAAGCAACCGAGGGCTACCAGATCAGTATTGAGGATTTCGCCAAGCGTGTAAAGTCTTATATTGAGAAAAAAGGTAACAACCACCATGTGGTTTTCCTTGTAGATGAGATTGGCCAGTACATTGGTGATGATTCCAAACTGATGCTGAACCTTCAGACAGTAACGGAAGAACTGGGCAAGGAATGCATGGGCAAGGCTTGGGTAATCGTAACGAGCCAGCAGGATATCGACTCCATTACCAAGGTGAAGGGTAACGACTTCTCCAAGATTCAGGGACGTTTCGATACACGTCTTTCTTTGTCCTCTGCCAATGTGGACGCTGTTATCAAAAAGCGTATTCTGGATAAGACCGAGACAGCAGCACAGAGCCTGCGTCTGCTCTATGACCAGAAAGCAACCATCATCAAAAATCTGATTGTCTTCAACGACGGCGTGGAGAAAAAACTGTACGCCAACGCAGAAGACTTTGCAGAGGTTTATCCTTTTGTTCCATACCAGTTTAATTTGCTTGCCAGCGTGCTGACCAGCATCCGTACCCACGGTGCATCCGGCAAGCACCTGTCCGAAGGTGAACGTTCCATGCTGGCTCTGTTCAAAGAGTCTGCCATGCAGCTGATGGACGATGAGATGGGGGCAATCGTGCCGTTCTATCGGTTCTATGATGCATTGGAGAACTTCCTCGACCACAGCCACAGCAGCGTGATCATCCGCGCTTATGACAACAGCTACATCAACCCGGAAAAGAAGGAAAAAGATGTCTTTGCGATCAATGTGTTGAAGACCCTTTTCCTGATTAAATATGTTCTGGAGATCGAAGCCAACGTGGACAACATCGTCAGCCTGATGATTACCAGCATTGACGATGATCGTATTTCTTTGAAGGCACAGGTGGAGGATGCACTGAAAGTGCTGATGCGCCAGATGCTGATCCAGAAAAATGGCTCCGTTTATGTATTCCTGACCGATGAAGAACAGGAAATCAACAACGAAATCGAAAAAGAAAATGTGGAGATGCCGGAGGTCATCACGAAGATTGCGGAGATGATCTATGAGGACATTTTCTCCAGCAAGAAGTATCAGTACCCAAGCTTCAGTGGACGGTATGCGTTCTCCTTCAATCAGGCAGTGGATGACCGCCCCTATAAGGCAAACCAGAATTACGATATCGGCCTCCGTGTGTTGACCCCGTGGTATGAGGGCGGCACCGATGATGGTACGCTGCGCCTGCTCTCCGGCCAGGGCAAGGAAGTTCTTGTGGTTCTGCCGAATGATGATGCGTTCCTGACGGAAATGCGGGCATACTTAAAAATTGAGCGGTTCCTGCGTAAGAATACTTCTGTGCAGCTTGCCAAGTATGAGACCATTAAGGAAGCAAAGCGCGTGGAGATGCGGGAACGCAACGGTAACGCCAAGCTTTACCTGACGGAAGCTCTGAAAGAGGCTACCATCTATGTCAATGGCGATGTGCTGCACACCTCCGGCAAGGAAGTGACCAGCCGCATCAACGAGGCTATCGGAAGATTGGTGCAGACGGTTTACCACAAGCTGTCCTACATTGACGCAGCGATGGGCGAAGCAGACATCCGGAAGATGTTCAAGACCAGCAACCAGCTGTCACTGGCACTGGGAGATACCGGAGAATCCAATGTTCACGCACTGGATGATGTGCTGCAATTCGTGGCAGGTAACTCCCGGATGCACATGAAAACTTCTATGAAAACCATCAAGGATCGCTTTATGAAAGCACCCTATGGCTTTGTGGAAGATGATATCCATTGGCTGGTGGCACGTCTCTTTAAGCGTGGAGACCTGTCCTTTACGGTCAACGGTGAGAGCGTCAATCTGAACAACCGCTCCGAAGAAGAAATCATCGGCTACATCACGAAGAAGCAGTTCGTGGATAAGCTGCTGACGGAAGTGCGCGTCCGTGTGCCGGAAAACCAGAAAAAGGCCGTCCGCACCGTGATGAAAGAGCTGTTCAAGGTGGCACCGCCTGCCGATGACGAAGATACCATCATGAAGAACTTCCAGCATTACTGCGAGAATCGAATCACTGAGATTGAGCGGCTGGAACCGAAATATGAGAATTACGCCTATCCAGGAAAGGAACTTCTGGAAAAGGGCAAGAAGCGGCTTTCCGCACTGGTGCAGATTCAGGCACCGCTGGAATTCTTTAAGACTGTATTTGACGAGCAGGACGATCTGATGGATTTTGGCGAGGACTATGAGCCTATCCGTGATTTCTTTGGCAGTGAGCAGCTGACCATCTTCACCCGTGCGCTGGATATGCTGAATATCTACGAGGACAGCAAGACCTACATCGTGGATGCAGAACTGGAAGACGTGGTGGCTAAGATGCGCACCATCGTCCGGATGACGAAGCCCTATAAGGAGATTCCGAAGCTGCCGGAGCTGCGTGAGAAGTTTATGAACTGCTATATGCGCATTCTGGAAGAGCAGGCAGAGCCGGTCAAGGATTCCATCAATCAGGATCGGAACCGTGTTTTTGAAGTGCTGAACACCAAGTCCTATAAGGATGCGAAATTCAACCGTTATCTGGAACTGTTTAAGGAGATCATGGACGGTGCGGAGCACTGCAACAATGTCTCCACTCTGCGTAGCTATGCAGATAAGGCGGAGGCACTGAAGCTGCGCCTGCTCAATGAGATGAATGCAGAGGATATCCGTCTTATGCAGGAAGCAGCAGCAAAGGCCGAGGCAGAGCGCAAGCGTCAGGAAGAAGAGGCGAAGAAGCGCGGCGAGACCGTGAAACCGGAAGAAAAGGTCGCAGAACCGCATCCGGTATATAAGGTGCGCACCACGAAAAATGTTTCCATCAAGACGGTTGCCAAGACTGCATCGTGGCGGCTGGAGAGCAAGGAGGATGTTGATAAGTACCTTGCTGCATTGCGTGAAAACCTGCTGAAAGAGATGGACGAAGACACAATCGTCAACATTGAACTATAAATGACAGGAGGATTGGCTCCATGAACAAGACAGCCATAAAGAATTTTGCGATCTGGGCGCGAAATAAGCTGATTGCAGATGTTAGTTATGATGCCCGCCTGATTGGTATTACGGAGGACGGCATTGCAAAGCCGCTGCCGCAGAGCTTCGGTGACACTCAGTTCTTCGATATTGGCACCGCAGAACCGTATTCGATTTCCGGCGAGGCCGTGCGCCAGCGTAACAAGCTGGTGGAGGTCATCCAGCAGAAAGAAAAGGATACCGACTACAAAACCGCATATCAGTATGTGATCGAGGAGGTTGCCTATACATGGTTCAACCGCCTGATTGCAATCCGTTTCATGGAGATCAACGACTATCTGCCTTCCCATATCCGGGTTCTCTCTTCCGAGAGCGGAAAGCTGGAGCCGGATCTGGTCACAACGCCGTTTGACGCAGAGCTGCCCTTTACTGCGGAGGAAGAGGCCCAGATTTTCCAGCTGAAGCAGGACAACAAGCTGGACGAGGTGTTCCGCATCCTGTTCCTGAAACAGTGCAATGCCCTGAACGAGATTCTGCCTGCTCTGTTTGAAAAGACAAAGAACTACACTGAGCTGCTGCTCAGCTTGTCCATTATTGACCAGGATGGCGTGGTCTATCATTTGATTCACGATATTCCGGAGGATGACTTCAACATCGAGCGCGGTGGTCAGGTGGAGATCATCGGCTGGCTGTACCAGTATTACAATACCGAACCGAAAGCCGTTGCATTTGCCAAGAACGGAAAGATTACCAAAGAGGAAATCCCTGCCGTGACTCAGCTGTTCACCCCGGACTGGATCGTCCGCTACATGGTGGAGAATAGCCTGGGCCGTCTGTGGGTGGAGGGACACCCGGACTGCGGCCTGAAAGAAAACTGGAAATACTATCTGGAAGAGGCACAGCAGGAGCCGGAGGTACAGGAAAAACTTTCGGAAATTCGTAAAGAGTACGCTGCCCTGAACCCGGAGGATATCAAGCTCATCGACCCCTGCATGGGTTCCGGTCATATCCTGGTATACGCCTTTGATGTGCTGATGCAGATTTACGAGAGTGCTGGTTACAGCCAGCGTGATGCCGCAAGGAGCATTCTGGAACATAACATCTACGGTCTGGACATTGATGACCGTGCCTATCAGTTGGCGTATTTTGCCGTGATGATGAAAGCACGGCAGTACAACAGGCGTATCTTAAACGGTGAAAACACCTGCCATGTCTATGCCATTCAGGAGAGCAACAGCATCAACCGTGCGCACCTGAAATATTTTGGCGCGGGGATGGACGATATTGAGAAGAATGCCGCTAAAATGCAGCTGGAAGGTCTGCTGGACACCCTGACCGATGCCAAGGAGTATGGCTCTATCCTGAATGTGGAGAGCTACAACTGGGAGCTGCTGCGCCGGTTTGTGGCAGCGGAGGATACCGACGGTCAGATCAGCATGGACAGCGTGGGCGTGGAAGATACCGCTGAACAGCTGAATCGGCTCATTGATATTGGCGAGACAATGGCACGGAAGTATTGGGTTACCTGTACGAATCCGCCGTATGCAAACACAGGTAGTCTTGGGGCTAAAGTGAATTCCTTTGTTAAAAAGAATTATCAGGATAGCAAGGCAGACTTATATTCAGTATTCATTGAACGTTGTGCTCAAATGATTGTCCATGGTGGATATCAGGCAATGATTACACAGCACTCTTGGATGTTTTTAACGAGCTTTCAGAAGTTGAGAGAAAAAATGATGCATACCGATACCATCAGTATGGCGCATTTAGGTGCAAGAGCTTTTGAAGAAATTGGCGGAGAGGTTGTACAAACGACGGCATTTGTTCGGAGAAATAGCAGTATTAGTGATTACTATGGAACTTATTGTCGCTTGGTAGAGCCTTCAACTCAACAAGGTAAGGCGGACTTATACTTAAGCGGAACCAAGTGTTATGTTGCACGGCAGGCCGATTTTGTAAAAATTCCAGGAATGCCTGTAGCATATTGGCTTAGTAATATCTATTTTGAACTATTTTCTAAACTGCCAACCCTTTCTAATTCTGTGGATTTTTGTAAGGGACTTGCGACTATGGACAATGAAAGGTTCCTTCGACTCTGGGAAGAGGTTAATTGGAAAAATGCCTGTGTTACGGCGATAGATGCGGCGGAGGGCAAAGAATCTAAAAAAAGATGGTTTGCATATAATAAAGGTGGCACTTTTCGAAGATGGTATGGAAACCGTGATTACATGATAAATTGGTTTGATGATGGAAAAGAACTTAAAGACAATGTTGTAAAATGTTATGGCGGTGGTAGCTATACTAAAGAAGTGCGAAATGAAGAAAAATACTTCTGCGAGGGTATAACATGGTCGACATTGGCATCTGGACTTATTTCTATCAGATATTCTCCCAAAGGATGTATCTTTGACAGCAAGGGCTCAATGGGTTTTGCTAAGGGCGGGCAGAATATCTATGCGTTGACGGCATTTTTAAATAGCTGTGTTGCTCAGAAGTTTTTAGAGGTTCTTTCCCCCACACTTGATTACAATATAGGGGGATTAAATAACCTTCCGTTTGTTGATGTTCCAGATAATGCTATCGAAATATGTAAAGAGTGTATTCGAGATTCTGCGTATGACTGGGATTCCTTTGAAACCTCTTGGGACTTTAAGAAGCACCCATTGCTTCGCAATGTCTCCACGATTTCCGAAGCCTTTACCCAGTGGCAGGCTGAATGCGATGACCGTTTTAACCAGCTGAAAGCCAATGAAGAAGAGTTGAACCGCATTTTTATTGACATTTACGGCTTGCAGGACGAGTTGACCCCGGAAGTGGAGGATAAAGATGTGACCGTGCGCAAGGCTGACTTGCAGCGTGATATCAAGAGCCTGCTCAGCTATGCGGTGGGCTGTATGTTTGGCCGCTACTCGCTGGATAAACCCGGTCTTATTTTTGCAGGTGGAAACTTTGATTCTGTCTATTGGAAATACAAGGGACAGGCTGCACTGGATGAAAATGATAGCCCAATTGAGGGTGGGTATGCTGGTATTTCGCTGGCAGAGTACCATTATCCAAAGTTCCACGATACCGACGATTGGGAAACGGCAACATGGCTTTCCTATGAGCCAGATGTAGACAATGTCATTCCTATCACCGATGAAGAATATCTGGACGATGATATCGTTTCGCGCCTGTGTGCATGGCTGAAAGCGGTTTATGGTGCAGATACGCTGGAAGAAAACCTCGATTATATCGCAAAAGCCCTTGGCAATAAGGGCAGCACCAGCCGGGAGATTATCCGCAACTACTTCCTGAACGACTTCTTCAGGGATCACTGCCAGACATACTCTGTCACCGGTTCCGGCAAGCGTCCGATCTACTGGCTGTTTGACAGCGGCAAGCAGAACGGCTTCAAGGCACTGGTTTACCTGCATCGCTACACACCGGATACCATCGGCAACCTGCGT
>ENA-OROO01001442-OROO01001442.1-human-gut-metagenome-genome-assembly--contig:-NODE-1442-length-12337-cov-4.609673_pt1 | contig 12337 bp, 10 predicted proteins | sample MGYA00242130_ERZ509052 | MGnify/ENA primary metagenome ERZ509052 (study PRJEB26280, sample SAMEA2338730) | human gut metagenome | biome: human gut; feature: human-associated habitat; material: faeces... | reverse complement strand
TTTCACTTATCTGATGAGCATTCATAGGATTACGAACATATAAAAATCCCTCTTTTATTCTATTATAGAACCATTCCGAATAATAATTAGGGATATCCGTTCTTCTACTTACACTTAATATCATCTAATCCTCCCTTTCAAACATAATTACCTGATATCTAATATGTCCTACTCTTAAAATTGGCCATCTTCTTAAATATTTCCGACAATCAGATTGACAATTCATTTCTTGAATCTTATAATTTGCACACTCCATGTTCAAATTTGTTACAAACTGCAGTGCATCTGATGGATACTGAAAATCATTATCAAATGATGCAATCCCATCATTACAATCAAAATATATATATCGATCATATGGCCATTTAGTATAAAAACCGTTTTTACTTATTGCTTCAATTAAGCATTTTGTTTTTTGGATATCTCTGTCCATACTTCTATCATCTTCTCTAAGAGATATACAAACAAAGAATTTATTTTTTTGTATTTTCTTTGATGAAAAGCTATTTGCCATAGCATTCAGTTCACCATCAGAGAACTCACTAATTGACTTTGGGAAAAAATACACATTGGAAATAAATTGACTGTTATGTGCGAAAACATCAGCTGCATTTCCAATTAAATAATGCACTTCGTCATTTTGTCTTTTGGGAATTTTGTAGCTCCAGTCAATTTTATCTATTCCAACATATCTTATACTACAATCTATTTTACGCTTCATTTCTAATGCATGTACCAATGACCAATAGTCTATCATCGAACCACAACCTACTGATGTTACCGAAATACCATTAACACCATCCATCTGAGATAATACATCCAAATACATTCTACTATATTCAAACGCATAAGCAAACGCATATCTTAATAAGTATAACTGTTGAATATTTATATCTTCATAATCAGGAAGTGCTCCAGCCTCAAAATTTAATTCTTTAAACTTGCATAAACATACATCATTATCAACATATCTTTGCAGATCTTCATATACCGTTTGTAAGTATTTTGTTATTTCAATCATAAAAATCCCTCCTTAAACCCCATATTATGCATTTTTTATCCTATTATTTATATTTGTGAATATTATACAACACTTATCTCAAGGAATCCATTTATATCTACTATTACGCCTAAAAAAACATCTTTTCCACTATAACCCAGTTATATTTCTTCTTGAAATGTCACTGCACAATCATCCCGAACATTCCTTTAGCCAAAATCATCCTCAATATCACAATATGTCTGTACCTTCCCCAAGCAAAGTCTTTGACACATACCCTATCAGCTTGTTATCCAACAGCTTATACAGTTCCGCCAGCGACTACTCAGTTGTCGTCAAGTACTTTCATTAAAAAATACAACATCCAACTGATCAGACCCGAGAGCAGTCATGCCCCTCAGCTTACCTCCTACGCTACCGCTTACTCCCCCCCTCAGCTCGATTCCGCTTCGCTCCATCTCGCTGTATGTTGTCGCCAAGTACTTCCATTAAGAAATACAGCACCATCCAGCTGATCAGCCGGATGGCTACACACAAGAAAAGGATGAACCATTTCATGCAAGCATGATGGCTCATCCTTTCTTGTGTGACATCTGCTTCGCAGATGCTGTATTTACTTATGTCGTGTTTGGCTTGTTATCACTCAAACTCAATCGTTCCAGGCGGTTTACTCGTCAGATCATACATTACACGGTTTACGCCCTTTACTTCATTTATAATTCTCGTCATAACCTTCTGCAATACTTCGAATGGAATCTCGGAGCAATCAGCGGTCATGAAGTCGCTGGTGTTAACTGCACGGAGTGCGATTGCATAGTCGTAGGTACGCTCGTCGCCCATAACACCGACACTACGCATGTTGGTCAGTGCTGCGAAATACTGTCCCAGGTTCTTGGCAAGTCCTGCCTTGGCGATCTCCTCGCGATAGATGTAATCGGCATCCTGTACGATACGAACCTTGTCTGCGGTTACTTCACCGATGATACGGATACCAAGTCCCGGTCCCGGGAATGGCTGACGGTATACCAGATATTCCGGGATACCAAGCTCCAATCCGGCTTTTCTTACTTCATCCTTGAAGAGCAGGCGGAGTGGTTCGATGATTTCCTTGAAATCAACATGATCTGGAAGTCCACCTACGTTATGGTGACTCTTGATGACTGCGGACTTTCCAAGTCCAGACTCAATTACGTCTGGGTAGATCGTTCCCTGTACCAAGAAGTCTACCGCACCGATCTTCTTCGCTTCTTCCTCGAATACACGGATAAATTCTTCGCCGATAATCTTACGTTTTGCTTCTGGCTCGGTAACGCCAGCTAATTTCTTATAATAACGCTCCTGCGCATTGACACGGATAAAATTCAGCTCGTATGAACCATCCGGACCAAATACTGCCTCAACCTCATCGCCCTCGTTCTTACGAAGTAAGCCGTGGTCAACGAATACACAGGTAAGCTGCTTTCCTACTGCTTTTGAGAGAAGAACGGCTGCTACGGAGGAATCGACACCACCGGACAGGGCACATAATACCTTTCCGTCTCCAACCTTCTCACGGATCTCACGGATTGTTGTCTCAACAAATGAATCCATCTTCCAGTCGCCGGAGCATCCACATACGTTATAAACGAAGTTTGACAGCATCTTCTGTCCTTCTTCAGTATGCATAACCTCTGGATGGAACTGTGTCGCATACAGCTTGCGCTCCGGGCACTCCATCGCTGCAACTGGGCAAACTGGTGTCTTTGCAACAACCTTAAATCCCTCTGGTGCCTTTGAAATATAATCTGTGTGACTCATCCAGCAGATTGTCTGTGGCTTTACGCCCTGGAAGATAGCACTGCTGTTATCTACATCCACTTCGGTTCTGCCATACTCACTGACTGGCGCAGTTTCCACGGTACCTCCAAGCATATATGCCATCAACTGCGAGCCATAGCAGATTCCGAGAATCGGAATTCCCAAATCAAATATTTCCTTCTGATAGCGTGGTGACTCCTCGCCATACACACTATTTGGACCACCCGTGAAAATGATTCCCTTTGGATTCATTTCCTTGATCTTGTCGAGCGACAAGGTGTACGGATGTACCTCTGCATACACATTACATTCACGGACACGACGTGCAATCAACTGGTTGTACTGACCACCAAAATCAAGCACGATAATCATTTCCTTATTCATGTGCGTCTCCCTTCTTCTCTTAATTTATTGTTATATTCTATAAGAAAATAAGCAAGAGTCCTATCTTTCGATAAAACCCCTGCTTATTATACTAATTATTTAGCATCTCTGCAATAACTTCCTGCGCTTTTTGTAACTGCGTATCATCTGCACGATCAATATTGACGGCGGATGTCTGTCCATCTGGAAGTTCTACCTCATAATCTGGTGTAATGCCCTTCTTATGAATGTCATTTCCATTTGGTGTAAAATACTTTGCAACCGTAAGCTTCACAGCTGTTCCATCGGAAAGTGGAATAACCGACTGAACAATACCCTTACCGAATGTTGTTGTACCAACCAGCTTCGCCTTACCGGAATCCTGCATTGCTCCGGAGAAAATCTCAGATGCACTGGCACTGTTGCCATTTACAAGTACAACCAATGGAATATCTACGCTGTGCTTTCCCGTATCTTTGTACTCACCAAGCACATTTCCATCACGGTCCTTCGTGGATACGATGACACCGTCGTCCATGATATAATCGCACATATCAACAACGGCTGTCAGAAGTCCACCCGGATTATCACGCAAATCAATGATAGCTGCCTTGGCTCCATTTGCCTGCACCTCATCGATAGCATCTTCAAATTCCTGTGCTGTATTGTCGTTGAACTGTGTAACTGCGATATAACCAACCTGATCATCCAGCATCTCGCTTTCTACCGTGTAATTCTCCACAGTACGACGCTCTACATCAAACTCCAGATAATCGGATTCGCCCTGACGGTAAATCTTCAGATGTGCCTTCGTTCCTTCTTCGCCACGGATCATATCTACTACCACAGAAAGCTCCTGATCGGTAATCTCCGTGTCATCTACCTGAACTAAAATATCGCCTGCCTTCAGTCCAGCCTGCTCAGCCGGGCTGTTCTTGATCGGACGTACGATTTCGACACGCATATCGGAATTCATCGTCACAACTGCACCGATACCCACATATTCACCCGAAGTATCTTCCTGCAGTTCTGCATACTCTTCCTTTGTATAATAGACAGAGTACGGATCATCCAGACCATCCATGATTCCGTCATACAACGCTTCTTCCTGCTTATCCCGGTCAACATCGAAATAATAATACTTGTCAATCAGGGAATTGATCTCATCGACCTTCTTTGCAACTGAACTGTCCTGCCACAGATCCGATGCAACTACTGGTTCTGACGTATCTGCCTGTGTTGCATCCGAATCCGTCTGTACATCAATGGATTCCCGTGTATTCTTCTTTGACTCTGTCTGATTTCCACAACCGATACATGCAACAGATAACGCGGTTGCCAACGCCAAAGCCCATAGTTTTTTCATGTTCTTTTTCACGTCTACCTTTACTCTCCTTTAACCTTGCGCTTTCATCTTATTGTAAATACGGCCATGGATCAACATAGCTGCCATTGATTCTTAATCCAAGATGACAATGTGGACCTGTCGAATTTCCGGTACTTCCAGCAAGCGCAATGACCTGTCCACGCGATACCGTCTGTCCCACGCTGACACACAAGCTTGAATTATGCATATATGTAGTTGACATAGACGAACTGTGTGCAACCGTTACATAATTACCCATCGAGCTTGAGTAAGACGCCGCAATTACCGTTCCAGCCTCGCATGCTACAATCGGTGTTCCTGTCGGACATCCAATATCCAATCCCTGATGATATCTCGAACCAATACCTCCAGGACTCTCTCTCGGTCCAAATCTGGAAGTAACCGTTCCTCCAGTTGATACTGGCCACTGCAGGCTTCCACCTGTATATGTGATATTTACATCTGTCGGTGCCGTTGTTGTGCTTCCTGCAGCTGCTGCCGCGGCCCGCGGCGGCTGCCTGCTGCTGTCTATATGCTTCCTCTGCGGCTGCGATTGCCTGATTGGTTGCCTCGATATCCTGCTCCAGCTCTGCAATCGTTGCCTCGTAATCACCGATGGATGATTCGTAGTTTGCTACCTGTACCTGCTTACCCTCGATCATAACCTCGACAGCAGCCTTGTTGTCTTCCACTTCCAGTTTGATATCCTCAACATCCTTCAGATCTTTTTCCAGACCGGCCTTTGTATCTGCGATCGTCTGTCGTGTCTCTACCAGATCATCAAACATATTCTTATCGTAAGAATAAATCTGATCTGCATATTCTGCCTGATTTACGATATCCGAGATATCGGAGGTTGAGAAAAGTACATCCAGATACGATGGATTACCATTTTCGTATGAGTATTTGATTCGCTCTTTCATCGCCTCATACTGTTCCTGTTCCTTCTCCTGTGCAGCCGTAAGCTCGGTCTGCTTCGTCTCAATATCTGCTTCGAGCTGAGTCTGCTGCGCCTCCAGATCCGTAATTTCATTTGTATATTCCGTTACCTGCGCATCCAGTTCTGCAATCGCATCCAGAATCGAATTCTGTTCTTTCTCCAACTGGGCGAGAACGGCTTCTGCTTCTTCCTTCTTGCTTTCCTTCTGATCTTTCTGATCCTTCAGATCCGAAATACTCGTCGCATTTACCGTCATACTCATGCTTCCAGCCACAGCAAATGCAATGATTGTTCTCACAAGCTTTTTACACTTCATATGCTTCCCTCCTAGACTTTCAAATGTTTCCGTGTTGTCAATAAACTACCAATCAAACCAAGTCCGATACCAATACCCGCAGATAATGGAATCAGAACTGCAAATATCTCCTTTGCCGGTACAAATGCAAATAAGCTCTGTACAACGGAGAACCGGCCAATGATGTACTGAACCACTGTATCATACATATAGTAGATCAAGATCAATGGAATCAATGATCCCACAAGTCCGATCACAACACCCTCTACAATGAATGGCGCACGTACGAAGAAGTTTGTCGCACCAATCAGCTTCATGATACCAATTTCTTCCTTACGCACAGTAATACCGATTGTAATCGTATTACTGATCAGGAAGATCGATACGAGCAACAGGATCACAATAATTCCGATGGATGCATAGCTGACAACGCTGTTCAGTGCTGCCACACCGTCTGCAGTTACCTCGGAGCTAAGTACCTTACGTACACCGGTCAATCCCTTTAAGTACTGTACAAATTCTGCCTGATTTGACAGATCCTTCAATGTGATCTTATATGATGCACTGTTCTTCAATGGGTTGTCCCCCTGGAATGCATCAATCGCTGCCTGCGGATCATCAAACTTCTCTTCTGCATACTGCTTCCATGCCTCATCTGCGGAAATGAAATCCAGCGTATTGACCTCATCACGCAGTCGAATCTGCTGACCGATCATCGTGATATTCTCATCTGTTACACCTTCATCAAAGAATACAGAGATCGTAACTGTATTCTCCAGATCCGTCATTGCTGTACGGAAATTCACGATCACACAATAAAATAAACCAAATAAGAACAGACAGGAAACAATTGTTCCGATTGATGCCAATGAGAACAAAAGGTTTCGTTTAATATTTTTAATACCCTGTCTGATACTATACATGAATGAACTAATCCTCATCGATATACCCACCTTTTTGCTCATCGCTGATTATTTCGCCATGCTTCAACGTGATTACACGTTTCTTCATCATATTGACGATCTCTTTGTTATGCGTTACAACGACAACCGTTGTTCCTTTCTTGTTGACATCCTCCAGAAGGCGCATAATTTCCCATGAATTTTTCGGGTCCAAGTTACCAGTCGGCTCATCCGCAAGCAGGATCTCTGGCTTATTTACCAGTGCTCTCGCAAGTGCAACTCTCTGCTGCTCACCACCGGACAACTGCTTTGGAAATGACTTATATTTATCCGCAAGTCCAACCAATGTCAACATCGCTGGTACCTGCCGGCGAATGTAGCGGCTTGGCGTCTCAATGACACGCTGCGCAAATGCAACATTCTCATATACCGTACGATCCTTGAGCAACCGGAAGTTTTGGAATACAACACCGATCTTACGACGGATCTTCGGAATATTTTTTCTCTTTAATTTACTGTAATCTGTGTCTGCAACCTTGATTTTTCCAGAGGTTGGATCTAACTCCTTTAACAACAGCTTAATCAGCGTCGTCTTACCAGATCCGGAAGAACCTACGATAAACACAAACTCGCCTTTTTCTATCTTCAAACTTACATCGTTCAAGGCATACGTCTTACTCGCCGGATACCTCATCTTCACGTGACTCAGTTCTAACATCTTATTATCTCCTTTTGAGCGTGTCTTTTAATACTCTAACGACTCCATGTACTTCATATATTTCACAACCATAAGGGCAATCTTGAAGGTAATGGCATCCTCGAATACCCGGAGGTCAAGTCCGGTACTCTTCTGAAGCTTATCCAGACGGTAAACCAAAGTATTACGGTGAATGTAAAGCTGACGGGATGTCTCAGATACATTCAGGCTGTTCTCGAAGAACTTGTTGATTGTTGTCAATGTCTCCTCGTCGAACTCGTCTGGTGATTTACCATCAAAAATCTCCTTGATAAACATCTTGCAAAGTGGAAGTGGCAACTGATAGATCAATCGACCGATTCCAAGATTGCTGTATGCGATAATCTTTCTGTCGCTGTAAAAGATCTTCCCTACGTCCAGTGCAAGCTTTGCTTCCTTATAAGAACGGGACACTTCTTTGATTTCGTTGACGATTGTACCGTATGCAACATTGACCGATGACATGGCTTCTGTATTCAGCATATCCACAATTACTTTTGCCGTCTTGCGCATGTCCTCGTAAGTCTCACTCGGCTTTATTTCCTTGACAAGAATAATATTCTTCTCGTCAACTGCCGTAATGAAATCCTTTGTCTTGCTGGAGAACAAGGTTCTGACTGTCTCCAATGCATTGGTATCCTTCTCCGTCTTTGTCTCGATAATAAACACGATACGTTTTACATCTGTCTCAATGTGCAGCTTCTTCGCACGGTTGTAAATATCCACCAAAAGCAGGTTGTCAAGCAACAGGTTCTTGATAAAGTTGTCCTTATCAAAACGCTCCTTATATGCCACCAGAAGATTCTGAATCTGGAAAGTTGCCATCTTTCCGATCATATAGACATCCTCGGCATCCCCTTTTGCCAGTATGACATATTCCAGTTCATTCTCATCATACACCTTAAAAAACTGGAAGCCACGAATCACCTGACTGTCCGCTGCTGATTCAGAGAATTTCACAACCTCATCCTCATACTCTTCCATTCCGCGCATAGTTGTCGCAAGTATCTTACCTTCGGTATCCATCACACAGAGTTCTACACGCGTAATTGACTTAATTCCAGTAACCGTATCCTGCAGTATCTGATTCGAAATCATTCGTCCACCCCTATTCTTTGTTGTGAATTTTTAAAAATTCTGTAACAAAATTGTAACATTTATATATTCTTCTGTCAATGTCAAATACTTTCCAATTATTCGACATTGCCTATACTCATACAAAGTACATTCTACACGAAAAATGCAAAAAAAAAAAGAGGAAACGCATAATTTTTATGCATTTCCTCTGAAAAATCACACTTTGTTCAAATTTTAGAACCAAGCACCTGACTAGTTGATGATGATCTCCTCTGTCTCCTTATCGAAGATGTGGATCTTGCTCAGGTCAAATGCGAACTGAACTGTATCACCAGGTCTTGCTGTTGTACGTGCATTTACTCTTGCTGTGATATCGAACTGATCGATTGTGAAGTACAGATATACTTCAGCACCAAGCATTTCGTAAATATTGATTCTTGCATCGATAACACTCTCAGGTGAAGACTCGATGAAGAGCTGCTCATCATGAATATCCTCTGGACGGATACCAAGAACAACTTCCTTATCAAGGAAATCACCGCTGATAAGCTTCTGAGCCTTAGCATCAGGAACCTTGATTGAGTGAGAACCGAACATAAGTAATACGTCTGCTCCAGACTTAACAACCTTACAATCGATGAAGTTCATAGGTGGCATACCCATGAATCCAGCTACGAACAGGTTGCATGGCTTGTCATACAGATTCTGAGGTGTATCAACCTGCTGGATGATACCATCCTTCATAACTACGATTCTTGTACCAAGAGTCATAGCCTCTGTCTGGTCATGTGTTACGTAAATGATAGTTGTCTGCAGTCTCTGGTGAAGCTTAGAGATCTCAACACGCATCTGAACACGAAGCTTAGCATCCAAGTTTGAAAGAGGCTCGTCCATAAGGAATACCTTAGGCTCACGAACGATTGCACGTCCCATAGCCACACGCTGTCTCTGACCACCTGACAAAGCCTTTGGCTTTCTGTCAAGCAGATGCTCGATATCAAGAATCTTAGCAGCCTCATGTACCTGCTTATCAATCTTCTCCTTTGGTACCTTTCTAAGCTTCAGACCGAATGCCATGTTATCATAAACTGACATATGTGGATACAAAGCGTAGTTCTGGAATACCATCGCAATATCTCTGTCCTTAGGCTCTACATCGTTAACCATCTTGTCACCGATCCAAAGCTCACCGGAACTGATATCCTCAAGACCTGCGATCATACGAAGTGTTGTTGACTTACCACATCCTGAAGGTCCAACGAAGATGATGAACTCTTTATCTTCAATATCCAAGTTGAAGTCCTTTACAGCGTTGAAGCCATTTGGATAAATTTTATAAACATTCTTAAGTTGTAAACTAGCCATTTTGATTTTTCCTCCTTAGATTTTAGCTATAATCATCTGACTCATGATGTTTGTATGATACACCAAATGGCCCGAAGTTGCCATATTACTATTCAACAAATAAGGCTGAAAAATATTGTGTAATTTGTATATGAAAAATTTTTTCATGATTTTTTTGTGGATTTTTCACAAACTTTACCGAATTCTGACTAGCTATATTTTGTGAAACCTTCACCATAAGCCTCCCGAATATCCCCCACAAAACAGATTGCCCGGTCATCCAGCTCATAAATTTTCCGCTTGACATTTACCATTTCTTTTGAACTAAGTGCACAGAGCAGCATCTGCTTCGGGCAGCCGGTATATCCACCCTGTGCCGGAACCCGCGTAACGCCCCGTCCCAGTTGTCCGGTAATGTATTCCGCAAGGGCTTTTTCTTCATTCGAAATAATATACATAAGTTTTGCATGGTTTGGTCCCTCCAGCACCAGATCAGAGACCTTTGTCATGACAAACAGGACAATCAGTGCATAAATTCCATTGCGAAGCCCAAACACGCCGATTCCGAACAGAATAATGATGCCATCCACGATTGCCATCAGCTTTGGAACGGATACATGTGGAATACGCCGGTTGATGATCTGTGCTGTCATATCCGCACCGCCCGAGGACGCATTTTGCAGGAAGATCAAGCCAAGTCCGCCACCCATGATCACGCCGCCACACAGCCCATCTACCAGTACATCACCGGTCAGAAGCGGCAGTGGACGGATCAATCCGAGAAACACAGACAGACACACCGTCGCATAGACTGTCCGGTAAAATATCAGCTTTCCAAGTACCTTATATCCTATGATAAACAACGGAATATTGACCGCCGCATTAACCAGCCACAGTGGGATATGAAACAAATGCTCCAGTAAGATTGCCAGTCCGGTCACACCTCCAGTTACCAGTTCCAGCGGATTAAAATAGACAACGACCGAGAAAGCCATCAAAAATGCCCCCACAGTCATCAGACCATACCTCTTTGCAATCATCACACAAACCTCCATACGAAAAAAGACTCCATACTAACCTCTAGTATGGAGTCCGCCATTGATTTTTATTCGCTTTTAATGATTACTGTCAGATGCACCGATAATGATCACGACATCGTAACCGTCTGTGGATTCTGTCACATTGCTTGTCACAGTTCCAACTTCATAGCTGGCATTTGCAAAATACTGTACCAGTTCTTTGCCCACGCCATCTTCTCTTGCTACAATCTTTGTATCAGCGAGTGCTTCTGTGTAATCCGATGCATTTGTGTTTGCATATCCATTTGCATTTAATGTATCACACCATCGTCCTGCAAGTCCAGCAATATCGGTACTGTTCAGCACCAGGATCTTCCTATCCGTTGCACTGACTGTCTCAGCCTCCTGTGCAGCTTCGGTTGTCTCAGCCTCTGTGGATGGTGTGATCTGAAGATCATCCACCTGAGAATCCGTCAATGCATTCTCATCGAGGGTTGTCGCAGGCGTATCCTTCGCTGTGTTCCCCTTTAATGCCTGCATTACAAAAAATGCGCCAAATGCCACAATGGCAAGTCCTAATATAATAACGGCTGCGCGAAGCAACATTGAAAAGAACAATCCTGCTGCCGTCTGCTGTTTTTTTCCACTCATAATTTTCTCCTATCTACGTCATACGTTGTTTCCATCTTTTTCTATTCGTATCTACCGTCGCTCATTCTAGTCTTTTTTTCAATACATTTTTCAAGTATAGCAAATGTTGTTGTTTTTTTCAACCATTTATAGCATAATCGTAGTATGGATTTTTTGTGAAAAAGTTGCATCCTGCTATAGATATTTCAAGAATAACAAGGAGGTCCCAATCCCATGAAAACAGCTCTTATTACCGGTGCTTCCCGCGGAATCGGCGAAGCCACCGCCTATCAGTTAGCAAAAGAATACGACTGTGTTGCCATTATGAGCCGGAATACCGACGGAAAATTAAATGCCGTCGCGAATCAGATTCACACCACTACCAATTGCGAATGCATTCCATTTACCGGAGATGTGTCTGACTTTGCATTTGTCGAAGATTGCGTCCGGTCACTTGCCACATCCGGCCATCCGGTCGATACACTCGTCAACAACGCAGGCATCTCGCTCGTCGGGCTTTTTCAGGACATGACACCGGAGGAATTCGATTGCATCCTGCGCATCAATGTGACATCCGTCTACAACACCTGTCATGCTGTCATTCCGGATATGGTACGGAATCAGCGGGGACGTATCCTGAACATCTCCTCGGTCTGGGGACTCGTCGGTGCCTCCTGCGAAGTCGCCTATTCGGCAACGAAGGGTGCCATCAACAGCCTGACGATGGCACTTGCAAAGGAACTTGCCCCAAGCCATATCGCGGTCAATGCGATTGCTTTCGGTGCCGTGGACACGACCATGAACGGTCATCTGTCTGTCGAGGAGAAGAAGGCACTCTGCGCGGAAATCCCGGCCGAAAAAATGGCGG
>ENA-OROO01001441-OROO01001441.1-human-gut-metagenome-genome-assembly--contig:-NODE-1441-length-12337-cov-9.053819_pt1 | contig 12337 bp, 9 predicted proteins | sample MGYA00242130_ERZ509052 | MGnify/ENA primary metagenome ERZ509052 (study PRJEB26280, sample SAMEA2338730) | human gut metagenome | biome: human gut; feature: human-associated habitat; material: faeces... | reverse complement strand
CGCCGAAGCGGTGCTTAAGCCGCTAGGCGGGAATTGTGCGGTGTTGCCTTAGAGAACGCACGGACGAAAAATATTCCGGAAATCCATGTACAAATGATGGAGAACGGCAACCGAACAACAGACAGCACAAAAGCACCCCCTGCACCAAAAGCACAATGCTTTCCGGTGCAGGGGGTGTTGTGGTTCAGTTCAGCCGGTCAGCCAAAACCATCAATCTTCGATCGTGATTTTGGTGATGACAGGCATCTGTTTGGGCTTGTTCCAGGTTTCAGGGCCGTAAGTGGGCTGGTTGGCAATGGCGTCCAGCACATCAAAACCGCTCTCCATTTCGCCAAAGGCGGCGTAACGGCCGTCCAGCTTGGCAGCATCCTTGTGAACAACAAAGAACTGCGTGCCGGCGGTATCAAAGTCATCATCGCGCGCCATAGAAAGGGCACCGCGGATATGCTTGAGCGGGTTGTTGACGCCATTTTCCGTAAACTCACCCTTAATATGCCAATCACTGTCCGTCATGATGTCATTGTCCGGCGAACCGCCCTGAATGACATAATCCTTAACGATGCGGCACCAACACAAACCATCATAAAAACCGCTGCGTGCAGTTTTCACAAAGTTTGCCACAGTGAGGGGGGCATATTCCGGGTACAGCGTAAAAACCATAGTACCAAAGTCCCTGGTTTCAATCGTGCAGCGCATTAGCCGACCTTCACATCCTTGAAGAACAGGTTGCCGGAAGCAGTCATGTAGAAACCACTGATGTTGTCATGCATCAGGTAGTTGTTGGACTTGTAGTACAGGGGCAGAACAGCGTAATCGTTGGAAACGATAGCGTCAGCCTGCAGGGTCAGCTCAGCAGCCTTGGCCGGATCGTTCTCAGCCTTGACCTGATCAACCAGAGCGTCATAATCGGCGTTGGAATAGAACAGGTTGTTGGAAGAATCGCCGGTCTTGCACAGGGGCAGGAAGCTCATGGGGTTCACGTAGTCAGCGCTCCAGCCCATGGCAGCAACCTGATAGTTGCCTTTCTGAACGTCGTCATAGAAGATGCTCCACTCGTTGGAGGAAACTTCAACATTGATGTTCAGGTTGTTCTTCAGCATTTCAGCCATAGCTTCAACGACCTTCTTGACGGTGTCGTTGTCGTAGTAGCTCAGGGTCAGAGTGGGGAAGCCTTCGCCGTTGGGGTAGCCAGCCTCTGCCAAGGCAGCCTGGGCGCCCTCAACGTCAGCGGTAGCGGACAGGCCAAAGCTTTCGCGGCCTTCGGTGATATCCTTGCCATCAACAGAGTAGCCGGGGGCCAGGAAGCTGTAAGCGGGCTGTGCATCGACCTGCACAACGTTGTCGATGATGGACTGACGGTCGATGGCCAGGCAGATTGCCTTGCGGACCAGAACGTTGTTCACAGGCTCGGCAGAGCAGTTGAAGTCATAGTAAACAGTGCCGTAGCTGGGGCTGGTCTGCACACCGGCATTCTCGGCCTTCAGGCGGGCAAAGTCAGAGGAAGGAATGCTGGCAACGCCGTCAACCTCGCCGGACTCGTAAGCGGTCAGAGCAGTTGCCTGATCCAGAACGTAGCGGAAGGTGACCTTCTGCAGGGAGACATTCTCAGCATCCCAGTAGTTCTCGTTCTTTTCCAGAATGACGTTTTCGTTCATGCTCATGCTGGCGATCTTGAAGGGGCCGTTGCAGATATAGGTATCTGCTTCGGTGGACCACTTGTCGCCGTTGGCTTCAACGGTGGCTTTCTGAACAGGGGAGAAGGTCCACATGCTCAGGATGTCGATGAAATAGGAGGTGGGCTGGATCAGGGTGATCTCCAGGGTCTTGTCGTCCAGAGCCTTCACGCCCAGGTCGTCAGCGGTGGCGGTGCCGTCGTAATACTCCTGAGCATTCTTGATGTAATCAGTAGCCATGCTGACGTACTGTGCGGCGGTGGCCGGGGTCAGAACGCGCTGAATGGTGTAAACGTAATCTTCAGCGGTCAGGTCGCTGCCATCGCTCCACTTCAGGCCGTCGCGCAGGTGGAAGGTGTAGGTCAGGCCGTCGTCGCTGATATCCCAGCTTTCAGCGTTGCCGGGAACCAGGGTGCCGGTGCTGTCATAGGTAACAAGGCCTTCGAAGCAGTTGATCAGAACATACTGTGCGAAGGAGTTGTTGGTCACGCTCGGATCCAGGCCGTCGGGAATGTTGCTCAGAACAAAGGTCAGTTCCTGGGCGGCATCACCGGTAGACTCGGAGGAAGCGGTGGTGGAAGTTGCTTCGCTGCTGGCAGCAGAAGAAACATCGGAGATGTTCTGGGGCTCATTGGAAGCGCCGCAGGCGCTGAGCAAGGAGACCGCCAGCGTGCCGGCAAGAGCGGCACTGATGACTTTCTTTTTCATGTGTATCCCCCTCGAAAAGAAAATAATGTATGTTTGCCGTTCCTTTGCACCAGCAGGGCGCAGTAAACCGGGCAGGGGAGCCAAAACGGAACAGCACTGTGTTGCATATCCCGCTTTGGCCGCCGGTACCCGTTTGCGGCAGGCTGCCGGAACAAGAAGCGGAGAAACCAAAATAAAAAGGCTTAATACAGGTGGCAGGCCACAAAATGGCCGGGTGCGGCTTCCTTCATGGCCGGGGTCTGCTCGCTGCAAATGGGCTTTGCATAGGGGCAGCGGCCACAGAACCGGCAGCCGGGTTTCGGGTTGACCGGGCTGGGCAGATCGCCCTCCACACCGGTGCTCGCATGGGCGCGGGCCAGCTTGGGGTCCGCGATGGGAATGCAGCTCAGCAAGCCCTTGGTGTAGGGGTGCAGCGGGTTTTTGTAGATCTCTTCGGAATCGCTGCTTTCCACCAGCTGGCCCAGGTACATCACGCCGATATCATCCGAAACGTAACGCACCATCGAAAGGTCGTGGGCGATAAACAGGTAAGAGGTACCTTCGGCCTGCTGATAGTCACGCAGCAGGTTGACGACCTGCGCCTGAATGGAAACGTCCAGTGCGGAGATGGGCTCATCACAGATGACCAGCGCGGGGTTCAGCACCAGGGCGCGGGCAATGCCGACGCGCTGGCGCTGGCCGCCGGAAAACTCGTGGGCATACCGTCCGGCATGTTCTGCCGTCAGGCCAACGCGGTTCAGCATGGCAAAGACTTTTTCGTCAACTTCCTGCTTGCTTTTGCAAACATGGTGGGCTTTCAGCGGCTCGGCAATGATATCGCGCACCGTCATGCGGGCGTTCAGCGAAGCATACGGATCCTGGAAGATCATCTGCATGTTGCGGCGCACCGGCTGCATCTGGCGGGGCTTGAGGTGGGCGATATCCTGCCCGTTGAAGATGATCTTGCCCTGCGAAGGCTCATAAATGCGGATGATGGTGCGTGCGCAGCTGCTTTTGCCGCAGCCAGACTCGCCAACCAGGCCAAAGGTGCGGCCGCGGCGCAGCGTAAAGTTGACGTCATCTACTGCATGAACTTCCGCGTGCGGGCCGACAGAAAAGAATTTTGTCAGGTGCTCTACCTGAAGAATGGGCTGTTCCATTAGTGTGCCTTCCTTTCGGCTTCTGCCAGTTTTTCATGCAGAGGATTTCCCTCGGCCGGGGCGTCCGGCTGCAGCAGCCAGCAGCGTGCCTGACGGCTGCCAACCTGGACAAACGGCGGGCACTCGGCTGCGCAGATGTTGCGCGCAAACTGGCAGCGGGAAGCAAACGGGCAGCCCTTGGGGGGCTTGGTCATATCCGGCGGGCTGCCGGGGATGGACTGCAAGCGCTCGCTCTTATCCTTGGTCAGGCCGGGGATGGAGGCCAGCAGGCCCATGGTGTAGGGGTGCAGCGGGTTTTCAAACAGATCGTTGATCTCCGCTTCCTCCATCACAAGGCCGCCGTACAGAACAACAACGCGGTCGCACAGCTCAGCCACAACGCCCAGGTCATGGGTGATAAAGATGATGCTGGTGCCGTATTCCTCCTGCAGGGAGCGCATCTGTTTCAAAATCTGGTGCTGGATGGTCACATCCAGGGCGGTGGTGGGCTCGTCCGCAATCAGCAGGTCGGGGTGGTTGGCCAGCGCCATGGCGATCATGACGCGCTGGCGCATACCGCCGGAAAATTCATGCGGGTAGGATTTCAGCCGCTTTTCGGCTTCGGGAATACGTACTTCGCGGAACAGCTCCAGCGTGGCAGCCTGCAGCTCGTCGCGCTTCATCTCCGGGTGGTGTACATGGATCATTTCGGCAACCTGTTTGCCAACGGGAATCAGCGGATTCAGGCTGGACATGGGGTCCTGAAACACCATGGCGATCTTCTGGCCGCGGATTTCGCGCATCTGCTTATCGCTGACTTTGGTCAGGTCGGTGCCTTCAAATTCAATTTTGCCGTTTTTAATGCGGGCAGTATCGGCCAGCAGGCGCAGGATGGACATGGAAGTAACGCTTTTGCCGCTGCCGGATTCACCAACGATACCAAGGATCTCGCCCTTATGCACTTCAAAGCTGACGCCGCGCACAGCCTGCACTTCGCCGGAGGAAGTCATAAAGGAGGTTTTCAGATCCTCTACCTTCAAAATCGTCTCGCTCATTTTGCTCTCCTTACTTCTTCAGCTTCGGGTCCAGTGCATCACGCAAACCATCACCGACAAAGTTAAAGGCAAACATGATCACACAAATCATCAAAGCAGGGATCAACAGCTCGTGCGGGCTGGTGCGCAGGTTGGCAGATGCATCGTTGCACATGGTGCCAAGGCTGGCCAGCGGGGGCTGCAGGCCGATGCCCAAATACCCCAGGAAAGCCTCCATAAAGATGGCAGAGGGAATGAGCATGGTAATGGTAACAAGGATGGAGCCGAGCGCGTTGGGAATCAGGTGGTCAAACAGAATCGTTGTGGCAGAGGAACCAATGGTCTTGGCGGCAAGAACGAATTCCTGCTGCTTCAGGCTCAGGATCTGGCCGCGCACAACACGGGCCATATCCACCCAGTACACGCTGCCCAAGGCAACAATGATGCTCTGGATACCGGCACCCAGCACCTGCATGATCAGGATAACATACAGCGTCAGGGGAATGGTGGAGATAATATCCACAATACGCATCATGATCATATCCACGGTGCCGCCCAGGTAACCAGAAATACCGCCGTACAGAATGCCGATGATGAGGTTGACGAACGCAGCCATCAAGGCAACCAGCATGGAAATGCGGGTGCCGTACATCAGGCGGGTCAGCATGTCCATACCGTTGGTATCGGTGCCCAGCCAGTGCTCCTTGTTGGGGCTTGCGTAACGGTCAAACACATAGGTTTCCGTCATCTGCTTCACGCTCCAAACGCCGGTGCTGGCATCGTACACGATGTCATACTCGGCTTCGCTGCCGTCGGCATCGGTGTAGGTGAACTCGGTAATATTATCGTCAATGGCTTCTTCCAGGCGGTCGCGGAAGTCACGGCTGATGACCACGCTGGCATCGGCAGCGGAAACAACAAAGCGGCCGATATAGGCAACTTCGCTGCCGCTCTGGGTGATATTGCCGTCAGCGTCCAGTTCATAATCCTGGCCATCGGCAGTAAAGGTGGTCTCCCCTGCTGCCTGGGCAGTCAGGGCGGCCAGCTTGGCATCAAAGCTCAGCTCGGCCACGCCGTCCGCTGCGGTGACCATATCCTTAGAGGCATAAGCCAGCACAGTGCGGCCCTGGCGGAAGACGTACAGGTCCTCGTTCAGGGTTTCCACTTCGTAATCGTTATCTTTATAGGTAAAGGTCTCTTCACCCTTCTTGATGGCCTCGTTGCCTTTGCTCTGGGCAATGGAGCCGAACTCCTGGCCATCGGCAACAACAAAGCGCAGTTTATCGTTGCGGGTCACACCCACATACTCTTTGGACATCTGGGTGTAGGTGTAGAACTGCTGGTCCTGGCCGTAAGGGCTAACCACGCCGCCAATAAAGGAAAAGACGAACATGGCAAGCAGCATCGTCAGGCCCACAACGGCCAGACGGTTGCGGAAGAACCGCTTGGCAACCAGCGCGCCGGGCGAAAGCACCTTAACGCGGCGGTCGTCGTTCAGGGAGTACTGCTCCTTTTTGGGGGTGTTATTCTGGGTATTCTCACTCATGGGTGCAGTCTCCTTTCTTTAAGAAATGCGCACGCGCGGGTCAACCACTGCGTACATGATATCAGTCAGCAGGTTGCTGACCAGGGTAAGCACCGCCATAAAGGACAGGTAGAACATGGTGAACGGGATATCGCCCGCAACCATGGACTGGTAAGAGATGTAGCCGATGCCGGGGATGGAGAACAAGGTCTCCGTGATCAAGGCACCGCTGAACAGGCCGGGCAGGGAACCGCCGATGATGGTAACCAGCGGGATCAGGGTGTTGCGGAATGCGTGCTTATAGATGACCACATGCTCCGAAAGGCCCTTGGCGCGGGCGGTACGGATATAGTCGGCGTTCAGCACTTCCAGCATGTTGGTGCGGGTGTAACGCATGGTAGAGCCGATGGAAACAATGACCAGCGTGACGATGGGCAGCACCAGATGGTTGGCGCGGTCACAGAACTGGCCCCACGAGCTGAGCTGGGCATAATCACGCCCGACCAGGCCGTACAGGTCAAACCAGCCAAGCTTGACAGAGAACAGCAGCTTGAGCAGCGTGGCAAAGAAGAAGCTGGGCAGAGAGATGCCCACCAGAGCCACAGCGGTGATGACGTAATCGGTACGGGAATACTGTTTGGTAGCAGCCAGGATGCCCAGGGGCACAGCGATGATCATGGACACCACAAAGGAGATGCCGCCCATGACAACAGACAGACCAATAACTTCCTGGAATTTTTGAACAACAGGGACGTTCCACTTCCAGCTGTCACCGAACTGACCGTGCACTGCGCTGGACAGCCAGGTCATGAAACCGGGCAGGATGCCCTTATCCAGACCATAGGCTGCGTTGAGCTGATCCAGCCATTCCTGATACGGTTTTGCGCCCGGTGCCTGGGACAGCTGCATGGCCATGTTCTCGGCAAAAGAGCTGGGCAGGCTGCGCATCATCACATAGATGATGAAGGTAACGCAAAACAGGATCACAAAAGAAAGCAGGATACGCTTGATGACGTAGTTTCGCACTTGAAAAATCGTTCCTTCCTTCGCGGGCAGGGAGGCCGCGTTTTTAATGGCTGCGCCGCATGGCTCCAAAATACACATGAGCCGGGGCCTTGTAGCTTCGCCTATGGTGTACCTAAAAAGTCGAAAATTTAGGGCAATACCGCATAATTCTAAGTGCCGATACGGCGAGCGAGGTGCGGCAGATGCCAAGCCAAAAGCGCAGATAATACTGGAGTCTTATCGAGCATTTTGGCAACGCAGATGCCGTGCCGCAGCCGCCGGAGTGGTGCTTAAGCCGTCAGGCGGGAATTGTGCGGTGTTGCCTTAGCCTGTTTCTACAAACACGACTGAATTTTGCGTTAAAAAGCCTTGGAATCCACAAAGGATTCCTGCAGCTTTTTGCCTTAAATTCGCCTCATGTTTGCGAAACATCCGTCATTTTCTTTGTTTTCAGATACACCTCATTACTTTGATACCGAATATGGGCATCCCCCTCCCTCGGACAGAGGGAACTGTCCGGGGGAATGGGACGGCCACATTTGGGCTGCAAATGCTGCCGCCGTTTGTACTAACAGCAAGCAACCGCTCCCAGAACCAGTGCGGCACCAAGAGCGGCTGCTCACCATAAATTCAACAACAGGCTGCGCTGAAATTACTTCAGAGCGATCGTATTGATTTCAGACTGGTAAGTCCAGTACGGGGTCAGATCGTTGGGGATGGTAGCGGTGTCGATACGCTCGCTGGAGAAGATGGCGGATTCGCTGCGCTGGTAAACCGGCAGTTCAACGCCCCAATCCAGGATGATCTCCATAGCTTCCTTGTACATGGCCTTACGGGCATCCTGATCGGTGGTCTGGCGGGCAGTCTCGATCAGCTCGTCCAGGTCAGCATCATTGATCTGGTAGTAGTTGGTGGAACCCTTGCTGTCGTACAGCTGGTACATATCGGGGTCGTTGGTGGACTGCCATGCAGCAACCCAGCCTTCGGCAACGCCGGACTGATAAGAGCTGTACAGGTCAGAAGCGTTTGCCAGGTCGTTGACGGTCAGGGTGAAGCCGATGGTCTTGAGGGCAGCGGCTGCATTGGTCAGAACCTGGAAAGAGGGGTGGTCGCCGTTGCCGGAAGCGCCGATGTTGACGGTGTATTCCATCTTGGCGCCAGCCGGAGCTGCGGTGACCTGGCCGTTTTCAACGGTGTAGCCGGCTGCTTCGAAGTAGCCGAGGGCGGCCTGCAGAGCAGCAGCATACTTGGTGTCGCCGCTCATATCGCTGGTGTAGATCTCGTTGCCGTCAACGTCGGTAGAGTAAGCGATCTTGTAGCCGTCGTCGGTAACGGAGGGTGCTGCCCAGGAGGTGTTGGAGATGGGGTAGTTGATAACGCTTGCGGTATCGCCGTAGTAAGAGTTGATGCCCTCATCACGGTAAGCGGCAATCACGGTCATGATAGCCTTGCGCAGGTTCTTGGATTCCTCAGAAGCGGGATCATCGCCGACCTTAACGTTGTTGGCGCTCAGGGCAATGTAGCCATAGCCGCGGAAGTCCATCAGACGGGTGGTGATGACAGAGCCGTCGAGGTCAGAATTACCACCATTGATGGTAGCGATCTGGTTGGCAGCTTCCAGAGAGTAAGAAGGATCGGAGATGTCGATGGTGCCGGCCTGAACACCGGTGATCTTATCGGCTTCCTGGGTTTCCTTCATGTTGACGTGCTTGGCAGCGGGCTCGCCTTGATAGTAGCTGGGGTTGGCATCCAGGTAGATGACGCCATCGCTGTACTTATTGAAGGTGTAAGCGCCGGCGCCCAGGGGGGTGCTGGTGACGGAACGAACCTTGCTCAGGTCGCCCTTCTTGAAGCCGTAGGAGTGGTTGTCGTAATCATACAGGCTGCGGTCGCCATAGTAATCCAGGGAGGCGATAGGCAGCTGCAGCTGGTAGATCATGGAGTTGGACAGCTCGGTGGTGGTGATGGTCATGCTGTAATCGCCGGTCTTGACAATGCCGGAAACGGTGTCAACGTCAGCGCCGGTGGCAACACCGGTGGTGGAGTAAGCATAAACATCAGCCGGAATCAGGTCAGACAGAGCAGAACCTGCGGTCTCAGCTTCCATGGAAGCAAAGTTCCAGTCATATTTTTCTGCGATAGCCAGGAAGAAATCCTTTGCGGTAGCGTCAGCGGCCAGGCCGTCAAAGCCCCAAGCGGAAGCAGCAGCGGCAACGTCGCCTTCGTCAGCGTAACCGGCAGCAACGCAGCTATCAACGATCTCCTGTGCAAATGCAGTGCCGCCTTCGTTAACAGCATCCCAGAAAGCCTTCTGCTGCTCAGCGGTGAACAGGCTGTTATCAGTGTTGTCCTCGCCTGCCTCAGCAATCAGCTTGGACAGGGTGGTCATGCTGCTGCGGTAATCATCCAGGCCGACAATGGGCATGGAGTACAGGGTGGCGGAACCGTCATAGGTCGGGTCCATGTAAACATACAGGTTGAAGATGACGTCATCAATGGTGATGGGGGTGCCGTCAGCGAAGACCAGGTCATCGCGCATGTTGATGGCATAGGTAACGGTGCCGTCAGCATTCTCGGTCACTTCGCAGTCAGCGGGGCCATAGTAGGTGTAATCGGTGCCGTTGTACTCGCGGGTCTCACCCTCGATGCCCTTCAGGATCATTTCGCCCTTACGGTCAGCGCCCAGCAGGGCAATGTTGGTCAGGTCGATAACGTGCTGGTCAGCGGAAGAAGCGGCGAAGAACGGGCTGAACTTGCCCTCAAAGCCGGTATCTGCCAGAACCAGGGTGCCATCGCTGCTGCCGGCATCGGTAGCAGCGGCTTCGCTGGTCGCCTCGCCGGAAGCAACAGACTCAGCGCTGCTGGAAGCGGAAGAACCGCAGCCAGCCAGCAGGCCCGCAGCCATTGCAACTGCCATGGCCAGTGCAAGCACTTGCTTGGTGTTTTTCATGTTTGTATAACCTCCCAAATCATTTTGGTAATGGCGGCAATTTTAACACTACCAAAAGGAGTGTTAAATAAGAAAGGCTTAAGCCTTTCCGCATTTGCGGTGTTCCCTCACCGCAAACAAATGTCACCAATAACCATGTTATAATATCGCAATTTTCAATTTCTGTCAACCAAAAAACGCCGTTTTGGCAACATCTAAATAAAAGTCAGCAGGATAACCATAACAGCACGCTGAATTTTGTGAAATTCTTCCGCGCCGCACTTTAGCGGGCTAAATTCTGCGTTATGGTGCAAGGTCTTTTACTCTTCGCGCCCGGAGTCGGATTCTTCGGTATAAACTGCCGCCCGGATGGTGTGCCCTGCGGCAAAAGCAGCCGCAGCGGCCAGCGCTGCAAATAATACTGCATACCAGATAGCGCCTTGTCCGCCATTCAAGAACACGTCCATACACTCCCCCACTGCAGCCAGCGCGGCGAACCCCCCGGTCAACAGGCAGCGCAGCGGCAGTTTGGCTACCGTTTCTTCATACACATAGCTGCGCAGGCGTGCCCCGCCGCGGCTCATGCGGGCCAGCGCCCACACCGCGCTGATGCCAGCCACCAGCGCCCCGGCATACGGCAGCAGTACATAAAACTGCTGCATGGCCCCCGGCGCGGGCACCATGCCCGCCGCCGCCAGCGCCGCCAGTGCCCCGCCGCACAGCGCCCACAGCAGGCCCCGCAGTTTGGCATACGGCATGCTGCCGGTATAGCGGCGGTAGCTGCCCTGGTACAGGTAGCTGCCGTTGACATCTCTGCGGAAGTCATTCAGGTATTCCCGCCCACGGCGGGTTTTCTTTTGCTGCATTATTCGATCCCCGTCAGGTCATAGCTGTCCAACCACTGCTTGGCCGTTTCGCACACGCCGCGCAGGCAGCTTTCCTCAAAGGGGCTGTCCAGACCGGCGTTTTTCAGCAGCTCAGTAAACACGCGGCTGCCGCCCTGGCGGGTGTATGCCATGTAGTGCTCCCACGCGTTGGCGCGGTCCTTTTGCAGCATGGCCCAGAACTGCAGGCTGACGGTCTGTGCCAGGCAGTAGTCAATATAATAGAAGGGGCTTTCGTAAATATGCTTCTGGCGCTGCCAGCCCTCACCCTCGCTGTAGAACGGGATCTCGCCATCCAGCTTCATCCACGGCATATAAATGCCCAGCAGTTCTTTCCAGGCGGCGTGGCGCTCGGCAGGGGTCAGGTCCGGCTTTTCGTACACGATATGCTGGAAATGGTCCACCATGGTGCCATACGGGATAAAGGTCAGCGCACCGGCCAGGTGGCTGTACAGGAACTTGCGGGTATCCTTGCCAAAGAAGCCCTCCGCCCACGGCCAGGCAAAGAATTCCATCGACATGGAGTGGACTTCGCATCCTTCCATGCTGGGCCACACGGTGGAATACGGCACGCGGTCACGGTTGGTGTATGCGGCAAAGGCATGACCCGCTTCATGCGTGACCACCTCAACGTCATGCTGAGTGCCGTTGAAGTTGGCAAAAATGAACGGTACCTGATAATCCCACAGGCTGGTGCAGTAGCCGCCCGCCGCCTTGCCGGGGGTGGAAAGCACGTCCAGCAGCTCATTGTCCAGCATGGTGTTAAAGAAGACGCCGGTTTCGGGCGAAAGTTCCTCATAGAATTTTTTACCCTGGGCCAGAATGGCATCGGCATCGCCGCAGGGGGCGGGGTTGCCGGAACGGAACATCAGGGCATTATCGGCAAAGCTCATGGGGTACTGTTTGCCCAGACGCTTGGCCTGCTCACGGTAGATGCTGTCCGCCAGCGGCACCAGATACTTGACCACGGCGGCACGGAACTTTTCTACATCCGCTTTGGTATAGCAGTTGCGGCCCATGCGGTAGTAGCCCAGGGTGGTGTAACCCTCGTACCCCAGCTTTTTGCCCATCTTATTCCGCAGGTGGGTCAGCTTGTCATAAATATCATCCAGCTGTTTCTGGTTGTCCTTATACCACTGGCCCTCGGCTTTCCAGGCGGCCAGGCGGCGGGCATCGTCCGGGTCATTCTTGAACGGGCTCAACTGGGACAGAGTGTATACCCCGCCTTCAAACGGGATCTGTGCGCTGGCCAGCAGCTTGCCATACTGCTGGGTCAGCTCGTTTTCCTGCTGCAGTTCCTCCATGATATCGGGCGAGAATGCCTTGCGCTCAATTTCGGCGTTCACAAACATCAGGTCGCCGTATTCTTCGGCAAAGTTTTTGCGGGAGGGGCTTTTTTCAAAAAGCTCCCTCCCCCGGCTCTCTCTTTCTACTCCTTATAATCATTGATTCGCGGCTGGC
>ENA-OROO01001438-OROO01001438.1-human-gut-metagenome-genome-assembly--contig:-NODE-1438-length-12363-cov-5.635115_pt1 | contig 12363 bp, 8 predicted proteins | sample MGYA00242130_ERZ509052 | MGnify/ENA primary metagenome ERZ509052 (study PRJEB26280, sample SAMEA2338730) | human gut metagenome | biome: human gut; feature: human-associated habitat; material: faeces... | reverse complement strand
GAAATAGAGCAGCCCGAGCGCAAAAACGTACCACGAGATGCGCCCGATCACGTCGCCGTAGCGGGTGTAAAAAGTCATCCGGTCGTGAAGGCCTACCTGCGAAGTGAGTGCGCCCCGCACATCCCACCCGAGCGTTTCACCTACATCGCCGCGGGCATTGATAAAACCCGAAATGCCCGTGTTCGCACTGCGGGCGATACTGCGGCGCGTTTCGATCGCCCGCAGGCGCGCATATGAGAAGTGTTGCCGGTAGCCCGGCGTGTCGCCCCACCAGCCGTCGTTCGAAATGATGGCCATGAACTGCGCGCCGCGGCGCACGAATCCGCCGTAGAAGTCGCCGTAAAGCCCTTCGTAGCAGATCGCCGGTCCGGTTTTGACGCCGTTGTGCTCGAAAGCCGTGCCGTGCAGGCCCTTGCCTATCTGTCCGACCGTGCCGCCCAGGTCGATGACCAGGAATTTCATCGCGTCGAAGACCCACGTCGGGGTGTTTTCGACGCCGATCACCAGCCGGCCTTTGTGGTGCAGCTGCATGCGGCCCGCGGAGTCCAGCCCCACGGCCGTGTTGAAGCGGTCGTAATAGCCGTCGCCGAAGCGTTCCGGGCGGGCCGTCTCGGTCTGCGCCCCGGCCGGGTAGCGGCGAATGGTGCCGGCTCCGGTGATGAGCAGGGCTTCGGGATGCCGGCTGCGGAGCGAGTCGGTCAGCTCCTGCCAGAATGCGCCCGGTTCGCCCACCGAATAGAAATCGCTCAATCCGGGTTCCAGGTAGTCGCCCGGCACTGCGGTCTCGGGCAGCAGGATGAACTGCGCGCCGGCGGGGACCTCCGCCATGAGGTCCGCGATGTTGCGCTCCTGCCGCTGGGTGTCGCAGTGGAATTTGTCGTAACAGTCCACGTTGGGCTGGATGACGCTCACTCGTGCCGTCCCCTCGTCGGGCTGCTCCCAGCTCTGCCAGATGCACAGCGACGCGATCATCGGCAGTGCGACGGAGCAGGCTGCCGCCGCCCACCGGCGTGTGCTGCGGCGGGCTTGCAACGCTTCGAAAATCAGTATGTTGGAGAGCAACACCCACAGCGTGCCGCCGAAAACGCCCGTGTATTCGTACCACTGCACGGCCCAGACTTCGTGCGAGAAGCCGTTGCCCAGGATGAGCCACGGCCACGAGAAGTCGCCCACGGTGTACCAGTATTCCGTCGTGATCCACGCCGTGACGAGCGTGACGTAGGCCAACGCTTTGGGGGCTTTTTTCGAAACGGTGTGGAAGAGCATGAAGGCGATCATGTTCATCGTCGTCGAAGCGAGCGTGGCGGCCGGGGGGCCTACGGGCGTGGCGTACCAGATCCACCAGATCGTCAGGGCGTTCCACAGCACGAACGCGAGCGTCGCCCAGCCGAACATGCCCCACCACGAGCGGCGCGTGTCGTCGTACGACGCGCTCACCCACAGCAGCGGGACGAACCCGATCAGGAGCGTCATGCCCGTCATGCCGAGCCACCCCGGCGAGAGCAGGATGGCCGATAGGATTACCGCCGCGAATCTACGAAACATGAAATGAGATTTTTACGACGGCAAAAGTAGTCAAATGGGCGCAGATTTCAAAATATTTCATACTTTTGTAACGAAACTAACCAATCTGTCATACTAATGAAGAAATTGCTCATTTTACTGGCTGCCCTTGGAGGCATTCTCCTGTTTTCCGGTTGCGAATCGAAAGGATGGAAGACGGTCGACGGCGTGATCGTCTTCGATACGCCCGCGCGCGAACCGGGCCAGAAATCGGTGCTGGGACTCAAAACCGCGCCGATGGAGACGGTCCGTGTGGGCTTCATCGGGCTGGGTATGCGCGGTCCCGGGGCCGTGGAACGCTTCACGCACCTCGACGGCGTCGAGATCAAAGCCCTGTGCGACCTTTATCCCGAGCGCGTGGACAGCGCGCAGGCGATTCTCGTGCGCCGCGGATTTCCCGAGGCGGCTCCGTACAGCGGCGAGGAGGGCTGGAAACAGCTTTGCGAGCGTGACGACATCGACCTGGTGTACATCGTGACCCCGTGGCAGCTGCACGTCCCGATGGCCGTTTACGCCATGGAGCACGGCAAGCACGTCGCTGTCGAAGTTCCCGCCGCCACGTCGCTTGAAGAGTGCTGGCAACTGGTGAACACCGCCGAGAAGACGCAGCGGCACTGCATGATGCTCGAAAACTGCGTTTACGATTTCTTCGAGCTGACGACGCTCAACATGGCCCGGCAGGGACTGTTCGGGGACATTCTCCATGTCGAAGGTGCGTATATCCACGACCTCGACGCTTTCTGGGACTACTATCAGGACAGCTGGCGTCTGAAATTCAACCGGGATCACCGCGGCGACGTCTACGCCACGCACGGCCTCGGTCCCGCCTGCCAGCTGCTCGACATCCACCGCGGCGACAAGATGAACTGCCTGGTGGCGATGGACACCCGCTCGGTCAACGGGCTGAAACTCGCCCGCGAGAAGCTGGGCGCTGAAGAATTCGCCAACGCCGACCATACGACGACGCTGATCAAGACCGAGAAGGGCCGCACGATCCTGCTCGAACACAATGTCTACACGCCCCGTCCGTACAGCCGCATGTACCAGCTGACCGGCACGAAGGGATTCGCCAACAAATACCCCGTTCAGGGCTATGCCTTCAACCCCGACCAGCTTGCGGATTCGGGCGTGCCCGACCACGAGAACCTGAACGCCCACCGTTTCGTGTCGAAGGAGGTGCGTGAGGCGCTGATGGCGCGGTACAAAGACCCGATCGTCCTCGACATCGAGGCCAAGGCCCGCGAGGTCGGCGGTCACGGCGGCATGGACTTCATCATGGACTACCGGCTGGTCTATTGCCTGCAACATGCCCTGCCGCTAGATCAGGATGTCTACGATGCGGCCGAATGGTCGTGCATCGGCGCCCTTACGGCGATGTCGCTCGAACACAACAGCGTCCCGGTGGCCGTTCCCGACTTCACGCGCGGCGACTGGAACAAGACCGACGGTTACCGGCACGCGATGCTGGTGCAGTGATCCGGAGACCGTATGGACGAAAAGACGGCCCGGTCAACCGGGATTGACGCTGCGGGCGCAGGAATGTGAAAAGCGGCAGACCGAATCATCGGTCCGCCGCTTTTTTGCGTCAGCCGGGGGGGGCAAGGTTTCGCCGCAGGGCCGCAAGTTTGTCCACGACCTGCGGATCGCGGGCGCCGGGCGAATCGAACGCGCAACCCGAAGAGGCAAAACAGGCGGAACAGAAGCGGCCGCGAGAACAGGCTCCGGCAATAGGGAAAGCCCCGAGCAAAGGAGGGGAAACGGCCCCGCAGCAGACAGCGGGCCGGCAGTCAGGGGAACATCCGGCATCTTCCGCCGGGACGCTGTGTTAAATTAATGTTAACAATCCATGTCATAACCATTTCATCGGAAAAAATGGCGTAAATTTGTTCACAATTTGCACTAAAACCCCAACATGAGCGAAATCTACACCGTCATTGTCGGCATTCTGGGAATCCTCGCTGTTTCAGGTCTTTTCGTCGGCGTCACGAACGACGCAGTCAATTTTCTCAACTCCGCTATCGGCTCCAAAGCCGCCTCGATGAAGATTATCCTCACCGTGGCGTCCGTCGGCATCATCATCGGCGTGGTCACGTCGAGCGGCATGATGGAGGTCGCCCGCAGCGGCATGTTCAACCCCGGACTGTTCACCTTCCACGAAGTGATGATGCTTTACCTGGGCGTCATGTTCGCCAACGTCATCCTGCTGGACCTCTACAATTCGTGGGGACTCCCGACCTCGACCACCGTATCGCTGATCTTCTGCCTGCTGGGCGCAGCGATCGCCGTGTCTATCTACAAAATCTCGAACGACCCGGAACAGAGCGTCTCCTCGCTCGGACACTACATCAACACCTCGCGCGCCATGGGTATCGTTTCGGCCATCCTGCTGTCGGTGGTGATCGCCTTCACCTGCGGCACGCTGGTCATGTACGTCTCGCGCATGATCTTTTCGTTCCGCTACACGGCGCTTTTCCGCCGCTACGGATCGCTCTGGTGCGGGGCCTCGCTGACGGCGATCGTCTATTTCGCCGTCTTCAAGGGTCTCAAATCCATACTCGCGGACCATGCCTTCATCCAGCTGATCGACAACCACCTGCCCTCGGCCATCGCCATCTGCTGGGTGGTCTGCTCGCTGCTGCTGTTCTTCATCCAGCGTTTCAAAGTCAACATCCTGCGCATCACGATCCTTTCGGGAACCTTCGCGCTGGCCCTCGCCTTCGCGGGCAACGACCTGGTGAACTTCATCGGCGTGCCCGTGGCCGGGTTCGACGCCTACACCATCGCCCGGGAAGCGGGCGACACGCAGATGCTCATGGGCGCGCTGAACGAGAATGTCCCGGCCAATTTCCTGATCCTGCTGACGGCGGGCATCCTGATGATCCTCACGCTGTGGACTTCGAAGAAGGCCATGCACGTCTCCGAAACCGAGCTTTCGCTCTCGGCGCAGGACGACGCCGGCCAGCAGCAGTACGGCTCGTCGGTCTTCTCGCGGACGATCGTCCGCGCGGCCCTCAACGTCAGCGCAGGCATCGAGCGCGTAGTCCCGAAACACCTCCGGGAGAGCATTTCGCGCCGTTTCGAATACGAGGACGTGGAACACAGCGGCGCGCCCTACGACATGATCCGCGCCACGGTCAACCTGACCACTTCGGCGCTGCTGATCGCCATGGCCACCTCGCTCAAACTCCCGCTGTCGACCACCTACGTCTGCTTCATGGTGGCGATGGGTTCGTCGCTCGCCGACCGCGCGTGGGGACGCGAAAGCGCCGTGTACCGCATTTCGGGCGTTATGACCGTCGTGGCCGGGTGGTTCATCACCGCGCTGGGCGGATTCCTGATCGCCTTCGTGGTGGGACTGGCGCTGATCTACGGCGGAACCCCGGCCTTCATCGTCATCACGCTGTTGTGCGGGTACATGCTCATCCACAGCAACTTCTTGAAAAAGGACAAGGAGAGCGCCATCGTCAAGGAGCATGAAGACACCAACGAGGACATCATCGCCAACCTGCGCGACGAGGTGTGCCGCACGATGGAATGCGCCACGAAGATTTACGACCGCACGCTGATCGCCGTCTTCAAAGAGAACCGCAAGGTGCTGCGCGACATGGTCAAGGAGTCGAACGACCTGTTCTACCAGTCGCGCGAACGGAAATACTCGCTGCTCCCCACGCTCAAGAAGCTCCAGGGCGGCGACGTCAACACTGCCCACTACTACGTGCAGGTGGTCGATTACCTCAACGAAATGACCAAGGCGCTGATGCACATCACCCGCCCGGCGTTCGAACATATCGACAACAACCACGAGGGGCTTTCGAAGGAGCAGGCCCGCGACCTGATGTCGATCAACGACGACGTGGAGTCGATCTACCGCCACATCAACCTGATGCTGCGCGAGGGCGACTTCTCGGAGATCGAAACGGTGCTGACGATGCGCGACCAGCTGTTCGAGTCGATCGCCGAAGCCATCAAATCCGAGCTTACGCGTATCAACGAGGCCCGTTCGAACACCAAGGCGAGCATGCTGTACCTCACGATCCTGACCGAGACCAAGAACATGGTGCTCCAGTCGCGCAACCTCCTCAAATCGCAGCAGTACTTCCTCAAGCACCTCACGGGGCCGAAAACGTGGATTAAATAATGCAAAATTCACAATTCATCATTCACAATTGTTGAGTTTGCGGATGCTGATTATTTCAGCAAAGTAAAATTGTGAATGATGAATTGTGAATTATGAATTCTAACTATGGACATCGCAAAAGCAAAACGGCGGGAGAATATCGCCGAATACATTCTCTACCTCTGGCAGCTGGAGGATCTGCTCCGGGCGCTGCAATTCAGCCCCGAGGCCATCTTCTCGACGCTGATCGCCCCGCGCAAGGACATCGGCGAGGAGCAGAAGCACGTCTTCCTGCTCTGGTACATGGATCTGGCGAACCTGCTCCGTCAGGAAGGCAAGGAGGAGAAAGGGCATCTGGAACATACGCTCCACCTGATTCAGGACCTGCACGACCTGCATCTCCAGCTGATGAAACTCCCCGTCGGCGCGCATTACCGCCAGACGTACGCCCGCCTCGAACCCGAGCTGCCGCGCCTGCGGAGCGTTCTGGGCAACCCGGGGATGAACGACACGGAACTCTGCTTCCGCGCGCTCTACGCCGCGATGCTCTACCGCATCAAGGGCGAGGGCGACAAATCGGCCGTGACGGACACGTTGGAATACATATCCCCCGTAATCGCAGAGTTGGCCGACATGCACGGCAAGGTCGAGCGGGGCGAAGTGAACCTGTTCAAGACGGAGACCGAATAACGCCCCCGAATCGCACCGGAAGATGAAACGCCTGACCCTGCTGTTCGGAGCGCTTCTGGCCGCAGCGCTCTGCACCCTCCCGACGGCGGACGCCGCAGCACAGCCGAAACCGACGAAATACAACCTCTGCCGGAAACACCCGGCCGACGGACCCTATATCGTCTACGACGCGGAAAAGGGCGCCTATGCAGCGACCGCCGACAAGCGGGGGCGCGTCCGCGTGATGCCCTACGGAGGCGGCCCGGTCGAGGTCCGTTCGAGCCGGGGCGCATACCTCTTCAGCGTCACGCCGCACGTCGTCGAGCGAGGTCCCCGGGAACTCCCGCAGGCCCCGAAACTGTTCGTCACGTCCGACCTTCACGGCGATTTCCGAAGTTTTGCGACGCTCCTCCAGGCCCACGGCGTGATCGACGACGACTGCCGGTGGAGCTACGGAAACAACCAGCTGGCGGTGATCGGCGACATTTTCGACCGCGGCTACGACGTGCTGCCGCTGTTGTGGCTGATGTACAAACTCGAACAGGAGGCCGCCGACGCGGGAGGCGCCGCCGTGTTGCTGTTGGGCAATCACGAAGGAATGGTGCTGGCCGGCGACGTGCGCTACACGCGCGGGAAGTACCTCGAAACGGCGCGGCAGCTCGGCATGGAGAATTACCGCCAACTGTTCTCGCCCGACACGGAACTCGGCCGCTGGCTCGCGACCCGCAACACATCGGCCGCAACCTCTTCGTACACGCGGGATTGAGCGCCCGACTGCTCGAACGCGATCTGGAAATGGATACGCTCAACGCCCGGATGAGCGAAGGGCTTTACCGGACCTCGAAGGAGCGCAGGGAGGACCCGACGCTCGAATTCCTGTACCGTTCGGCCGGGCCGGTCTGGTACCGCGGGATGGTCTGCGCGGATGAAAAATACGATCCGCTGACGCCGGAACAGACCGACGCGCTGCTGCGCCGTTACGACGCCGACCGGCTCCTGGTCGGACACACGATTTTTCCCGACATTTCGACCTTCCACGACGGCCGCGTGATAGCGGTCAACGTACAGAACGAACTCAACCGGCGGAAAAACCGCGGCCGCGCCGTGCTGATCGAAGGCAGCCGCATATCGGTCGTCGGAAACCGCGGCGTGAAACGGGTGCTGGAGGAATAAGCAGGAAACCGAAAACGGGGTCAGACGATCTCCAACCCCATGATGTAATCATTCATATAATAACCGTCGCCGATCGGAAAATCGCCCTCGCGCAGGCGGCGCATGCCCATCCGTTCGTAGAAATGCAGCGCGCGGTTGCGGCGGTTGACGTTGAGTTCCATCATGCAGGGTCCGGGATGCACGCTGCGGATGTATTCCACGGCGCGGCGGAACAGAAACTCCCCGGCGCCGAGGCCCTGAAAACGGGGCAGGACGTAGATTTTCTGGAGGTGGAACAGATCCCCGCCCTGCCGCTCGACCGAAACGTAGCCGCACGGCTCGCCGTCGGACGAGGCGATGAACCAGACATGCCCCGCACGGAACTGCCCTTGCAGGCTCTCTTCGGAGTACATCCACTCCATCATGTAATCCAGCTGCGCGGGCGCGAGGATCTCGCGGTAGGTGGCGGGGAAGACCTCCCCGGCCAGACGGCGGATCAGCGCGCAATCGGCTTCGGAAGCCCGGCGGATCGAAAGCATAACGGCACAACAGGCATTAAACGAAAGAAGGCCGGCAAAAAGCCGACCTTAAATCTTTCCTGCAGGAAATTAAGCGTACTTGAACGTCGACTCGTCCGATACGGTCAGTTTCTTGCGGCCCTTTGCGCGGCGCGCAGCCAGCACCTTGCGACCGTTAGCCGTAGCCATACGAGCGCGGAAACCGTGCTTGTTGATACGCTTGCGACGCGAAGGCTGGTATGTTCTCTTCATTGCCATAGCTATATAGTTTTTATTGTTTCAGACATTTTTACGGATTGCAAAAGTACAACAAAAAAGTTATCCGCAAAAGTTTTTCGCGAAAATATTTTCCAAAACCCCGAAAAAAGCCCCGAATCCCACTATCTTTGGCGCCGTTAGGGCACTTTCAGGGGTCGGAAATTTTGTCGGACGGCATGCGATTCAGTTTTGTTTCCGTCCGTTCTTTTTTCTACCTTTGTAAAGTAAAGGAGGCTCCGGAAGCCGGCATGAGCGCCGACCGGTCCGGAGCGGTTTGTTTTTCAGACGGATAACACACGACAGCACATATGGCAGTTTTCAAAGTCGAAGGTGGCCACCGACTGCGGGGCGAAATCACGCCCCAGGGAGCCAAAAACGAAGCGTTGCAGATACTCTGCGCCACGCTGCTGACGCCCCAGCGGGTCGTCGTCAGGAACATCCCCCGGATTCTCGATGTGATGCAGCTCATCGAACTGCTCCGCTGCATGGGCGTGGAAGTGGAGCAGCTCGCGGAAGACGCCTACGCGTTCTGCGCCCGCGACATTGATTTTGAATACCTCAAATCGGACGATTACCGCCAACGCTGCACGCGATTGAGGGGTTCGGTCATGCTGATCGGCCCGATGCTGGCGCGGTTCGGCGTGGGATACATCCCCAAGCCGGGCGGCGACAAGATCGGCCGACGCAGGCTCGACACCCATTTCCTCGGATTCCAGAAACTCGGCGCGAAGTTCAACTTCGACATCGCCGACGAGTTCTTCATGGTCGAAGGCCGGGAGCTGAAAGGGACCTACATGCTGCTGGACGAGGCGTCGGTGACCGGCACGGCCAACATCGTGATGGCCGCCGTGATGGCCAAAGGCCGGACGACGATCTACAACGCGGCCTGCGAACCTTACCTCCAGCAGTTGTGCAAAATGCTCAACAGAATGGGCGCGAAGATTTCGGGCATCGCCTCGAACCTGCTCGAAATCGAAGGCGTCGAAGCGTTGGGCGGCACGGAGCACCGGCTGCTGCCCGACATGATCGAGGTGGGCAGCTTCATCGGCATGGCCGCCATGAACCGTTCGGAGCTGACGATCAAGGATGTGTCGTTCGAGAACCTGGGCATCATCCCCGCGCAGTTCGCCCGCATGGGCATCCGTTTCGAACAGCGGGGCGACGACATCCACATCCCCCAGCAGGACCATTACAGCATCGACACGTTCCTCGACGGCTCGATTATGACCATTGCCGACGCCCCGTGGCCGGGACTGACGCCCGACCTGCTGTCGATCTTTCTGGTGGTGGCCACGCAGGCCAACGGCGCCGTGCTGATCCACCAGAAAATGTTCGAAAGCCGTCTGTTCTTCGTCGACAAACTGATCGACATGGGCGCGCAGATCATTCTCTGCGACCCGCACCGCGCCACGGTCATCGGCCACGACCACCGGCTGTGCCTGCGCGCGACGCGCATGACCTCGCCCGACATCCGTGCGGGCGTGGCGCTGCTGATCGCGGCCATGTCGGCCGAAGGGGTCTCGACCATCCAGAACATCGACCAGATCGACCGCGGCTACAAGGACATCGACGGCCGTCTGAATGCCCTCGGGGCCAAAATCACCCGCATCGACGACTGCAAGTAAATCCCCGGCTTTCCGGAAAACAACCCCTGCCGCGCAATATTCCATCAGCCGCGCGGCAGGGGTTTTGCGACCATAGGGCAGCAAAACCGCCCGCCGAACCCCGTTTTCCGGGATTTGCGGCCGAAAGGAACAGGGTCAAAAAACGGCCGAAATGTACCATTCGGCCTATTTTTTATATCTTTGTGCGTCGACCCCGCACCCGAACAGGATATCGGCAAAAACAAATCATACGACAAAACGATTTTTTCTTAACATTCTGAAACTTAAACACGTTATATACTTACAAAAATACGTATATTCACCAATTTTACTTATATGCGTTCACTATCCAAACTCTGCGTCCTGCTCCTGGCGGCAGGCCTACTGATCGCCCCGGCGTCGGGGGCGGCGGCCTCGAAATCCAAAAAGAAAAAATCGAAAACCGAGGAGGTCGCCAAACCCAAAGTCGACAAGTACACCAAAATGTTCGTCAACGACAAATCGTGCCTCACCGCCAAAGGGCCTTTCCTGACGCTCCACAAGCTCAAGGGAAAGCTCTACGTGGAGGTTCCCCTCAAGACGATCGGCCGTGAAATGCTGATCGCCTCCACGATCTCGGAGGCCAGCGACACCAACCTCGGGACCATCGGCTACAAACCCACGGACCCCATCCACGTCAAGTTCACGCGCATCGACACGACGATCTACCTCTCGCAGGCCGTCGTGCCGCCCGTTCACGACACGAACGATCCCCACATGTCCAAGGCCATCGGCCGGAGCACCCTCCCGCCGATCATGCACTCCTACCCGCTGGTCTGCTACAACCGCGACAGCTCGGCAATGGTGATCGAAATGACCAAGTTCTTCTCGGGCGACAACGAACTGCTCGCCCCGATCAAAAGCACCAAGGGCGGCGTGGTGAACATCACGGGCAAGTTCAAGTCCGAAGGTTCGGTGATCGGCCAGATCAAGTCCTTCGAGGACAACGTGACCGTCAAATCCTATCTCTCCTACTCGGTGACGGCCGACCTGCTGGGCCTGATGGTCATCAAGAAGGACGAGCCGATGACCGTGAAGGTCACGCGCACGATCCTGCTGCTGCCCGAAGAGGCGATGCGGCCCCGCCTGGCCGATTCGCGCATCGGCATCTTCCTAACCGACATGTCGCGCATCAACGGCAAGAAGGACAAGATCGAGGATTTCTCGGTCATCAACCGCTGGAACATCCAGCCCAAAGACTTGGAGGCCTGGAAACGCGGCGAACTCGTGGAGCCGGTCAAGCCGATCGTCTTCTACCTCGACGACGCGTTCCCCGCGCTGTGGCGCGAACCGATCCGCCGCGGCGTGCTGCGCTGGAACAAGGCCTTCGAGAAGATCGGATTCAAAAACGTCATGCACATCGAGGACTTCCCGAAGGACGATCCCGAATTCGATCCCGACAACCTGAAATACTCCTGCATCCGCTACGTCCCGGCCGCCGTGGCCAACGCCATGGGACCCTCGTGGGTCGACCCCCGCTCGGGCGAGATCATCAACGCCTCGGTGCTGATGTACAACGACGTGGTGAAGCTGGCAGCCAACTGGCGTTTCGTGCAGACCGCACAGGTCGACGAACGCGTGCGCGGCAAGGAGCTGCCCGACGACGTATTCCAGGAGTCGCTGGAGTACATCCTCGCCCACGAGGTGGGACACTGCCTCGGACTGATGCACAACATGGCCGCATCGAGCGCCTTCCCCGTGGATTCGCTCCGCAGCGCATCGTTCACGCAGCAGCACGGCACGACCCCCTCGATCATGGACTACGCGCGTTTCAACTACGTGGCCCAGCCGGGCGACAAGGGCGTGAAACTCACCCCGCCGGACCTCGGACCCTATGACGACTACGTCATCAAATACGCCTACACGCCGCTGCCCGACAAGAAGGACATGTTCGACGAGGAGAAGACCATCCGCGGATGGATCGACGAGAAGGTCGGCGACCCGATCTACCGTTACGGCCGCCAGCAGGTGATCGCCCGCTACGACCCCACCGCCATCGAGGAGGACCTCGGCGACGACCACATCAAGGCCGGCGACTACGGCATCGGCAACCTCAAATACGTCCTCTCGCACATGGAGGAGTGGATCACCGACGAGGAGGACCCCGACCTGAAAATCCGCACGGAGCTTTACGAGGCCGCGGCCGGACAGTTCGCGCGCTACGTGAACGCCGTGATGCTCAACGTGGGCGGCATCTACCTCACGGACGTGAACAGCAACACGGCGGGCGGTCCGCAGGCCGTTTCCGTCCCGAAGGAGTTGCAGCGCGCATCGCTGAAATGGGTGCTTGCGCAGATGAAGGACTCGGCATGGCTCGAACAGCCCGCGCTGACCGAAAAACTGCCGCTGCACGTGGACCTCTCGTTCATCCTGCGCTTCAACTTCTGCCGCGCGTTCTTCACCTATTATAAGAACGTCACGCTCTCGTCGCACATCGCCGACG
>ENA-OROO01001418-OROO01001418.1-human-gut-metagenome-genome-assembly--contig:-NODE-1418-length-12479-cov-5.804169_pt1 | contig 12479 bp, 10 predicted proteins | sample MGYA00242130_ERZ509052 | MGnify/ENA primary metagenome ERZ509052 (study PRJEB26280, sample SAMEA2338730) | human gut metagenome | biome: human gut; feature: human-associated habitat; material: faeces... | reverse complement strand
GGCTGGAGAAGCGCCGCCTTGTTGCCCCGGCCCCGCTTGCTGCGGATGCCCTGCACCATGTAGCTCATTCGGCCCAGCACGTCCGTGAACAGATAGGCGATCGCCGAACTGTCGCCGTATTTGATCGTATGGAGTACGATGCCGCGCGCTTTGTAGGTGCGCATCAGGGACGGCTGTTGAGGAAGGCGGCCAGCTTTGCGACGGCGCGTCCCCGGTGACTGATCGCGTTCTTGGCTTCGTCGCTCATTTCGGCGAAAGTTTCCGCATACCCGTCGGGAACGAAGATCGGATCGTATCCGAAGCCGTTCGTGCCGCGGGGAACCGTCAGCAATACGCCTCCGACGATTCCTTCGAAAAGATGCTCTTCTCCGTCGAGAATCAGCGAAATGACGGTGCGGAAGCGGGCCCTCCGGTCCGTTATGCCTTCCATATTGCGCAGCAGAAGCTCCATGTTGCGCTCCGAATCGTGTCCCGGTCCCGCATAGCGTGCCGAGCGAACTCCCGGCTCCCCGCCGAGCGCCTCGACCTCGAGGCCCGTGTCGTCGGCAAAGCAGTCGGCTCCCGTGCGCTCGTACAGGTAGTGCGATTTCTGGGAAGCGTTGCCTTCGATCGTAGGGCGGTCTTCCGGAATTTCCTCGGTAATACCCAGCTCGGAGGGCGTGACAAGCCGGTAGCCGTCGCCCAATACGGCCTGAACTTCCTTTAGCTTGTGTTTATTGTTGGTGGCAAAAATAATTTTCATTGTTTGGTAAAATAAAATTTTTTCGCTTCGTGTAATGACCTATGAATCCGATCAGTACGACCGCAATGAACAGGACGATGAATACCCCGAGCAGTATCCGCCGGTTGCGCTTCAGTTCCTCGTGCTCGGTCATGGCTCGGTCTTTCTGTAGAATTTGCTGAGCCGGTCGTCCGCATGGATCTTGTCGATGATCGTGCGCACCAGCGTATCGATCTCCTTGTCGGGGCTGTAGTCCGCCGCGCAGATGTAGCTCACGCGGTTGTCGCGGATCAGCTGTTCCATCGTCTGCCTTTTTTGCCGCGAGCGCGGGTTGTATACCGCGATCGAGTGGCCCCCCTGTTGTTTGACGAGCTTCATGCACGGGATGTCGGTAGTCCCGTCGCCGAAGTAGATCATGTGGCGGAACTGGACGGGCCGTTTCTCCTCTTCGATGAACTCGTTGATACGCTCGCTGTCGTAGACGCTTTCGATACCCTTGTTGATCTTGAAGATGAACTGCGTCTTGTTGGTGTAGTTGACCGCCACGGCGGGCCAGTAGGCGATGCCGTCCACGTCGTAGAGGAACGAGCAGGCGTAGATCTTGCGGAACTCGTGGGCGATCTCCGTTCCCTCGATGATCTCCTTGAGACCCGACGAGTTGATGTAGTGGAGGATGCGGATGCCCCGCTCTTCGCCGTAGCGGTTGATTCGGGAAAACCACTCCCTGACGCCGTTGAAGAGCGTCACGCGGCGGCCCGACTCCTGGAACGCCTCGCGTTTGAGCGAGAGTCCCTTCGACTTGGCCTCCTGGATCATCCGCGCCATGTACGTAAGGACCATGTCGGCGTCCTGCTCCTCGGCGAGCGTGTTGGCCTCGGTCCAGAACTCCTTGTTGCTCTTGCCGACGGCCGGAATGAAGTCGTATTCCTGCATGTTGCCCGGAGCGAGCGTTCCGTCGAAGTCGTAGATCAGTGCTATGGTAAATCTGAATTCCATCGTTTTCAAAGTTTTGATTTTAAAGCTGCTAAAAATCAGATGGCTGCAAAACCGTATGGCATGCGGTTCGGTAAAACCTTCCGACAGATGAAGGGGCCGCAGCGACCCCGACACCAAAGATAGCTTTTTTTTCGTATTTTTGCAAAAACAGCGCAAACCGGCCCCGACGCCGGTCGCTTTCGTGCCGGTCCGGGGCGCAGTCTGTCTGGAACAGAGGCTCTTTTCCGGCAATAACGTACGTAAAAACAACAGATTATGGAGTTCAAGGAATTGATTGCGAAACGCCGTTCGGTCCGTAAATTCACCGACCGCGAAGTTCCCCGAGAGGTCGTGGACCGCATCCTCGCCGAAGCCCTTTCGACCCCTTCGGCACGCAATACGCGCACGACGCGTTTTCTGGTGGTCGACGATCCCGTGCTGGTGGCCCGCATGGCCGAAATGCGCGATTACGGGTCGGCGTTTCTGAAGGGCGCGCCGCTGGCGGTCCTGGTGCTGGGCGACACCTCGGCGAGCGATCTGTGGCGTGAGAACGCCGCGATTTCGGCCACGGTGCTCCAGCTGGCCTGCGTCGACGAAGGGCTGGCTTCGTGCTGGGTGCACGTCAACGGACGGCCCCGCCGCAAGGACGCCCCCGACGGAGAGAGGGCCGCCGATTACCTGCGGACGTTCCTGCCCGTTCCCGACGGCTGCGAACCCCTCTGCGCCATCGCCCTGGGCTATTCTGACTTCTCCCCCGCCCCGCTGCCGCCTGCGGACGACGAGGCGCGGATTCTCCGGCTCGGATAACGTTAAAGGACGCCTCGAAGGGCGTCCTTTAACGTTTCATATCAGCGTGATGCGTTCCCGCAGGATGTCGAGAATCTGTTTTTTGAGCTGCGGGGCGTTGATCGGCTTGGGCATGTAGCCCGTGAATCCGTTCTGCATGATCTTCTGCTCGTCGGAGGCGTAGGCGTAGGCCGTGACGGCGACGATCGGGATTTCCGCCGCGAATTTGCGGATTTCCGCCGCGGCCTCGTAACCGTTCATCACGGGCATGTTGATGTCCATGAGAATCAGGTGCGGATGTTCCGTGCGGCACAGTTCTACGGCCTGCTCCCCGTCCCGGGCGTGTATCAGCCGGTAGTCGCGGCGCAGGATCGTTTCGAAAAGGCGGTAGTTGCTGTCGTTGTCCTCGGCAATGAGGATCGTCAGTTTGTCCTTTTCGACCGAAACCGTCGGGACCTCCCCGCACGGGGTTTCGCAGGGCTTGCCGGTGATGTAGGGAAGCGTGAACCAGAAGGTCGTGCCGCGCCCTTCTTCCGACTTCACGCCGATCTCTCCGCCGAGATGTTCGACGATGCTTTTGCAGATCGGAAGCCCGAGTCCCGTGCCCTGTTTGAAGGAGTTGAGTTTGACGAACCGGTCGAAAATCCGCCGCTGCCCTTCGGGCGGAATGCCGCAGCCCGTGTCGGAGACGTAGAAACGGAGCCGGCTGCCCTCCGCCCGGTAGCCGAAGCGGATCGACCCTTTGGCGGTGAATTTCGCGGCGTTGGTCAGCAGGTTGATCAGCAGCTGCGAAAGCCGGTTGCGGTCGGAGTGGAACAGACATGCGTCAAGCCCCGGTTCGAAGATCAGTTCGACGCCTTCGGCCGTTTTCATGCGGATGATGTTCTCCTTTTCGTGCATCAGTTCGTTCAGCTCGAAGTCCGAGAAGTTGAACTCCAGAGTTCCGGCCTCGATCTTCGAGAGGTCGAGGATGTCGCCGATCAGTTGCAGGAGCAGGGCGTTGTTGTTCTCGATGATCGAAATGTATTCCCGTTTTTCCTGCTCCTCGTCGGTCTCGGCAAGGATGCTCGAGAACCCTACGATGGCGTTGAGCGGCGTGCGGATTTCGTGGCTCATGTTGGCCAGGAAGGCCGATTTGAGGCGGTTCGACTCTTCGGCGCGGTCGCGTGCCGAACGGAGGTCCTGCTCCAGCCGCTTGCGCGGAGTGATGACGAGCGACGATCCGATGAGGTTCAGCGGGCGCCCGTCGTCGTCGCGCTGGTCCACGGTGGCCTGTGCTTCCACCCAGTCCAGATGCCAGCGTCCTCCGGCGTCGGAGGCTACGCGGTACTCCTCGCGCACCTTGTCCTTCCGTCCGGCGATCAGGTCGTCGTAGGCGCGGCGCACCCGCTCGCGGTCTTCCTTGTGGATCTTGGCGAAATAGCTTTCCGAGGGGACTTCCAGCTGCTGGTCGGCGTTCGTCCCGGCGAGCATTTGGCCGTGCACCGATTTGTTCACGTCGCACAGGATCGACCCTTTGCGCAGGTCCCATTTCCAGGGCACGATGTCCGCCACGTCGAGCGCCATCGCCAGCTTGTGGTTAATCGAATCGAGTTTCTGCTGCGTTTTGTAGAGCGCCGTGCCGTCGAGGCAGAAGATGTCGATGTGTTCTTCGAGGTACGAGCGGCTGATCACCACTTCGTAGAAGATGTCGCGCGGTTCGTAATAATAGGGGTAGGTGATGGTCCGGTTCTCGGTCTGTGCGATTTTTATCAGCCGCATGAATTCGGTCATCGGGAAGGGGAACAGTTCGCTGACCCGTCGTCCGATCGCCTGCTCGCGGGGGATGAATATGCGTTCGTAACGGGAGTTCACGTCGCAGTAGAGGGCGTCTGCGGGGTTGCCGTTTTCGTCGTAAATCACCTTCATCTGGATGTAGACGATCGGCATGGCGTTGAACAGGTTCGAATATTTCGCCAGACTTTCCGATTCCCGCTGCCGGGCCGATTCCACGCGGTACATCATGCGAATGCGCCACTGTTGGATGCCGATGAAGGCCAGCAGCAGCAGCACGATGCCTCCGATCGCCCATTTGTACTGTTCGAGCGTCGATACCGGTTTGTTGTAGAAGAGCGTGTTGGCCGGGCAGGTGTGCAGCGAGAGGTCCTTGCGTTCGAGGGCTGCGTAGTTGAAGACCGGGCGGGCGTCCTGCGGGGTGTAGAACGGAATGTCGCGTGGCTGGTGTCCGGCCAGAACGGCGTCGATGGTCGAAATGACGTGTGCGTTCACCTCGGCGTCGTCGTATACATAACCTCCGACCAGTCCGCCGTCGCGGATGTCTGCGGGCATCAGCGCGAACATCGGGGCCTGCACGCTGGCGATGACGCGGTAGGAGTCGGTGACGGAGACGATGTTGTCGCCGATTTTTTTGGTGTAATGCCACGACGAGAAGAGTATGCCCGTGCGGTGGATGTCGATGCGGTTGAGCGAGTCCAGCAGCGCTTCGGTCGACATTTCGTGTGCCGAGTAGAACCGGTAGTCGATCTGCGGGAATTCGCGGTCCAGCAGCTCGCGCAGGTCGCTGTCGGCCTGCTGGTTGATATAGCGGCCGTCGCCGACGAAGATCAGCGAATCCATCCCCGGGATCATCCGGCGCATCAGCTCGACGTTCTCGCGCAGGTAGAGCGGCGTGCGGATGAGCGTGATGTTGTCGGACACGGCTTTGTCGCACAGCGCCAGCCGCTCCTCGGGGCGCAGCGGGCGGCGGTCGAGGTAGGCGTTTTCAGGACCTATGTAGTCCATTTCCGAGCAGAGGATCAACGGCACGCCGGGCCAGGTCTGTTTCACGAAGTCGCGCAGCACAGCGATCGGAGCGCCCAGCAGCACCAGCATCCGGGGCGGATTCTTGCCGTATTCCCGCAGCAGGTTGTTTTTGAAGGATTCGATCTCGCCGGTTTTGTGTTTTTTGAACGTCATCAACAGCGAGTTCATGTTTTCGGTGTAGACTTCGAAGTTGTCCACCTGGTCGATATGCGCGACGATGCTGTTGATAATGTGGCTGCTCCTGGGCGCCGATTCGGTGTAGGTGTTCAGCACCAGCATGTAGTCGCGCTTGTCGCCCGGGGGGCTGCTCGCAGCTTCGGAGAAGGGATGTGCCAGCAGGCAGCTGAAAATCAGAACTCCCGCCAGGGCCTGGAGGGAAATGCTGAACGGTTTCTTCCGAAGATTCATTTGTTTGCAGTGAAGGAGCCGGATGACCGGCTGTGACGCTAAATGCAATGACGCATGTAAATTGAAAAAGAGAGGCCCGGAGTTGTGTTCCTGACCTCTCTTTCGAAGACGGAGACTACCTGTTCAGAACGGGTTTGATGTCCTTGATCCGGAGCTGGGTGGTCACAGTTCCCCGGTAGTGGTTTTCGACGATCTGGTAGCAGACGTCGATCGGGCGTCCCGAGCGCACCCATTCGTAATGCGTGGGCTGCTGGAAGGCGATGGCCTGGATCTTGGTGTTGGGCTTCTGCCGCTGCATCAGGTCCATGCGCAGGTGCTCGCACTCCATGCCGACGAGCTTGGCGTCGCCGTGGTTGCTCACGCCGCAGGTGGCGAAGACCGGCGCCGTGTTGCCCGGCCCGAAGGGCTGAAAGCGGTTGAGGTCCTTGCGGAAAGCCGGCGTGATGTCCGAGAAGAGCAGTTCGCTGTCGATGTCCACCTGCGGGACGAGCATCTGCGGGTCGATGTTCTCCTCCACGTATGCGTTGAACCGCCGCGTGAACTCGCCGACGTTTTCCGGACGCATCGTCAGCCCTGCGGCGTACATGTGTCCGCCGAAGTTTTCCAACAGGTCCGAGCACGACTCGACGGCCTGGTAAAGGTCGAATCCGGGAACCGAACGCGCCGATCCGGTCACGAATCCGTTGCTCATCGTCAGCACCACCGTCGGGCGGTAGTAGGTCTCGATGAGACGCGACGCGACGATGCCCACGATGCCCTTCATCCAGCGGGGATTGTAGATCACGGTGCTCTTGAGGGCCTTCATTTCGGGATTGCCCTCGATATAGTCGTGCGCTTCCTGCGTGACGGAGCGGTCGATCGACTTGCGGTCCTGGTTGTAGGCGTCGATCACGCTGCCGAACTCCTCGGCGATCGACTCGTTGCCCTCGATCAGCAGTTCCACGGCGGCGTGCCCGCCCGAAGGCGAGGCGTTTTCGTCGTTCTCGTCCATTCGCATGCGGCCGGCGGCGTTGATGCGCGGCCCGATCTTGAAGACGATGTCGTCGATGGTGATATTGTGTTTGTCCAGCCCGCAGATCTTGATGATCGACAGCAGACCTTTCGACGGCTCGCGGTTGAGGTTCTTCAGGCCGAAATAGGCCAGAATCCGGTTCTCGCCGACCAGCGGCACGATGTCCGAGGCGATCGACACGACCAGCAGGTCCAGCAGGGGCAGGATCTGCTCGAAAGGCATGCGGTTTTTCTGCGCATAGGCCTGCACGAGTTTGAATCCCACGCCGCAGCCCGACAGTTCGTCGAACGGGTAGGAGCAGTCGACCCGCTTGGGGTCCAGAACGGCTACGGCCTTGGGAATCTCCTCGGCCGGGAGGTGGTGGTCGCAGATGATGAAATCCACGCCTTTCGTCTTCGCATAGACAACCTTTTCCGTGGCTTTGATGCCGCAGTCCAGGGCGATGATAAGCCCCACGCCCTTGCGGGCGGCGAGGTCGATACCTTTGATCGAAATACCGTATCCTTCGGTATAACGGTCGGGGATGTAGAACATCAGGTTTTTGTGCCCGATCTGGCGCAGGAACTTGTAAACCAGCGCGACGGCCGTACAGCCGTCCACGTCGTAGTCGCCGTAAACCATGATCTTCTCCTGGTTCGCAACGGCCCGTTCGACCCGCTCGACCGCCTTCTCCATGTCCTTCATCAGGAACGGATCGTGCAGGTCGGCGAGGCTCGGTTTAAAGAATTTCTCCGCCTTTTCTACGGTGTCTATGCCTCTCTGTACGAGCAGATTGGCCAGTACTGGCGAGATCCGCAGCGCGGCAGCGAGCATGGCTGCCGTCGCGGGGTCGCCCTGTGGCTTCACTACCCAGCGTTTTTCTATAGGCATACGAATTGTTATTTATATATTTTAACATTTAATTTCCAATTATCGTTATTGCGTCTTTATATCGTTTCGGCGCTGTCCGCCGCTGTCGCCGCCGCCTGTGGCGTCGTTTAAAAATCTCCGCTCCGGCCCTCCTTCAGGGTGGGAGATGAGTGAGATGCCAGACCCTTTTGCCGGCCGTCTTTCACGAACCGCTCGTTATTTCACACTGCAAGGCTGTGGCCAATTCCCTGATGACCAGCTGTTTTACCTCCTGCATCGACGGCTGCGACCCCGTTTCGGCGGCGATCGACGTGACGCCCCGGTCGGTGAATCCGCAGGGGTTGATGCGCGAGAACCACTCAAGGTCGGTCGTCACGTTCAGTGCGAACCCGTGCATGGTGACATAACGCGACGAACGGACTCCTATTGCGCAGATCTTGCGCGGCCGCGCCTTTCCGGGGTCGATCCAGGCCCCCGAGGCTCCGGCGATGCGTCCCGCCGCGATGCCGTATTCCGCGACCGTGCGGATCACGGCCTCCTCCAGCGCTTCGATATACTCCCGCAGGCCGATGCCGATACGCTCCAGGTCGAGGATCGGATAGCATACCAGCTGCCCGGGGCCGTGGAAGGTGATGTCGCCGCCGCGGTCGATGTGAAAGAACTGTGCGTCCATCGCTTCGAGCGCTTCCTGATTGACGAGCAGGTTTTCGGCATGCCCGCTCTTGCCCAGCGTGTAAACCGGCGGATGCTCCACCAGCAGGACCGTGCCCGCATCGTCCGCGCCGTCCGCGCCCGGGACCGGAATGGGACCGGTGCGCTTTCGGGCTACCTCGGCGTCGAACAGCTCCTGCTGCAAATCCCAGCAGGTTTTGTAGTCCATGCGTCCGAGGTCCCGGCAGTAGGCTTTCATCGCTACAAACTTTTTACGCTTCGCAGGGCTTCTTCGGCCATGTACGACGAGCGGACCAGAGGTGCGCTCGCGCAGTAGCTGAAACCCATTTCCAGCGCCCGGAGTCTGTACCATTCGAATTTTTCGGGAGTGATGTACGCCGCAACGGGGTAGTGCTCCAGAGTGGGCCGAAGGTACTGACCGAGTGTCACAATCCGCACGCCTGCGTCGCGCAGGTCGTGCAAGGTTTGCAAAACTTCATCATCGCTCTCGCCAAGTCCGACCATCAGTCCGCTTTTCGTTACGACGCCCTGCCTGTTCAGACAGCGCAGGGTCTCCAGGCTCGTACGGTACTTGGCTCTGGAGCGCACCACGGGGGTCAGTCGCTCGACGGTTTCGATGTTGTGCCCGATGATGTCGGGCTTCGACGCGACGATCACCTCCAGCAGGTCGGGCCGTGCGTCCAAATCGGGAATAAGAAGCTCAATTACGGCGTCGGGGTTCTGTGTGCGGATGGCCTCCACGGTTGCGGCCCAATGGGCTGCTCCGCCGTCGGGGAGGTCGTCGCGCGTCACGGAAGTTACGACGACATACCGCAGTTTCATCAGTGCGACGCTTTCGGCCACCTGTCGTGGCTCCTCGGCGTCGGGAGCAAGGGGACGGCCCGTTTTGGTTGCGCAGAAACGGCAGCCCCGAGTGCAGATGTCTCCCAGAATCATGAATGTCGCTGTCCTCCGGCTCCAGCATTCGGCCTGGTTGGGACACCTGCCGCTGCTGCAAATCGTGTGCAGATTGTGCTTTTCGACGATCTGCCGCACTTCGCCCCATTCGGGAGTGCGGTGGAGTCGGATTTTCAGCCATCCGGGTTTTTTCAGTACATCTACCTTGTCATAAAACTTCGGCATTTAAGTTCATTATTTTCCAATTGATGCAAAAATAAGAAAAAATAATTGAAAAACCCCGTGAAAAAGCCAATTATTGTTCCGATGCGGGGTCTGGGTGCGCCGGAGGGGATGCGGATTTTTTTGGAGGAAGCCGAAATTTGCCTTATATTTGTCCCCGCAACGGTTATCTCCGGTATGACCCGGGCCGTTTGTCCGGAAATTATGTGATTCTTTTACCTGCATATCATTCGCACATTTGAAAATCGGCAGTCTGTCGAAGACCGCATCGACGGGGATATTACGCCCTGTTGCGTTCTTTGATTCGCTTCGGCAGGCTCCGGCGTTTGTCTAATTTCAAAATGTGCTTTTATGAAAACAATGCAAACCGGCAAGGCGAATTACCGCCTTGCAGCCCGCCTGCGCGGAAACGAACTGTTGTTGGATGCGGATCTTCGCAAAGCCGTGGAGGAGGAACACCTCCGGGCCGTCCGCAGGGCGGAGGGGCTGAAATGCTGCGCCGACCGGCGCGCCTTTGCCGAAAGCGTGGAGTGGGAGCGGCTCGGCGATTTCTTTCTCCGCATCGGGTCGCGCCCGTCGGCCGTGCGGGCTTACCGGGACGCGGCGCTCGCCTGCCTCGACGGCGACTATTACGACCACGGGACCGAGATGCTTCCCTGCCGGTTCCTGCGGCTTCGCTTTCTGCGGATGGCCGAAACGGCGACGGCCTGCTGCGCGGGCGACGCACGGCTGCGCGCCATGTTGGCGGATGATCCGCTGTTCCGGGAAGGATACCCTCTGCTGAAAGCCGGAGTTTAGCGTGCGCCCGCCTGAAAGGCGGGTTGTCGGGTGCGGGGCCTTGCCGCTGATGGTCCGGCTCTGCGCCCGCCCGCAAAAAAGAGCGCCCGCCCGCAAACACGCAAAAGAAAAGAGGTCGGACACCTGCCGGTATCGGACCTCTCTGGTTAGGTTAGTTAGGTTAATGAGAGTGAGAGAATCCCACGTTTGTTACACAAAGGTAATTGAAATTTATGAAACTCCAAATGTTTTGTAACATTTTTCTAAAACCTAACGTAATTTTGTTTATAGATTATAATTAAAATTTTTAAAATACCTGCGTGTTTATAAGTTTTTGATTAAAGCGCCTCGCGCATTTCCGCAGCTTCCGCCGTTTCGTTGAGGGCGGGTTCCGGGACCAGCGACGTGAGGTGCTTGTGCCGGTAGGTGGCGGGCGTCATCTGATACTCCTTCTTGAAGAGTTTGATGAAATGCGATGTGTTGGGGAACGTGCATTCGTTGCCGATTTCGGAGATGGATTTCGAGGTCGAGATCAGCAGCAGGCGCGAGTGCATCAGCCGCTGGCGGATGTACCACTTGTGGGGCGGCATCTGGAAGTGGCGGCGGAACTCCTTTTTGAACGAGGTGAGCGAACGGTTGGTGAGTTTCGAAAGCTCCTCGATCGAAATGTCCTTGAAGATGTGGTCGTAGACGGTCTGTTCGAAATTCTCCTTCGCGGCGTCGACGTTGCTCAACAGCTTGCTTTTGATGCAGCAATCCTCGTGCGAGGCGATCAGGTAGATCAACTCGGTCATCTTGATGTTCTCGGCTGTCTCGTCGTGGCGGAAATCCTCGTCGCGCAGGTAGTTGTTGGTGTTGATGAAAAAGTTTCGCAGCGAGTTCCACGCGGGCATGGTGACGTGCGAACGGTTGCGGCAGTTTTCGCACGAATGTTCGTTCGAAATGTTCAGCCCGTAGGTGATGTTCAGATGCATCAGGATGCGTTGCAGGTCGCCGGGCGTGTAATAAAAGAGCACCTGCTCGAACGGCTGGCCGCCTTCGGGGAAGTTCTCAATGTAGTGGTGTCCGATGCCCAGATAGAAAACGTCGCCGCGCGAAAGTGTCTGACGCTTATCGCCGTCGTAGATGTACTTCGTTCCGCGGAGGATGTAGCCGATTGCATAGCGCGAAAGGGCCTGCGACTGGATACCGTTGTGAAGCGACTCGACATACTTCACAATCATCGGTTGTTGAACCGACGAATTCATTGAATTCTTCATAGTAATTGTAATTTAAGTTTTTCTGAACAAAGCATTGCGTCACTGTTGTTCGTTCTCAAATATACAATTAAAACTTTTCAATCTACCATAAGCAATAGCACATTTGGGCACAAAGTGGCAAATAGAACCGTTTGTGCTATGTTTCGAACTAAATAGATTATTGTAAAACTGCGCTAATGACGGCAGAGGCGAGCAATAGCAGGTAGAGGGGAAGGGCGATCGCCCGGTGGATGCGCACGAACATAAAGGGCAGCAGGACGGCCGAAGGCACCGCCGCGAGGGCGACGGTTGCAGGTGTGGCGGCGGGACCGCACAGTGCGGCGGCGGTCAGCAGGAGCGCACTTATATTGAATATGAATATGAGACGCGGTTTGGTGCCGAGGGCGTAGATGTCCGAGAGGAAAAACAGCAGGGCCGTCAGGTCGAGGAGGAAGACGGCTCCCGGCAGGACGAGGTTCTGCACGGGCGTCGAGAGGAACAGCGACAGCGGCGTTCCGGCGATGAATGCGCTTCCCGGTTCCGCGACCGGAGCGAGAAACTCGCCTCCGGCGGCCCAGTTGACGTAGCAGAGCGTGAGAGCGGGCAGCAGCAGGCCCGCAACCGCGACGGCGACTTCGCGTAGCGTGCGCCGGAAAAGCATGACGGCCAGCGGCAGCAGGATCAGGAGCGGCGCTGCGGCCGTGGCGACGAGCGGCAGCAGTCCGATGTAGAGCGAGGCGCGGAAGATGGCGTCGAAGCCGAATCCGTTGCAGTACGAACGGCAGAAATTCTTCGTGGCGAGGGCCAGCAGGGCCGATGCGGCGAAGGTCGTCAGGCAGTCGCCGCCGACGGCGAGGCCGCAGGCGATCGCTCCGTAGAGCGGGATGGCGAGACAGGTTCCGACGGAGTAGAGGTTGTAGCGTACGGTGAGGCGCCCGACGGACATGCCCGTGAAGAGCATCAGCAGTCCGGCGATCCAGCGCGCCCAGACGGGATGTGCGGCCTGGAACTGCGCCAGCAGTTCCCCGGGGGAAGAGACCGCAAGTGCGCCGGCGGCATTCCGGCCTATATCGACGGTTCCTGCGGCATGGCCGGCCTGCACCGCCATGGACACGGCGGG
>ENA-OROO01001388-OROO01001388.1-human-gut-metagenome-genome-assembly--contig:-NODE-1388-length-12656-cov-3.683279_pt1 | contig 12656 bp, 10 predicted proteins | sample MGYA00242130_ERZ509052 | MGnify/ENA primary metagenome ERZ509052 (study PRJEB26280, sample SAMEA2338730) | human gut metagenome | biome: human gut; feature: human-associated habitat; material: faeces... | reverse complement strand
CGCAGGCGAACGCCTCCCGCGCCGAGGTCGCCACGATCCTCATGCGCTTCTGCGAAGTGCTCTGCAAATAAATAAATGAGATACAAAGAGGCCCCTTCCAAGTGTTCCTTCCCGTAGGTACAAATTGTGACCCATGGGGGTAATGCTGGTACGGGACAAAAAGCCACGAGTTATTGACAACTCGTGGCTTTTTTGATGTGATGTATCTTTATCTCGGACAGAGATTATTTTTAATGCCAAGTTTGCCGCTATCCGAGGAGGCACAGTAGAAGTGCGCCCTTTGTCCCAAAGGGATTTTTACAATCGTTAAATCCTAAAACTAAATTCAACGCCTGTTTCTGTGTTCCGTACCGAACACTTTCCGCCATGAAGTTCTACGATGTTCTTCGCAATCGCAAGCCCAAGTCCAGTACCGCCACCAGAACGAGCCTCATCTGTCCGATAGAAAGTGTCCCATACTTTGTTGAGGGATTCACTGGATAACGGCGCACTATCGTTTTCGATGCTGAAGGTCGTACCAGAGCGTCCGGCCTGTATCTTTACCAAGATATGACCACCAGCGGGTGTGTATTTAACGGCATTTGCAGCAAAGTTTTCAACGACCTGTGCGATACGAGTTTCATCGGCGGTGATCGTAAAATCTTCCGGGAAGGAAAACTTGATTTGCAACTGCTTTGCCTGTGCAGCTATTTCCAACTTTTCAAAAACAGATTGCGTCAGAGAAATGAGTGAGAAGTCGTCCCGTGACAGTTTCACCTTGCCCGCTTCAAGGCGGGAGAGGTCAAGCAGTTCCAAGACCATGGCGTCGGTACGCTCGGTTTCGGTAAGGATGACATCAATATACTTATCTCGCTTCTCCTCCGCTATATGCTCCTTGAGCCCCTCCGCATAACTATGGATGACCGCCAGCGGGGTTTTCAACTCGTGAGCGATGTTGGAAGTCATCTGACGGCGGTTTTCCTCGGCTGTTTTTGCATATTTCAAAGCCGTGTTCAAGCGTGTGATCTCATTATCCTTCATGCGCCGACGATCCTGCTCAGAGGTAAATCCCGAATTCAACTTTTCGGCCTCATACCACATAACAGGGGTGTTTTCGGGATGATAAATGTTCTTCCAACCGGCCTCCATCGTATCAGCGATATCCGCAACAGGCTGTACCAAGCGCTTTTTGATGTAGTTGCGTGTGAGAAGAAGCAATACCAATGCCAGCAATCCGGTTACGATGTAGATGTTTCGTAATGCGCTGATTGCGCAGGCCAGTGGGTTACTACGGATGGCGGTGACCAGATAGAAATCGATGGTGTATTCGTCAGTCGTAAAATCTGCGCCAGTCCATTTGCCAAAAACCAGAAGTTCGTCGAGTTTAAATACGCTGTTGTCATAACAATCTTGGTTATCTTTCAATGACAGATCCATAGCTTCAGTCAAAGTAGCCAGACTTTCATATTCCTTTCCATCATACACCAGTGATTTGCTCTCATAGTCCCACATTTCCGGGCGGTCGAGATACACCGTAACAAGGTCTTTCCCTTCGTACTCTGCGCTGCGGTCAAATTGGAGCTGCCATTCCAGTTTTCCGGTTCTATCCACATCAGAAACAATATAGGAATAGCTGTTTGGTCCTGTAGAGAATTGGCTGTCGCTTTCGACGATAGGCTGGATTAGCGTCTCAGTAATATAGTGCATTACAACTGGCACCAAACGGGTGCCTTCAAAATATCCTGTTACACGGATTGCTTTGATATCGTACAAACTACGAGTACCGGCATACATAGTACGAAAGCGCAGGTATGGGTCATTAGGATACCCCTCTTCCTTACCTTCGCTGATGTCGATCCAACCATAGTGCAGCCCGGAAGTGGTATCCATTCCTGCATCCCACTCTTCCTGCGTATAGTAATTGAAGTACAGAATGTCACTTTCGCTGCTGTGGAGGAGATTGCCGTCTGCATCGTAAAATAGGACTGCGGTTTCCATGGGGAAATTGATGTCTCGGATGAGTTTGTGCCGTTCTTCACCGGTGGAGTGATTGTAAAAATCGTAATTTCCACCGGAGGGATGCGAAGTAGTCGCGTATCTACCGATTATACGAAGCACCAGATACTCCAAAAAATCCGGTCGCTCATACTGATATCCATACCGACCGGCGTCATCGTCATAAAACTCTGGGAGCAATCCATATTGGCTGACAGAATCGGCATAGTTTTGACTTTGCGCGTATAGCCCATCATAGATTTCCTGTGCGGTCACAACGGTAAGTGTACCCATGGAAACCAGCCAACTGCCCATGATGGAGAGGATCAAAAGCCATGTGATCGCCGTCATGGATCGAATGGGCGTTTTCTTTTTCATCATCATCCCTCCAATCTATATCCGGCCTTGATAACGGTCTTGATACAGTCGGAATGTTCACCGAGTTTTTCCCGTAACCGCTTGATATGAGTATCCACCGCACGGGCTTCGCCCTCATAGTCATAGCCCCAACACTTGACCAGAAGCTGTTCACGACTCATGACCATGTTTTTATTTTGCATTAGGCATCGTAGGAGAGCGTATTCCTTCGGTGTCAATACAATTTCTTTTCTACCTGCGAACACCTTTCTGGTGGAGATCGCGAGGGTGATCCCTCTGACCTCCATCCGATCACCGGCAAGAACATTTCTCTGATTGCGCTTAATAAGAGCCATGGTCTTTGCATAGAGCACAGACATGGTGAACGGTTTGGTCACATAATCGTCTGCCCCCAACTCATATCCAAGGAGTTTATCTTCTTCATCGGATAGGGCGGTAAGGAAAATGATGGGGACATCATTTGTTCTGCGCACAGCACGACAGACGGAAAGCCCATCCAGTTCCGGCATCATAATGTCAAGTAAAACGGCATCAAACTCGTTTTCGTAAATCAGTTCAAGCGCTTTCATTCCGTTACTGGCCTCAACAGGAAGTTCTCCTTTACTGCTGAAATAGTCGCATAACACTTCCCGCAACTTTGCTTCATCTTCTACAATTAAAATCTTACTATTCATACCACTTTTCCTCCTTTCGCCCTTATTGTACAGTATCGATTTGTATTCTCTGTGTCATTAGAAAGAATTATTAAATGATAATATCCATGATTTATTAAGGCAGATATCCCCGCTTGACCCGATACCGGCTGACGCCATACCCGGTATAAGTACGTTCCATGACCTCCGCCGGGATGGCCTTCAGATACTTCTTGCTGAAGGTTTTGCCGCCAAAGTAGGCGTCGAAGTTGGCCACTGGCAGCGGCACCCAGTCAGTACTTTCCTGCCGGTTTACCATGTAGTAGGCCACCAGGGTGGTCAGAACCTCCAGCGGCACACCCTTTGGCTGCGCTGCCTTCAGCCTTTCCGTCAGTTCAGGCGGCAGTTCGTCCTCCGTGTCTCTCAGTGGCCCCAGCTCCAGCGCCTCGGCGATCACGTCGTCAAAGCGCAGCGTCCACTGCCCCTCGGTGTCCGGGGAGAAGATGGGGATCTGGTATTGGATGACCTTCTTCCGCCATGCCTCATCGAAGCGGCGCAGCGCTGACGCTTTCTCTGCCATGTTTTTGCGCACACTGTCAGGGTGCTGCAAGATGAACTGCTCCACCGCATGGACATGGCGATAAAACCATCCGCCGCCCGTCTCGTTCACCAGATCCGGAAACTCTACGTGAAGTTCCCGGAACTCACTCCTGAACTGCCGCTCTTCTTTTGGGGCGGCTTTTTTGCTGTCCGGAACACTGCACCAGGCGCACAGCGCGCGGCGGGCATACTCTATGCGGCTGCGCGGCTCCAGCAGAATGTTCCCTTCTCTGCCATGGAACAGATAGCCGCGGGCAAGGATGGTCAGCACACGAGAAAGCCCTTCGAAATCCAGAAAGGCTTCAAAGGTGAAGCGGCCCATGTAGGTGGTATCGCTTTTGGTTTTGGCTACGTAGCTGACACTGCCTGTGTAATCCAAAAATTCCCGCCATTCATTCAGCATAGGTCACCCCTCCTTTTTCCGTACATGCTCCCCAATGTGGTCGATGAGCAACTCCCACAGCAAATTTCGTTTCCCCAGAGCAACCACATAGAGTACAGCCTTGCTGGGGCTCACGATTTTGTTCAGCAGGGCGCGGCAGGCACCGGACACAACAGCCTTATAGTCAGAGGAAAAAGGTTTCTCTTTGTACGCAGCCATCATGCCCCGGAAAGCCGGACTGTCCGTATCCCGGTCAAGCTGTTTGCGCTCGTAGGCGGCGTTCTCATCGTCAATGTCACATACCAGATCACCCATCACACGGAAACCGCCGCTGTGGAAATCCATCAGCAGGTCGTACCGCTCCATCAACTCCGGCTCGGGCAGATACTCCAACAGAAATGCCTCGCGCTCACCAGCGTCCATCAGATGCCACTTCCGCTCAATGAGTGCCTGCCGCAGGGAGGCGACACGCTCCGGTGGGAGTTGACGGAACAAGGCGTACAGTTCTTCCACATCGTATATCTCCTCCTGCCCCCGAAGGAACAGCGTGCGGGAGATGTCCGAGCGCCGCTTGGCAGCCTTCACTGGAATGCGGCAGGCTCGGATGCGGGACAGACACCGCTCATAGTCGGTCAAAAGCTCCGCTATCTTTTTCAACCTGGCCTGATCCAGTTTTTCCTGCCAGCCTTCCTCCGCGGCGAAGGCAAACAACTCGGCATCCGTTGCTGGTCTGGGCTTGATCTTGGGCGTATGCCGTTCCAGCTGCCACGCCAGATAGGGCAGACGGTCGATGGGCGATTCCACCTTGCTCCAGTCTGTGGTCTCAAAGAACTTCCTGATCTTCTCCTTGTGAGTAGGCTCATACCAAGCGCGGCGCTCCTCCGCCTTCTCCATCAAGGTCTTGTATTGCAGGAACAGACTCCGCTTTACCGTCCGCTCTTTGAGAAATTCATTCAGGTCGGGACGAATACCTGTCTTGGCCGAGTCGATCTCCAATCCGGTCAGGATGGCCAGCAGCTCCGTCTCCTGACGGCAGAGCCTGCGCTCCTCACCGTCGGCGCTGTCGTTATATGCGATGACGCTGCGATCCAGCGCGGCGTTGCAGATCTGACCGATGCGGGTGGAGAAGGTGTCCCGGACGGTCTCGAAGCGGGTGTGCCAGTCCTTTGCGCTCTTCTTCGGGCCGGACAGCACCGGGATGCGCAGGAAAGGCACGGCGTCTCCGCTTCTCAGGGACTGGAAGTGTTCGTATTCGTAGTTGCGCAGAACGCATCGGTTGACGATGGGGTCTGTGATGGTGCGAATCAGATCGCCGTCGTAGTCAGCGCCGCCCAGACGATCCGCTGCCAGCGACGCAGCGGATACCATGACCACATCGCTCAGATGTCCCAAGTACTCCTGCCGTAAGTAGTCGACGTCATCATAGAAAGAAAGCTGAAGTTCCTCGTTTCGCGCGATGTGAGGGTTGCGGAGCAGCGTGCAGGAATCGCCGTGGCTGTAGGCGGCCATGGGCGCGAAGAAGTGTTCATCATCAAAAGGATACCGCAACAGCTCATCGTTGAAACGGCGCTGGTCGGGCATCAGAAACGCGCTGGGATACACCAGTCGCCGCATCAGTTCGAACAGGTCACCGGACAGAAAGCGAGTGTCCCCGGCGACGATTAAATGCCCCTGGGCGTAGTTCTTCAAAATGGTCTCTGCCTGTGCCTCCAGTTCTGAAGCGTACACAGGCTCATGAATGAACAGCGGATTCTTCATCAGGATATCTGCCATGCGGTATACACGACTCCTCCTATTGACGGTGGGATCGTGCAGGGGTTTCACAAAATGGCTGATGCGGAAATACTCATTGGCACGAAAATTGTAATAGGCCAGCTCCGTCTCCTTGGTCAGCCATATACGTTGCTCTGCTGATGGGCTGTGAGTCCAGCCGTCCGGCAGATCGGCGGGACGGAACTCCTCCGGCTGAATGGAGAGGGTGACCAGGAACTGATAATTCAGTTCGGTCGTTTCCTGGGGTACGGCTCTGCTGACATTGGTGATATACAGAGCGTGGTCATATTTCTGGAATGCCTTCCAGTAGTCCTTCCAGGTCATTCCGCACTCGTTCAGCCAGTCGTGGGCTTTGAACATACTTCTGGTCAGGATGATGTCCACATCACTGACAGAGTGGTTCTTCCCCCAGATGTCCTGAATAACCTGCGTACCGGTGCGCCTCAGGAAATCCTTGAAGTCCACCTGGTGCAGCATACCTTTCACATAAGGCATACGGATCTGGAACGAGGTGTGGTCATGGCCGTCGCCATAGATGCGGTTGATCACAGTTGCGTATTCCTTTGAGATCAAACCCACGCCGTCAAAGCAGGTGACATTCACATCCTCTATCGTATCATAACGGTAATAACTTCTGACGCTGCCGCCGGAGCCGTCGTCTACGGCGGTAATCACCGGCGTGTGCTCCACAATGATGGTTGGATTGTCCACCACGATTACGCGGCTCCTCTTGTGGATATGGACACCGTCAATACGCACACCGCTGGAGAGCATCAGGCCGTTGTAGGCATAGAGTTTGGTGAGCTGACATCGGTCGATTTCCATGTCCAGCATGATGCGTCTGCGAACGGGTTCATAGTAGTCCGCGCGGATGAAGGATAGTCTGGAATCCCGGCTCATACTGGCGGATCGTTCAAAGGCGACATAGCGTTGGGGGCCGCTGCCGAAGTCCAGCGTCACACCCTCCGGTCGGAACAGGTCCTCCGCTTTCTTCTGCCGCTCTACGTTATTCCGGTCGAAGATACCTTCGAAGTTCATGTAGAAGATGATCTCCGAGAGATCGGGGATCACTTTTTCATTTCCGGGCTCACGGTACCGGTCTCCCCAGAGCTGGCACATGATCTGGTAAAACAAAGCGTTCCCATCCTGCTCATGCTTGGCTCCGGACACCTTACACTTCCCGGTGGTGGCCGCGTCCAGGGAAACAGTATGCACACCGTCTCTCAAAACAGCGTGGCTGATGACCGCTCTGGCTGAGAGCAGATAGATTTTGTATCGCGTCTTCGGCACGGTACCACCTCCCATGGTCAGATGATATCATAAACCTTCCTAAGAGTAAAATAAATACTACCCCCACTTTTTGTGAGGGCGGTATATCTTCTTTACAGGAGGTCTTGTATCATGACCAAAAATTTCGTTGACCCTTTGCGCACTATCGATGGTGCCACGCTGATGAGTCAGCCGCTGAAACCGATCAACTTTGTGGTGGACTCTCTGCTCTCCCAGGGATTGCACATCCTGGCTGGTTCCCCGAAGGTGGGCAAGTCCTGGCTGGCCCTGTGGCTGGCGGTGACAGTTGCCACAGGAGAACCGGTCTGGAACATGACCACCAAGCAGGGCACCACCCTCTACCTCTGTCTGGAGGATTCCGTCCTCCGCATCCAGAACCGGCTGTTTGAAATCACCGAGGACGCACCGGATAGTGTCCACTTCTGCACGAAGTGCGCCCTCATCGGCCAAGGGTTGGAGGAGCAGATGGACGCATTCGTCGCCGTACACCCCAACACCGTTCTGGTCATCATTGACACCCTGCAGATGGTCCGTCCAGTACATGACGCTACTTACGCCAACGACTACCGGGATCTGTCTGTGCTCAAGCGGCTGGCGGACAAGCACGGTATTGCCATCCTGCTCATCCACCATCTGCGAAAGGAAAAGGCGGAGGATGTGTTCCATCGGATCTCTGGTACGACTGCTATCAGCGGTGCGGTGGATTCCAGCTTTACCCTGGTGGAAGAAAAGCGGGGCAGCGGCAGAGCCAGACTGACCTGCGTGGGCCGGGACATCGAATACCGGGAGCTGGAGCTTCGACGCAGCGAGGAAAATGTGTGGGAGTTGGTTTCGGACAGCAGAGAAGAACCTGTGCTGCGTGAGGATCGGATCGTCGTTCTCCTCTCTGCATTTATGAGCAGCAGAACAATATTTATCGGCACTCCTACGGAGCTCTCCGAAAAGATCGACCCTGACAGAATCGAAGGAGTAACGCCCAAAAAGATTTCAAGGCTGATCCTGCAAAGCGTTGAGGCCCTAAGGAAGAACGGAATTGTTGCAGTGGTCCGCCGAAGCAACGGCAAGCGTGTAATCGAGCTGAATCGTGCCGATAGTGTCGATTTGGAGGGTGCCGGAGAAATCGTCCCTATCGACCCTGTCGGGGCGCTGTGCGGCGATTTGCGGGCGGTTTCCAGGTGCGGCGAGTAAACTCCCGCAAGGCAAAAGAAACGCCGTGTTAGGCCGCTTGTGGCCGAAGGAGGAGTGCGGGCGTTCGGCGCGGGAGAATCACCTCCTTGGAGGTGGCCAGCATCGCGTTTGTCTGGTCACCGGCACAGCCGCCGCCCGCCTTCCGCCTGTTTGCGGGGCGCTGCCCCACACCCCATTTTTACGAAAGACTGGAGGAAACGACATGAAAAAAGATATCAAGTTCAGCACCCGGATAGCATCCGCAGACCGGGAGGCCATCAAGGAATTGGCGAAACGCTCCGGGATGTCCATGAGCGATTATGTGACGGCCTGCTGTCTGGGAAAGCAGGTAGTGGTCGTCGATGGACTGAAAGAAGTGCTCAAGGAGCTGAAGTCCATCGGCAGAAATCTGAATCAGCTTGTCATCCTGGCGCACATGGGACGCGTCACGGTGATCAATCTGGACAGCGTACGCCTGGCATTCTCTGAACTCTGTGCTGCTGTCCGGCTGATTCTGGAACGAAAGCGGTGGTGAGGATGGCCATTATTAGTTTCACTAACTACAAGCGAGGACAAACCACCGGATGCATGGGAGCTGTGATGCGGTACACCATGCAGGACAAGAAAACCGAGTTCGATGGGCAGCGGTTGGTCACAGGCATCAACTGCCAGCCGGAATCTGTCTACGCGGACTTCATGACCACCAAGCGGCTGCATCACAAAACCGATGGCGTGCTGTTCTACCACATGGTGCAGAGCTTCCCAAAAGGCGAAGCGGTCGACCCGGTCGCCGCCCATGCGGCGGCATTGAAGCTGGCTGAGTACTATGAGGGATATGAAGTCTTGGTCTGTACCCACACAGACCGGGAACACATCCATTCCCACTTTCTCATCAACTCGGTCAACTTCGACACTGGGAAGAAACTGTACATCGCAAAGGAGCAGCTCCAGGAACTGCGACAGCGCAACGATCAAGTCTGCATGGAGTTTTCTCTCCCTGTGTTCAACCCCACGAACAGGAAAGAGAAGAGCAAGACGATGTCCATCGGCGAGTATCACACGGCCGCCCGTGGCCAATGTAAGAAACTGCAGCTCATGAACATCATCAACGACTGTATGCGCCACGCCTCCAGACGGGAGGAGTTTATTGCGCTGATGGAGGGCGAGGGCTACAAGGTACGCTGGGAAAGCTCCCGGCGGAACATCACCTACACCACACCCAGCGGCTGGCAGTGCCGCGACCGCCTGCTGTTCGGGGACAAATATCTGAAGGAGAATATGGAATATGAATTCAGGATCAGAGAAGAAATTATCTATGGACGAGCTGTTGGAAAAGAATCGACCTACGCAGATGGTACAGACCACACTGCAGCCTCCGGCGCAGGAGTTGACACTGCCTCCCGAAGTGCATCCCACGAAAGCAGAGTGGGAGAATCTGCTGAGCGACCTCTGCACACTGGGGTACCGCACCGAGAGACAGACTGGCTATCTGAAGAAGATCAGCGAACTGCTGGCGCAGCTCCCGACGCGGACGCAGATGGACGAACTGCTGAAAGCGGTGAGACATCTGGAGCAGATGAGCGAACAGGCTGGGAAACAGAAAGAGAAGCGTTTTTCTCTGCCCGGCATCAAGCTGCCCAGACTGAGTCTGCCGGACATTCCATGGACCAGTCTGCTGTTGGGATTGGCGGCCCTGGCGTTGACTGGGCTGGTGCTGTGGGTGGTGTGGTCCAGCTTGGACACGCTCTGGAGCGCGGCCAGGGGCCTGCTCCTGTGATGGACGCTACCACTACGCACCACCACACCGACAGCAAGGCCCTCCGGAAAGAACGGCAGAAGAAAATCGCCCTCGGTCACAAGGAGGACGATCACGAAGAAGAACCAACTTGGCAGCAGACCATGTGACGGTCTGCTTTTTTGTTGCCCGAATTGGTTTCGGGGGAAAGGAGCGCCATGAAAAAGGCATATGAGGAATACCGTGACACCGGCATGCTGGGCGGATACGATCCCAACGGAGCTCTGCTGCGGGAAACGGAAAACGGAGAGGTGCTGACCAGTTTTCGTGACACCTGCTACCAGCACAAGTGCGATCACAATATCAATCAAAGGGAGATGCTCATTGGAGGGAAGGTCTTTCATGTGACCTCTGTGTTCCCGATGGAGGCCACAGCGACCCCCACAGACAAGCTGCTCTCGCTCATTGACACAGACTTAAAGAAGGAAGCCCACAACGCATAAGGTTTCCGTGGACTTGTGCAGGCCGGTGGGGTATACTGTCCGTACCCCATACCGGCTTGCCCCAGTAAAAGGAGGTTACAGAGATATGGCAAGCCAAAAATACAACATCTTATACGGAAGACTCAGTCAGGAGGATGAGCGGCAGAGGGATGACCGGCAGAAAGAGTCCAACTCCATCCACAACCAGAAACTCTTCCTGGAACAGTACGCAGCGGATCATGGGTTTGAAAACACGCTGTTCCTGGCAGACGATGGCTACTCCGGTACAAACTTTGACCGTCCGGCCTGGAAGAAAATCATAGAAATGGTGGAACGGGACGAGGTGGAGACCATCATCGTCAAGGATCTCAGCCGCCTGGGACGAGAATACCTTCAGGTGGGACAATACACGGAGATCTACTTTCCGGAAAAGGGTGTCCGCTTTATCGCGGTCAATGATGGCGTGGACTCCCTGGTGGAGAGCAGCAACGACTTTAACCCCATCCGTAACTGGGCCAACGAACTCCACGCTAAGGACACCAGTAAGAAAGTACGCGCCATCAAGAAAATGCAAGCGGAGCGTGGAGAGCGGCTGGGCGGCAAACCGCCCTACGGCTACAAGAAGAAGGACAAGGACTCCAAGGAGATCATCCCCGATGAAGAAACCGCCCCCATTGTGCGTCAGATCTTTGACCTGTGTGCAGCGGGGAAAGGGCCAAACCAGATCGCCAGAATTTTGACCCGAGAGCAGGTGCTGAATCCGACCAATCAGTACTACCAGGCTACCGGAGCTGCCTGCACCAATCTGGATACCACCCGCCCCTACACCTGGTCTGGTAAAACAGTGGCTAAGATCCTGGAAAACAAGGTCTACATCGGACACACGCTCAACATGAAGAAAACAACGCTCTCCTACAAAAACAAAAAGCAGATCCAGAAACCGGAGAGCGAGCAGATCCTGGTGGAGAACACCCATGAGCCGCTCATCTCTATGGAGGTCTGGGAGATCGTGCAGGATGTGCGGGAGCATAAGCGGCGGCCGCCCAAGCACATGGAGGAACCGAATCTGTTCTCTGGACTGGTCTACTGTGCCGACTGCGGCAAATACATGGTGCTCTGCCGGACCGAGAAGATGCGGGAGGATCAGTACTATTTCCGGTGCTCAACCTACAGTAAGCGCGGGAAAAATGCCTGCTCACCCCATCAGATCCGGGAGGCGGACCTGAAAGCCATCGTGCTGGATGACCTGCGCAGGGTCACGCACTTCGCGCGGATGAAGGAGCGGCAGTTTGCCCAGTACATCAACCAGAGGAACACCGCAGAACTGCGTCAAGAGATCAACCGTCTGCAGAAGGAACTGGATTCCATGCATCGGAGATACGATGAGTTGTCCGCGCTGTTCAAGCGTCTCTATGAAGACAATGTCCTGGGGCGAGTGAGCGATGAACAGTTCCGCATGCTGTCCGCAGACTACAACGCCGAGCAAAAAAATCTGTCCGCAACCATTCCGGCCAAGGAGGAACAGCTGGAGAAGCTGAAAGCCTCAGCCGCCAATGTGGATGCGTTCATTGAGAAGGCCAAACGGTACACTACCATCGACGAACTGACGCCGGAGCTGCTGCGACTCTTCATCCAGCGGATCGAGGTAGGTGAACGGAGCCAAAAGTATTCCCGCTCTGCAGGACAGAGTGTCAAGATCGTATACAGGGACATCGGCAGAGTGGACAGCCCTTTGCAGGAGGGAGAGCACATACCGCATATTACAAAACAGATTACAGATATTGAAGAAATCAAGCGATTGCTGGCATAAAACACAACAGGCGGACAGCTTCCGCTGTCCGCCTGTGTGCCTGACAATTCAGTGGGTTCAAAAAGTGTACCTGTGGGAACTATCAGAACGGAAGGGGCCTCTTTTTTACTTGCAGTTCTTTTCGCTCTTGTTCTGCTTGTTGGTGTAGTTCTGGGACTGTTCGTTCTGGCTGTTCTGGTTCGTCTGGTTGGACGAATTGGTCTTATTCTGACTGTTCTTCATGGTTTTGCCTCCATTATAATTAGGATATTGCTATTCTGCGCAATAATTCAGGATTTATCCTTCGGCTTGCAGAGCAGAGCCGCGAGAAAGCCGAAAAATATTACTGCCGAAATGCCGCCCGCCGCGGCCTTCAGTCCGCCGGTGAGCACGCCGAGCCATCCGTCCTCCTGCACCGCCTGTTTTACGCCCTTGGCGAGGTTGTAGCCGAAGC
>ENA-OROO01001385-OROO01001385.1-human-gut-metagenome-genome-assembly--contig:-NODE-1385-length-12691-cov-3.067743_pt1 | contig 12691 bp, 4 predicted proteins | sample MGYA00242130_ERZ509052 | MGnify/ENA primary metagenome ERZ509052 (study PRJEB26280, sample SAMEA2338730) | human gut metagenome | biome: human gut; feature: human-associated habitat; material: faeces... | reverse complement strand
TGCCCTCCACTCGTAAGAGCACAAAAGGGCATAGTGATGCGTGTGTAATGCTAAGTAATAATAGCACAAACGAAGCGCTGTTGCAAGGGGTTTTCGTGCTTTTTTCTAAAAAGAATCGTAGTTTTTCGTCAATCTGCGCCCTCGGCGATGCTCTCGAGGCCCATCCGGCTCAGGGCATAGCCTTTGCCGAACATGAGGTCGTACTGGAGCAGCCAGTGCTCATCGCTCCACTTCTGCTGCAAGGGGGTCAGCTCGTTCGAGGCGGTGCCGTCCTTCTCCACCTTGACCTCCGGCGTAACAGTCGCACCGGAAATGGCGACCGTCACGGCCTGCGGCAGCGTGACAGATACCTCCTCGCCGCCGGCCAGTGCAGCGCTGTCGCTGACAGTCAGGACACCATTGGTGCTCCCCGCCGTAAACGTGGCGGTGCCCAGCGTAAGAGCACCGTTTTCATCGAATACGGCCTCCTGCTCCAGATAGCTGATGCACAGCCGTCCCTCCGCGTATGTGACCAGCGCCCCCGGCACCGTCACGGCAGCATCGGTACAGACGCAGCCGGCGTAGATCACGTCCACCTGCATGGTCGAGGGAGCGCTCTCCCCTGCCCTGCCGTGCAGGGTGATACCCGCGGTAAAGCTGTCGCCGGTGTGCAGCGTCCCGGCAGGCACGTCAATGGAGATGGTATAGCTCTCCGCCGCAAACGCCATTGTCATGCACAGAACAGCAGCGCACAGCAGCGCGGCCAGCGGTAAAAGTCGTCTTTTCATTCGTTAGCCCTCCTGTGGAGCGGTAAGCAGCTGGTACAGCTGCTGGTAATCCAGAATATCCACCGAGCCGTCGCCGTTGCAGTCGGCTCTGTCATGTATGTCCCCCTCGTCCGTCAAGCCGCCGGACAGGTAGTCGTAAAGAAATTGCAGATCAGAAATATCGGTAACGCCGTCGTTGTTCAGGTCAAACTCTGACCCGATATCTGGCGCAAGATAGACGGTAAGGTCGTGTACCGTCACCTCCGCATCGCCGCCGGAGGCGGTACCTATCCCGTGCCGGTAGACGGTGATCTCCGTGTCCTGCGCCGCAAGCGGGACGAAGGTCATGGTCAGCAGCACGGCGGGATTGTCCCACGTTCCCTTCATCGTCCCCATGGAGCTGTTGCTCAGCTTTACCAGCCGCCGGGTGCTGCCCCGTACAGCGCCGCCGTCTATCGCGGTCAGATCCTCATGGGCGGCGGTATTCTCCAGCCGCAGCACAGCCGTATCGTAGCTTATTTGCGTGGCTACGGCGTAGTGCTCCAGCGTCTCCCCTTCCGGTACGCTCAGCAGCAGCGAAACGGTCAGCGGCTCGCCCACGGCGGCACTGCCGCTCATTTGCAGCGTAAGCGTGTACTCCCCCTGCGCAGCAAAGGAGGGGCGGATGCACAGCACACATAGAAGTAAGCTGCACAGCGCACATATTGCTTTTTTCACAGACTCCCTCCTCTGTCAGAAATACACCGGCGCCCCGGAGGTGCGCATCATGCGCACCTCCGGGGAACGGTCATAGCTCAGTTACCGGCCGGAACGGTAAAGGCGTTGTAGTGAACGTAGATCTGGATGGAATACGCATCCTTGGCATCCACCACATTGTCGTGGTTCACGTCAGCAGCCAGCAGACCGGCCACGGACACCGTTTCAGTGCCCTTGTAGACGCTCTTGCCCACATCCAGCGCGATCTGGGCGTCCACAATGTTAATCTTGCTGTTCTCATTGACGTCGCCGTACTTGACGGCCACGGCAGCGCCGTCGCTGACGGCGAAGGAGCTGTTCTTCAGCGCATCGACCTTGTCGCTGCTTACCAGCGTCACGGTCTTGTTGCCGTCAGCCAGCAGCATGCCCTCGCCGCTGCAGGCAATGGACTTGCCCTCCGGCACGTCCTTGATGTACGTGACCAGATACAGCCCCGGCGCAAACTCGGTCTCGCTGACCGTGTAGACCTTATCGACCGCCACGGCATCGGCGTTGATCACGGTGACAAGCTTATCAGAGGTGCTGCCGCTGATACCGGCCAGCGCATCGCTGACGGTCAGCTTCACCTCATCCGCGAAGTCATTCACGCGGACGGTAACGGTGGCCACCAGAATGCCATTAGCGGCGGAGGCGGTGTTGCCCAAGAAGGACAGCTTGCCGTTTTCGCCAACAAACTTGTCGTTGCCCAGCGCCAGACCGCTGCCCGGCTGGATGGCGGTGATCTCGCCGCCGGTGACAGCCAGCTTCATTTCGGCGCAGGACAGGTCGCCGGCCGCGTTCATGTAGATGTGGAAGGTCACGTCCTTGCCGGTTTCAGCGCTTTCGGGAGCCACCACGGACACAACGATCTGCCAGCTCAGCATAGGACCGTTGGGGCCCTTGATAAATACATCGCTGTCTAGGTTCTCGTTCATTTTTTTGACAAAGTCGGTAGACTTCAGTTCTTCAGCTGTCACGCTGCTGGCCGTCTGGTTCTCGGCATCAGCGGCAGAGCCGACGCCCTTAGCAGAGGTACCCTCTGCATAATAGCTGTTGCTGATAACGGCACCGGCCGCCACACGGCCTGCCACAGCGCCGCTGGTGCTCTGGCTGCAATCGATCTTGCCGCTGTTGTAGCAGTTGCTGATCTCAGCCTTGGCAACATCACCTGCAATACCGCCCACATTGGCGCCGGTGGACTTGATGGTGCCGCTGTTAGAGCAGGCTGTGATCGCGCAGCCGTTGCCCACATTGGCCGCCATACCGGCTGCGCCAGAGCCGGCGCAGGTCACATTACCGGAGTTGGTGCAGTTGATGATGGAGCTGTTGCCGGAAAGGTTGCCCGCAATGCCTCCCGCATAGCGATAACCGGTGACATCCCCGCTGTTGGAGCAATTCTTGATGGTCGTAGAGTTATTGGCATACCCGACAAGACCACCCAGATTGTCCCAGTTGCCGCCCACGCGCTTCACCGTCACGTTCACCTCGGAATGGACGTTGGTAATATCGGCATAATCCACGCGGCCGATCACGCCGCCGGAGTGCGCACCAATCACATTCTTACTGGAGGTGAGCACCATGTTGCCCTGCACCGTCAGATTTTGGATCACGGCGTGCTTGGAGCTGCTTCCTTCCACATAACCAAACAGACCCTTGTAGGGAACCTGGGTATTCGTGCCGATATAGTCGATGGACAGATTGCTGATCTTGTGACCCTGTCCATCAAAGGAACCGGCAAACTTCTTGCCCCAGCTGTTCATGCCAATAGGCGTCCACTCAAAACCTGCCAGTTCAATATCGTTGGTCAGCACAGCAGAGATCTTGGCGTTGCCGCCCTTGTTGACCTGCTGGGCAAACCACGCCAGCTCCGCGCCATTGCTGATCTGATAGACACCGTTGGCGTCCTTGGCAGGCTCAGTGGCGGTCTTGCCGTCCCATGCGCCCTCGGCGGCCTTGACCAGCTTGACGCTCTTGGTCAGCTTGCCGTCCTGCACGCTGGAAGCATCCGCAGAGCCCAGCTTGCATTCGCCGTTATAGCACACATAGCCGTCCTTCGCGACGGAGTAGGTGTAGGAGCCATAGCCCAGCTTGTAGGTACCATCCTCCTGCGGCTCGATAGCCTTGCCATCGCTGCCCTTCAGGACAACGGTCGCGCCGTCCACCTTGCCGGCCTCGTCGGTGATGTTCAGCTCCACGTTGTACCAGACCTTTCTGGTCACGGGGATCTCCACATCCGCGAAGTGCTGGAAGGCGAAGGTCACGGTAACTGCGTTGAAGTTGGTGCCCTTACCGGCATCGGTCATGTAGTACATGGTGCTGAAGGGGTTGGCGGCGGAGTACATACTGCCGTACACATAGCCGTTTGTGGCGGTCAGAACGGTTTCGTTCTTGCCGTCCTCAAAGGCGATGTCCTCAGGGACGGTGAAGGTAATGCGAGAGGTGTCCATCTGCTGATACTGTCCTGTTGTGCCCTCACCCTCTTCCCCTGCCACGGTATAACGGGGTTTGAAAGTCGTGGGGTTAAAGACGCCGGAGATCTTGTTGATAGAGCGGTACATGCCGTCGAAGGACAGTGTCACCTTGTCGCCGGGCATGATGGACTCGCCCTTGTTGGAGGCATTCTCCACATTAACGGTCACTCCGGCGACCTTCACCAGCTGATAGCTGTACTTGCCGTCCTTATCCGTCATCCGGATGATAACGGTGCCGCCGTAGTTGTTGGCATCCTTATTCATATCCTTGAGAGGAACGGTGTATGTACCCTCCGCATCCGTCAGCGCGGTGAAGTCGGATACGGTGCTCACCATGGTTGCGCCGTTCGTCAGACCGAGGGCGTACTCCACCTTCACTGCGTTCAGCGTGGTAAAGGTCATCTTGGGGGCGGTATCCGTCCTCAGATAATACCATGTGTCGTAGATATAGTCCCAGCCGGGCAGACGGGAGTTGGCTTCAAAGTCACCGTTGAAGGGCACCCGTGCCTCCGCCTTGCCCAGCTCGTCCGCCACGATGAAGAAATTCACGCGGTCGGGGTTGGTGGCGGGGTAGAAACCGCCATGGGTCGCTTTGTTGCTCTTGTCCACGTCGATGGCGTCATAGCGGACGGCAAACACGCTGGTGCCGCCTTTGGCGCTGATATCCGCCCAGTTGTGGCGGCTGTTGCCGCCATCGATCTGCGTACCGGTTATCTCACCGGCCGCATCCTCGGCATAAGTAATCGTAGCGGGGCCGGACAGCTTCGTCCAGACAAAGTCCGGCTCCATCATGATATTACCGGCGTCGCTGTCGATCAGCTCCCACATGCGGTAGGCGCGGATGCGCTCGGTGCCGCTGCCCAGCGCCTTGGCGCCGGAAGCACTGACGAAGACCTGCAGGTCGGCCTCATCGCGCTTGCTCGTCTGTGTGCCCAATTGGGAAAAGTCATGGCTGAGCTTGTTGGTCTGTCCGTTGACAAAGTCAAAGCTATAATCCGTATCCTTCGATACGCTGGACAGCCAGCCGCCCTTGGTCACATACGTACCGGTGGTATCTGTCATGCGCCAGGTATAGTTGCCGTTGCTCTTGGAAACGGCATAAACAGCCGTCTTGGTATTATCCCCGTTATCCTTCCAGTCGACCAGCGTCTTCTGCTGTGCCGTATAGAAGTTGTTGTACTGGAAATAAAGCCCGAAATCTGCCGTCTTCGGCACGGTGACGGTCAGCTTCACAACAGAGTCTATCTTGTAGGATTTGGTGTTTACAGAGTTGCCTGCCGTAAGCGTCTGGTTGATCTGCTGTGAGAAAATGTAGGTTTCCGTATCGGTGGGATTGTAATAGACATTGAACAGGCAGGCATTGCCGCCGGCATAAAACAGCGTGGGATAATAGGTTTTGCCACTTTCCATATAAGGCGTGCCCATCACGGCGTCGCACTGCATGATGGGGCAGCTTACCCGCACCGTGAAATCATCCTTGGTGAAGCTGCTGCCATCGACCTTTTTGGAGGTGGTATAGATAGACAGAAGCCGCAGATAGATCTCCGTACCGCCGGCGGCCGCGCCGTCTACGTTGCTGTCGGTGGGCAGCTTGATCTGCATACCGCCCAGAGGAACGTCGTATGCCTTCGTTTCGGCGTTCCAGCCATAGCCCTCATAGACGTACCAGCCGCCCTTCACCGTGGCCTTCATGCAGTTGTAGCCGCTCTTTGTATCCTCTGCATCGGTCACTGTGATCTCGTCGCCCACCTTGTTGGACTTGCCGTCGCTCTTCCACAGCTTGATGATGGGGAGCTTGTTGCCGTTGGTCTTATAGTTCTGATCTCTCCCGATGTAGAAGTTCACATCGAAATCGAGATTTTCCGCCTTGTCCACATGAAGCGTCAGCGTCCAATAGGTCTTTTCCTCGCCGTTACCGCGGGAGTCACCGCCGAAGTCATCCTTTGCATAGAACCGGTACATATAGGTGCCCGGCTCCGTTTCCGTCAGGGAGATGGTGGTTGCACCAAAGAGCGACGCGCTGAAGCCCAGCTCCTCGCCCCACGTCTGCCCATTGTCGGTGGATCTCTGATAGAAGTAATTCTTCTCGGCGTTCAGCTTGTCATCGCCGTCCTCGAAGATCTTGCCGGTCTGCAGGTCGCGCAGCAGATACGCCGCACCGATGATCGAGTTGTCGGTAACGTCCTTCACGCCCTCCACCAGCTTGGGTGCCTTGTTCAGGTCTGCGCCGCACTTGTCGCACTTTCTGTCCTTGTTCTCGTCTGTGTGGACGCACGCGTTGGGATCAAACCGCACCGCCACATCGTCGTAGGCGAAGTAGGCGGGCTGGGAGAAGCCGTAGCCGTTGTCGCTGGAGCCGGTGATATTGAACTCCACCTTGGTGACGGCGCCCAGGCTGGACAGGTCGAACTTCGTCCAATCCGTAACGATGTTCTTCGGGCCGTTGCACAGATAGATGGACGCTTCGCCGGTCTTCGCTTCCCCATCGTAGCCGGTGGCTGTCAGCTTGACCCAGTCATCATCGCCGATTTTGGCGGTCAGGCCGTTGCCGTTGAGATAGCAGTTCAGCGCGTAGCAGATGTTGTTGACATACATGTGGTCGATCACGCGCGCCATGCCGTCGCCAAAGGCCAAGGACGGCAGGATCTGGCTGTCGGTATAGCCGGACTTGTCCTTATAGCCGAAGTGAACGGCAAAGTTGTTGGAGCCGTTGTGTCCGCCGCCGGTGCGGACATCGCCCTCGGCACCCGCTTTGTACACGGTCAACTGGTGATTGAAGTCGCCATTCGCAACGAAATCGCTGGAGGCATAGTTGGACACGGCATGACCGCCGCCCCAATAGCAGTAATTATCCCAGCTCTTGGGCATCGTATGCTTCAGCTCGGTGTTCCCGGCATCGTACCAGGTGTACGCCTTGCTATCGTCCGTGGTGCCGCTGCCGTTGGGGTACAGCATGCTGCCGCCGTACTGAGGGCTGTCGATCAGGCTCGACCAGTCGCTCTTGCCGGCAAAATTGGTGCCGCCCTTATAGTTGGCATCCTCAAATGTCAGCACCCGCAGCTCATAGCCTGCATTCTGTGTCTCCCCGGTAGAGGGATCGGCAGACTGTGTCCCCTCGGCGAAGGCGGTGATCACGGCGCTGTTGACCAGCGACAGCGTCATCACCAGCGCCATCAGCGCGGAGACGATCCGTTTTTTGATGTTCATTTCTCTGTTCTGCATCTCCTTTTTCTTTTTTTGCTTTTCCGGTAAAAGTAAAGCCTTACGGCAAAAAGCACATTTCCGTGCTCCTGCCGTAAGGCCGGGAGATGCAGCCCGCAAACGTGTGGGCGCAGTCATTCCGCTTATCAGCTTCCCGGTACAGGCAGGAGCTTATGGACATTCCCAAGCGTATCTGACTTATCCGCCGCCCGAAGGCGCGGCATCACAGTGACCGACTCGCGGGGCATCTCACCCCATTCCGCTCCCGGCGTAAACTGCCGGCAGAAGTGTCCATTCAATATTCTATTATTCCCACTGGTCAACCGGCCTGCAAGGACTGGATCCACATATACAGCGCCTGATAGTCCAGTATGTCCACCGCGCCGTCTCCGTTGACATCCGCCGCAGTCAGCAGCTCGCCCGTCAGCGGACTCTCGCCGCACAGATGGCCGAACAGCGCCTGCATGTCCTCCACGTTGACCTTATCGTCCCAGTTGACGTCACCGCTTTGGGGTGTATCGCCCACATCCCGGACTGTCACCCGCGCCACAGCCGGTGCGCAGCGGGCGGCCTCTGTCCCTGCATTGGGGTCAATGCCCAGCAGGTAATACGTTCCCGGCTTGTCCAGCACAACGGTGTAGGATCCGTTTTCGCCGGGTGCCGTATCCACGCACTCTGATGAATCATTATAGACCTCTAACGTCAGCTTGTCAATAGGCGTAAAGCTCTCCGTTCCGCCATCTGAGACAGATTTCGTATCATACTTCAGCGTCTGCACCGTCAGGGGCTTTCCCGCCGCCACGGTGTAGCTGTCCTGATCGAAACAGCAGAACGCGCCGCCGTTATTGTAGAAGCTCCAGTCGGTGAACATGGCTACATCGATGGTATCTCCGTCCGACAGGAGGATATAGTCGCAGGTGGAGCCCCATCCGGTGTCCATCAGCGGGAACATGTGATTCCGGTAGTACATGAGGTTTTCATCGTGTCCCCAGAACTCCTTCATGTAGATGCTGGTGCTGCTGCCGGTGAGCTGGAGCGCGCTGAATCTGCTTTCGTAGGCCACCTCACCGTTGATATTCATGACCGGATGATCGTCGTCTCTGTGACCGATAAGTCCGCTGGTGCCCTTGCCGCACTTCTCCGCCGGCAGGCCCATGTAGTAGCGCTCCAGCAGGCAGATGTACAGGTGCAGCAGCGTAGGACGCTCGATCACCGTGTCGCCCACATAGCCGCCCTTACCACCCTGTGTGGCGCAGCGGTAGAGATCCTGCCGGCCGTAGTCCGCCAGATCGAAATACCGTACCGTCACCGGCAGTCCCATCAGCAACGTTCCGTCCTCACCCATCAGGGGCACGCCGTCGGAGGAGACGGTCACATACACCGTCACCTCCCCCGCCGGCGTTTCGTCATAGCCGTACTGCCGGGGGTCACCCTCAGCACCCGGCTCCACGGTGATATGCAGCGTGACCTCCGCCCACTCCTGTCCGCAGCTGGCGGCCACCACCGGGGCATACTCCCCCGCCGTGCGCGACGTGAAGAAGTACGTGCTCCCGGAAATGTTCGTTGTAGCCTGGTTCCTGTCGTCCTTGACCACGGAATACGTCAGCGCGTGTTCCTCCCTGTCGGTAAAGACCTCCTCCAGTGGTATTTTGAGCATACCGCCCTGCGTGACGGTATAGCTTTTTTCCGCCGCCGTGATGTGCCCGCCCGCTGTGACCGTCTGCGGCCAAAGCATCAGCAGCGCCGCTGCCAGACACAGGAATCTGCGCAGCTTCGATCGGATATGGTGATTTTTCATGCCGCTTCCTCCTCTGCCCTGATGGTCGTGTACAGCGCCTGATAGTCCAGTATGTCCACCGCGCCGTCGCCGTTGACGTCCGCCGCCGCGCGGTAGGCTTCCTCATCGCCGCCCAGCGCGCCCTCCATCACACCGGTGGAGAGATAGGTGAACAGATTCTGCATGTCCACAGCGTTCCGCTTGCCGTTTCCGTCCAGATCGCCGGCCATCGCCGGCTCCACCGTGATTTTCAGCACCGCCGCCGGGGAATTCACCTTCGTCCCCGCGCCGTCCGCGCCGTCCTGATAGAGACTGTGTGCGAACCGGATCAGGAAGCCCTCCCCATCCGACACCTTCAGCGGCTCCTCATTCCATGCGGCGTAACGTATGGCCGTCCCATTCATTGTCCGCTCCGCCGGTACCGTCCGCGTCAGACCGTTTTCATAGGTGATGGTGATCTCCATACCGGTGGGGTCGAACACCTCCCCGGCCTTATAAGTAGTCTTATCCGGCTGCTTGGAAATGGTCAGCGATTCAATGGTGCTGCTCAGCGCCATCAGATGGGCGGAGTCGTTTTTGAAGTACAGGGTGCCGTAGCTGTCCGTGATGGGGGAGCATATAGCATACTGTGCCTGGGCGTCCGCCGGGGTAAACAGCACGTAGGGCGTGGTGTAGGTGGTGGTCACGCCCTTCACCGTGTAGCTCTCCTCCGTGGTCAGCATCGCACGGGTCTGCCCCGGCGCATCCTTCAGCACCCGCAGCTTGCCCGGCGTGTAGTTGTCGAAGAAATAGACATACACGGTGCCGTCCTTCCCGCCGTAAGCCGTTGTCAGCAGGCCGGAGGTCTGAGGATAGCCCTGCGTGGGCACGGAATAGGCGATCCTCCAGCCGGTCAGATCGATGACCGTGATATTGTGACCGGAATAGGGCGTGAACTGCCCCGTGCCGGACACGCCGATGTACGCGCGGCCGTTGTACACCACCGGCGTGCAAGTGCTCATAGCCGGGTGTGCCGCATCGCCGCCGTTCTCCAGTGCCACCGCCCGCAGGCTACCATCATCCAGCAGCCAGTCGCCGCCGCTTTTCTCCGGCGCGGCCACCGAGTAGAAATACCCGCCCTTGGACGTGAAATAGAACCGCTCCCCGTCGCGGGCGATGTTGCATCGGATGTCGCCCTTCAGCCCGGTGACGGAATCCATCAGCCGCCCGTCAGCGGGATCGATGCACAGCAGCGCCGAAGTCTCGCTGATACAGCTGCTGTCGCCATCGTCGGTGCCGATGAGCAGATAATCGCTGCACACATAGGCGCCCGCCCAGTAGAAGCCTCCGGCGGAGGCATACGTCCACGCAGCCAGCTTGTCCTCCGTGGCCTGTGCGGGATCCTCGTCCGTCACGCTGAGACACACCAGATTCGCCTGCGCCACCTCGCTGTTCCAGAAGCCGGTGTAGATGTACCCGTCATGGTAGGTGATGGGGCAGTTGGGCTGACCGCCCAGCCTGTCCCGGTATATCCACAGGGATTCCAGCGTGGCGGCGTCAAAGGCCTGCACCGCGCCGTTGGACAGTCCCACGAAGATCATTCCCTCGGCGTAGGTGGGCGAGTTGATGGCAAAGCTGGAGCTGTGATCCATCTGTCCCACCGCCACCGTCACGCCGGACAGCGCGTCCACCTTATAGAGCTTGTCGGCGGCGTAGACGATCAGATAATCATACCCGCCCTCCGTAATGGTGATTGGGCAACCCACCGCGCCGGAGCTGTACCCGTCGCCCAGCTTGGATGCCCAGCTGAGCACGGCGTTCTCCGCCGTAATGGGCGTTTTGTCCGCCACAACGCCGTTGGAGGTATCGCTTCCCCGGAAGGAGCTCCAGTCAGAGGTGATACCCGCTCCATGGCTGCTTTCGGGTGCCTTTTTCATGGAGACGGCTATCTCCCGCTTCTCCGCGTCGGCGGTGAAGCTGCCGGACACGCCTACATAGCCCCTGCATGTGACCACATAGGTGTAGGGCAGCGTGTCCACCAGTGCGAACGTGCCGTCACTCTCCGGCCAGATACGCGCCTGCGTCCGTCCGTCGTACACGCATACCAACGCGTCCCGGACAGTATTTCCGCTGCCGTCCGTCACGCGGAACGCGGTAGGCACCGCCTCCTTCTTGTTCAGCGTCAGCTGATAGTTGCGCCGTTGGGCGGCGGCTGGCATCTGCTGGCTGACCGGTGTGATCGAGACGCTCTCGCTGTCCTTTTGACTGTTCAGTGGAATCTCTACCGACACCGTGTCCGCCTGTACGCCCGTTTCGCTGTCCACGCTCAGCGCGTACCGCTTGCCGTTCACATACAGCCCGTAGGTCTTTCCGAAGGGCTTCAGCGTCACGGTGACGCTCTCCGCGCTGCGGGGAATGGTGGCGCTGTACTCCGTTACACTTCGGTCAAAGCCCGTCGCCTCTCCGCTTGCTGTCTTATAGGCGATGGGCACATCTGCACCCTCTGCCGCCAGGGAAAGCCCCGTTTTATCGGTCAGCGTGGGCGTCCTATATATGGTGATGACGTAGTCCTGATAGAAGGTCGCGCCCTCTCCATCGCGGGAAGCCCGGATGGTCAGCGTCTGCGTAGCGTCCCCGGTTTTCAGGAAGCCGGTCAGATGCTGCCCCGTAGCCGTTGCCGCCTTGGGAGTAATGGCCTTCCCCGTCTCCACGGCGGTGAATGTATAGCCCTCCGCCTTCGCCCAGCAGTACAGGCTGCTGCTGTAATCTGCCACAGAAAAAGCGTATGCATGCTTCACATCCGCCGGGACGGCGAGACACACCTGGTCGTTGCTCTGTATTTTCGTGCCCTTGGTGGCCAGATACAGACTGCCCAGCGCGTCCGCCGTATCCGGCGTCTGCGCGTCCACAGTCAGTCCCTCCGCCGCGGTAAAGCCTCCTGCGGCGTGATACCACGTCAGCTTGTCCGCAATATAGGTGTAGCTCTCACCCGGCACCAGCGCGAACCGGCCGAAGCCGCTTCCCTGCTCCGCTGCGCCGATCTCCGCATGGGCGCTGTTGAACACATGCACCGTCACGTCGCTGTCATGCCGCACCGTCACGTCCACAGCCGCCACCCGCTGCACCGCCAGCGTATACGTCCGGCTCCGTCCGCCGCCGCTGACCGCTACGGCGATCTCCGCGCCCTCCGCGTTCACAGGCAGCGTCACAGCAGTGCCGGACTCCGCTGCCTGTCCGTTGACCGTGACCGTGTAACCCGATGCAAAGGCCGTGGGCGTTATGACCAGCTTATCCGCCGTAACGGACAGCTCATACGTCTCCCTCTCCGGCGCAAAGCCGATGCTCTGCGCCACGCCCTGCACCGTCACCTCCAGCTCCGCCAGCGTGGGCGTCCGCACCACGGTCATATCGAACCACTGGTAGGCGGTGTAGCCGCCCCCGGTGTACTGCGCCTCCACCCGCACGGTATTTCCCGCGTCGGAGGCCGTCAGAAGCTCTGCCAGCGATGCAGCCATGCTCTGCCACGGCATACCGGTCTTGACCCGCTCCGCGCCGTGGATGTCGGTGTAATACCCCACCGGCCGCACGGCGGCGGTGCTGTATGTACCGCTCTCCGTCAGATCGCTGCCCGGCACACAGTAGAGATAGCTGCCGCTGACCGCGTCCGGCACATAGTACACGGCGGCGTGACCGCCACCGGCCTCGGAGGTGTAGGCATCGCCCTCCAGCTTGCCGGTCGTCCGGTGCAGGATGGGCGCCTTCAGCCACTCCTTCCCGGCGGG
>ENA-OROO01001370-OROO01001370.1-human-gut-metagenome-genome-assembly--contig:-NODE-1370-length-12844-cov-4.480569_pt1 | contig 12844 bp, 10 predicted proteins | sample MGYA00242130_ERZ509052 | MGnify/ENA primary metagenome ERZ509052 (study PRJEB26280, sample SAMEA2338730) | human gut metagenome | biome: human gut; feature: human-associated habitat; material: faeces... | reverse complement strand
GGCCGAACATGCCCCGGGCTTCGAAGCCTGCATCAAGAAAAATCCCAAACGTTCGGACCAGAAACAGTGCCTGGATATGGAGCGTGACTACTGGCAGAAAAAGCTGGATGCCCGCCCGCAGATGAAGGTAAATCTGGACCCGTCCTCTGCCTACTACTGCACCCGCGATGAAGACGACTATAGCTATGACGACCCCTGCGAGCCGACTACGCTGCAAGGCTATGTGGAGAATGTGGGCGGCTGCCCGCTGCAGCCCGTATACATTAACCTGAGCTACCGCATCAGGACCGGCGAAAAAGAATGGGATGCGGCCGCGCTGCCGATTCCCCGCAGCCTGACGCTGCGCGGAGGAAACGGAAACGGCAACGCCGTGCTGCTGTCGAAACAGCAATATACGGATGAAGACCAAAAGGCGCTGTGGCATATTCCGTTCCAGATCGATACCGATATTCCCGAAAAGACCGCCCGCCGCGTGCAGGAAGAAAACGCCGAAATCGTTGCGGTAGTCGAGGTCCGCGCCCTGGTCCAGAGCGGCGATGATCTGCTGCTCTACCGCGGTGAAATGCCGCTGCAATTCCTGCCGGAAAACCAGAAAGTCCGCGTGGATCACACCATCCGCGATACGAAAACCTTCTTCGGCCGCCGCAATGAGTTGAGCCGCCTGCATACCCTGTATTGCGAAAATCCCTCCCGCATCCCCATGCTGTTCCTGATCAGTGGTCAGTTCCGCATGGGTAAGTCGATGATCACCCAAAAGCTGCAAAAGATGATCCAGGAATAAATTAAACACCGAGGAACATGGTTCTTCATAAAAAAGTCTTAACTTTGCGAACAATAACACTAATATTAATTTAAAATCTTCATTAACCTATGTTCAACAAACATCCCAAAGGACTCGTTGCTGCGGCATTGGCCAACATGGGAGAGCGTTTCGGCTTCTACATCATGATGGCTATCCTGACTCTTTTCATTTCAGCCAAGTTCGGATTGTCTGAAACGACTACCGGCTATATCTATTCCGCTTTCTATGCTTCCATCTATTTGCTGGCACTGGTGGGCGGTATCATTGCAGACAAAACAAAAAACTTTAAAGGAACCATTCTGGTCGGCCTTCTGCTGATGGCTTTGGGTTATCTGATCATTGCCATTCCGACTCCGACACCGGTTCCCAACATGCCTTTGTATCTGGGACTGACCTGTCTGGGCCTTGCTGTCATTGCTTTCGGTAACGGTCTTTTCAAAGGAAACCTCCAGGCATTGGTGGGACAGATGTACGACAATGAAAAGTACTCCAGCCTGCGTGATGCCGGATTCCAGATCTTCTACATGTTTATCAACGTGGGCGCTATCTTTGCTCCGTTCATCGCTATCGGTGTCCGTAACTGGTGGCTGAAGGTAAACCGCTTCGACTATGATGCAACCTTGCCGGAACTTTGCCACAAGTATCTGGAACAGGGACAGAACATGATTCCGCAGGAACTGGAAAAGCTGACTACCCTGGCAAATACCGTATCACTCGACGGTACTCAGGTTACCGACATGACTGCTTTTGCCAACAGTTATCTGGACGTGTTCAGCCGCGGATTCCATTATGCATTCATGGCCGCTATCGTTGCCATGCTGGTTTCTCTGGTCATTTACCTTGCCAATAAGAGCAAATTCCCCGATCCGGGAAAGAAGGTTGTGGAAGCTGCTTCTGCAAAGACTGTAACCAAAGAAGAAGTTCAGATGAGTGCTACGGAAATCCGTCAGCGCATCTACGCCCTGTTCGCCGTATTCGGTGTGGTTATCTTCTTCTGGCTGTCTTTCCACCAGAACGGTTATTCACTGACTTACTTTGCACGCGACTATGTAGACCTGAGCGTCATCAACATTGATCTTGGATTTACCCAGATCAAGGGCGCTGAAATCTTCCAGTCTGTCAATCCGTTCTTTGTTGTTGCACTGACTCCGCTGATCATGTGGATCTTCACATCTTTAAAAGCAAAAGGAAAAGAACCTTCTACTCCGATGAAGATCGCTATCGGTATGGGTATCGCTGCATTGGCTTACATCTTCCTGACAGTGTTCTCACTGACACTTCCTGCCAAGGACGAACTCAGCACCATGTCTACTGAAGCCATCAATGCAATCCGTGTAACTCCGTGGATCATGATCGGACTTTACTTCATCCTGACCGTTGCCGAACTCTTCATTTCTCCGCTGGGTCTTTCTTTCGTATCGAAAGTAGCTCCTCCTCATTTGCAGGGACTAATGCAGGGTTGCTGGCTGGCCGCAACAGCTATCGGAAACTCTTTGCTGTTCATCGGTGGTATTCTCTACACCTCAGTACCTATCTGGGTATGCTGGCTGGTGTTCGTCGGCGCAACGGCTTGCTCAATGATCGTCATGCTGTCTATGGTAAGATGGCTGGAACGTGTAGCGAAGTAATCATCGCGGCTGATCCCGCTATTCAATAGACGAATCACTTCAGGCACAGGATTTACGGTTCTTCTCGTCACCAGACGAAGCAAACATTCTCCGGAGATTTTTCCGAAACTGTCTTGCAGACCGCCGTCCTCTGCCTGAAGTTTTTTTACGGGCGAACATCCGCCCTCCTGTTTTGTTTTATTCTAAACTCAATAACTAAACAATGAAAACAGACAATTCACAATCCATCCGACGGAACAGATGGTTCCGCCTGGCGAGCAGCCTGATGGCTACTCTTTTCCTGATTACATGTATCGCTTCCTGTTCTGAAGAAGATATCTCGGGCGACATTACCGGTAAATACGGAAACCTGACCGGTGCAGATGATACCGTTATCACCATCGGCACACGCGGAGACGGATATACCATGAAATGTACATATGAAGATTTCGGAAGCGGTGAATACTTTGAATGGAACGGAACTTTCAAGAATCTTCCGACAGATGCTGTCGTTGGTTCCAACGGAGAAGAAATCGGAGAAATTCATTTCAGCGGAACCGATGCCGTAACCTTTACAGCCTACACTCAGAAAAAGGACAGTTACAAGGCTTACCGTGATGAGCTGACAGACCTGCCGCGCAGCGGTCAGCAGCCGACAGACAGCATCCCGGCTCCTGAAAAGAAATAAGACAGCTTCTACCGGTTGAAGCATGATCCTTCCGGCCAGACGGCTGAAAAAGGGTCAAAAAAAACGTTTCGGCGTTTAGAGTAAAACGCCGAAACGTTTTTTTTATACGCCGAAACATTTTGAAAAAAGCTGGAGAGCTTTTTTTATCGTCATACAATGCCCCGCACAGACTTACCGGATCACACGTGTATAGCCTTCCTTCCGCGGTTTTGCCTGGCCCGGATCTCCATCCGGATACCCCAGTGCCAAAGCTCCGATACCAACCAGTCCGTCGGGCAATCCCCATTCTTTCAGCAAAGCTTTTCCTTCAGGCGTTGAGAACATCTCACGCTCACGGTGAATCCAGCAACTGGCCAGACCGATGGAATGGGCAGCCAGCATCATATTTTCGAGTACGCAACTGCCATCCTGAATCGGATTGTTGGCATCAGCCGGAGTCAGCACCAGCACATAAGTAGGTGCATCATAATACGGATTGGAAGTCGTACCCATCACACGGGCATTCATGGCTGCCAGCTGTTCGCGCAAAGCAGGATTCTGCACTGCCACAATATAAGGCGACTGCATGCCGCGTGAAGTCGGCGCATAAGTTCCTGCTTCCAGCACGGCCTGTAATTCTTCGTCTGTAATCTGTTCCGGTTTATACTTCCGGCAACTGCGACGAGTCTTGATCAATTCTAAGAATTCTCTGTTCATCTTCTTACTACGTTTAATGGTTTAACAGCAGCGGGAAACCGCCTGGTGACGATCTGCCTCCCGGCCAAAAAACGGGAAGAGAATCAGCAGCCCCTCCAGGCTTCCGGCTTCTCTTCCCGTGACGGGCTCCCCCGCCCTTTTAAGTCCAACAACCAGATCAGTTGTTTTCCGGACGTAATTTACGAACTACGGCACCAGTCTGCCACATTTCGCTCTCGCGCAACTGACGCAACTCTTCGTTCAGTTTTTCACGATAGTCCGGCTGAGAGTTAGAATCGATAGAGCGCTGTGCTTCTTCACCGTCAGCTACTGACTTATACAGTTTTTCGAAAACCGGTTTTGTAGCATCGTGGAACGGGCCCATCCAGTCCAGAGCACCACGCTGTGCGGTTGTTGAACAGTTAGCATACATCCAGTCCATACCTTTCTGTGCAAACAGCGGCATCAGTGATTGAGTCAGCTCTTCAACTGTTTCGTTGAAAGCTTCCGACGGAGTATGTCCGTGTTCGCGAAGGGTTTCATACTGTGCCAGCAACAGTCCCTGAATAGCTCCCATCAGCGTACCGCGTTCACCGGTCAGGTCTGAATAAACTTCCCGTTTGAAGGTAGTCTCAAACAAATAACCTGAACCGACACCGATACCCAGTGCTATCACACGCTCAAAAGCACGTCCGGTAGCATCCTGGAAAATAGCGTAAGAAGAGTTCAGTCCGCGTCCTTCCAGGAACATGGTACGCAAAGATGTACCGGAACCTTTCGGAGCAACCATGATAACGTCTACGTCAGCAGGCGGAACAATTCCTGTACGTTCCTTGTATGTGATGGCAAATCCATGTGAGAAATACAGGGCCTTGCCTGGAGTCAGATACTGCTTGATGGTAGGCCAGCAGGCAATCTGAGCAGCGTCGGACAGCAACACCTGAATAATGGTAGCACGCTTGCAGGCTTCTTCAATGCTGAACAAAGTTTCGCCCGGTACCCATCCGTCAGCCACGGCCTTTTCGTAAGTCTTGCCCTGACGCTGACCGACAATCACATTAAAGCCATTGTCGCGCAAGTTCAGTGACTGACCCGGTCCCTGTACTCCGTAACCGATAACGGCGATGGTTTCATTTTTCAATACTTCACGTGCTTTTTCCAATGGAAACTCTTCGCGGGTTACGACATTTTCCATAACACCGCCAAAATTCATCTGTGCCATTTTCAATTCAATCTTTTAAGCAGCCCTTGCGGACCGCAAGTTATTAAAACAATTAGTTAAATATCACTTTACTGCGAACAACGACTTCCTGGCCGTTCTTCTTCACTTCAATATCAAATTCGTTTTCACTGATCTGCTGCCGGTAGAAACTTAAAGTATCTCCGTAATAGCTTTCAGCCACATAGGCCACTTCAAAGCGCTTCACAGTCTTCTGCCGGAACCATTCCATCGGGAAAAGGTCGAGAATGTGCTCAATGTACTTCACACTGTTCACGTGTCCGTTCAGATCAATGTCGCTGTAACGGATCTTATACTCGTCCAATACCTGCTGTTCTTCCACCTTGATGCGGCCGGGCTTGGCAATCGGACAATCCTTCTGGCAGACATAATCCGTAATGCTTCCGCCATGCAGCGTGAGCAGATCGGCAGGTTTACGGGTTTCCATGCTGATCATCGCCCAAATGGAACGGGCGTAGCCGATGGGCTTTCCCTCCTGGTTGAGGATGGCAAAGTTTCTGTCCGTAAACAGACGGTAAACATTCTCCACCCATGTCTGCACACTGAATTTCTCATATGCCCGGGGCATTTCCTCCATCTCGATAGCCAGACGGGACAACACCCAGGTATAATGGTTCTCATTCAGGGTTGCAATGCCGAAGCCTCTTTCAGCCGCATGAAATCCTGCACAGTTCAGCAAATGATTTCCCAGCACTCCCATCGTCAGGCGTTCCATGAAATCCACATGGAACGGTTCAGCTACAAACGGATAGGTTCCTACTTTATTTTCGTCAGACATCATTCTGTTTATTTTTGGTTTCTGTATCTTTCTTCATGGTGGGCCAGGTATTCATTGACCCGTTCAAAACAGCTGGTGGAAACGGCGATTCTTCCCGAGCGCACGAACTGAAGCACACAGTTCAGGGCTTTCAGCTCCTGGTAAAGCGAGGTAATGTCATCGCTCATGCCCGTCATCTCGACAATGGAAAAGACAGGATTCACCTCCACAATGTGGGCGCTGTAACGGCGGATCACCTTCGAAGCCTCGGGATTAGCCTGGAATTCCGGTGTGGAAACCTTGTACATGGCAATCTCACGCAAGAAAATTTCATCGTCTGAAAAGTAATGAGCCTGAATGACATCCATCTTCTTTTCAATCTGTTTGACTACCTTCTCCACAATGTCATGCGTCGTCCAGCAGGTAATGGTGTATTTATGAACCCCCTTGATGGAAGAAGCCGACACATTCAGGCTCTCAATGTTAATCTGCCGACGGGTAAACACAGCTGTAATCTGGTTCAGAATACCGGCAATGTTTTCCGAATGAACGATAATCGTATATAAAGTCTTGTTGTCCATAATCCTATACTCCTCTTAACAATCCAAATCCAACATCATATAGTTTACCGAACTTCCCGGAGGAGTCATCGGCAACACGTTTCCTTCCTCAATGACACAGGCTTCGAGCAGGAACGGGCCGTCGGTGTCAAGCATCTCGCGGATGGCTTCCTCCAGTTCTCCGCGTTCTGCCACGCGGCGCGAAGGAATACCGTAAGCTGACGCAATCTGCATGTAGTCGGGGTTCATCATCGGTGTGAACGAATAACGGCGATTGAAGAACATTGCCTGCCACTGGCGTACATTACCCAGATAATTATTGTTCAGCAGAATGATCTTTACCGGAGCCTTCTGTTCCATGACTGTCCCCAGTTCCTGCATGGTCATCTGGAGTCCCCCGTCACCCATGAAGACGCATACCGTACGGTCAGGGCGTCCGAATGTAGCTCCGATGGCAGCCGGAAGGCCGAATCCCATCGTTCCCATACCGCCGGACGTTACCACGCTCCGGTTCTTTGTGAACTTGAAATAACGGCAGGCCATCATCTGATTCTGACCGACATCTGTCACCAGAATAGCCTCATTACGGGTTGCCTCACTTACTTTGCGTACCACTTCACCCATATTCAACGGGCCTTCCTTCGGATGGATTTCCCGATCGATTACCTGAGTATATTCTTTTTCTTCGTACGGACGGAAGCTTTCAATCCACTCTGTATGACGTTGCGCCTGAATCAGTTCTGTCAGCAAGGCCAGCGTACGTTTACAGTTTCCCCATATAGGAACATCCACTGCCACATTCTTGCTGATTTCGGAAGGATCAACATCCAGATGGATCACCTTCGCCTGACGCGCGTAAGTCTCCAGCTTGCCGGTCACACGGTCATCGAATCTCATTCCGACCGCAATCAACACATCACATTCATTGGTCTTCACGTTCGGTCCCAGATTTCCATGCATGCCCAACATTCCTTTGTTCAGACGGTGATCGGACGGCAAGGCCGAAAGTCCCAGCAACGTACAGCCGCACGGCAGGTCTGCTTTCTCCACAAAGGCCCGGAGTTCTTCCTGTGCATTGCCCAGTTCCACTCCCTGTCCGACAAGTACCAGAGGCTTGCGTGCTTCATTGATCAGTGCAACCGCTTCGGCAACGGCCTTCGGATCAGTCTCCGGATCAGGATCGTAACTGCGGATAAAATCAACGTCTACCGGTTCGTATTCAGTCAGTTCCTGCTGGGCATTCTTTGCAAAATCCAGTACAACAGGGCCCGGACGTCCGCTTCTTGCAATATAGAAGGCGCGTGATACAGCCCAGGCTACATCCTCTGCCCGGCGAATCTGATAGCTCCATTTCGAAATAGGCTGAGTAATACCTACCAGGTCCACCTCCTGAAAGGCATCTGTTCCCAGCAGACTTGCTCCTACCTGTCCGGCAATGACAACAATCGGTGTGCTGTCAATCATGGCATCCGCCACTCCGGTTATGGTATTGGTCGCACCGGGACCGCTTGTCACCAGGCAGACTCCGACTTCTCCCAAAACGCGGGCAAAGCCCTGAGCCGCGTGAGCTGCCCCCTGTTCATGGCGAACCAGTATGTGATTCAATTTATCCCGATGATCATACAACGCATCGAAAACAGGCATGATTGCCCCGCCCGGATAACCGAAGATAGTCTTGATTCCTTCATGTTCCAACGAGCGCATCAACGCTTCTGATCCTGTTATTTTTCCCTTTGCCATAGTTTTCTCCTTTTTTAAATCATTCTTACTCCTCCCTTGTCGGCCGAGCTTACCATGCTGGCATACGCCTTCAACGCTTTCGAAACCTGACGGTCGCGGGTCAGAGGAGTCATCGGTCTTGCAGCCAGTTCTTCATCGCTCAAGCGTACGTTGATGCTGCGGTTCGGTATGTCAATATCAATAATATCTCCATCTGTGATCTTTCCGATATTTCCGCCTGCGGCAGCTTCCGGTGAGATATGTCCGATACTCAGTCCCGAAGTACCTCCGCTAAAACGTCCGTCTGTAATCAGGGCACATTCCTTGCCAAGATGTTTCGACTTGATATAGGACGTAGGATAAAGCATTTCCTGCATGCCCGGACCTCCTTTCGGGCCTTCGTGAGTGATGACGACTACATCTCCGCTCACTACCTTTCCGCCCAGAATACCTTCACAGGCAGCTTCCTGTGAATCGAATACCTTGGCCGGTCCCGAGAACTTCCAGATGCTTTCGTCTACACCTGCCGTCTTCACCACGCAGCCATCAAGAGCAATGTTTCCTTTCAGTACAGCCAGTCCGCCGTCGTGGCTGTAAGCATGAGACAGATCCCGGATACATCCTTCCGCGCGGTCGGTATCCAGCGTTTCATAACGCTGCTGCTGTGCTCCCAGCGTAATGCAGAACTTTCCGCCCGGTGCACTGGAATAGATGCGGAGGGCTTCCGGATCGACCGTCTGTCCGCAAATGTCATAGCGGGCAATGGCTTCAGCCAATGTCGTACCATCTACCCGGCGAACCGAAGTGTCCAGCAAACCTCCCTTGGAAAGTTCTCCCAGAATACCGAGAATTCCTCCGGCACGGTTCACATCCTGAATATGATACTTCTGGGTGTTGGGGGCCACCTTGCAAAGGCAGGGAACCCGTCGCGAAAGCATGTCGATATCGTCCATACGGAAATCGACTTCGGCTTCATGGGCAATGGCCAGCAGGTGTAACACGGTATTTGTCGAACCCCCCATGGCAATATCCAGCGTCATGGCGTTCAGGAAAGCTTCCCGGGTAGCTATGCTGCGGGGAAGTACACTGTCATCACCTTCTTCATAATACTTATAAGCATTTTTCACGATCAGGGCGGCGGCATCACGGAACAGCTGCTGACGGTTGGCATGAGTCGCCACAATAGTTCCGTTGCCCGGAAGTGCCAGTCCGATTGCTTCATTCAGACAGTTCATCGAATTGGCGGTAAACATTCCCGAACAGCTTCCGCATCCCGGACACGCGTGACGCTCGATTTCCGCCACGTCTTCATCGCTGACTGTCGGATCGGCCGACTGGATCATCGCATCAATCAGATCCAGTTGTTTCCCCTTCCACTGGCCGGCTTCCATCGGGCCGCCGGAAACAAATACGGTGGGAATATTCAGACGCATGGCTGCCATCAGCATACCCGGAGTAATCTTGTCGCAGTTGGAAATGCACACCATCGCATCTGCCTTGTGGGCATTGATCATATATTCAACGCTGTCGGCAATGATGTCACGCGAAGGCAATGAATACAGCATGCCGTCATGTCCCATGGCAATCCCGTCGTCAATGGCAATGGTATTGAATTCGGCTGCAAAGCATCCCAGCTTTTCAATTTCAGCCTTCACCTGCTGACCGATTTCATGTAGATGTACATGCCCCGGAACAAACTGTGTGAATGAATTTACGATCGCTATAATGGGTTTTCCCATCTGACTCTTCTTCATACCGTTGGCTGCCCACAATGCACGGGCTCCCGCCATACGGCGTCCTTCAGTGCTCTGCGCACTGCGCAACTTATGTTTCATCTTTATAGCGTTTTTATACTTTTTCTTTATAGTGCTGCAAATTTAGCCCCTTTTTTCATATTAGACAAAAGTTTAGGGTATAAAAGTGAGATACACATAAACAATAGTTATCAAATCGAGCGGTATTAAACAAAATCAACATAAACACCACTGTATTTAATTTCAAACTATCACTTAAGCCTTGCAAATATATCATAGAGTCATCAAAACCATACCCTCACAAGCTTCTGCTGTTTCGGCAAAGCTTGATTTTTTCTTATCTCTCCGGCATATACCTCCGCTATGTCTTTTTATTCTTTCAAGCCATGAGACTTCCGCAAATCATATCTTTTCGCTGACAAAATGTAAGTCATAAGCCCCTTTCTCTCAAGGATAATATTCTGATTCCGGACGCATTCCACGAGGTATTATCCTATTTTTGAATACAAAAATTTATATTTAAGCCTTGTTTTTTACTTCCTTTAACTCAAAGTGCGTTTCAATCACAGCCGAATGATTTTTCGTTCGGAGCAAAAAACATTTTTTATCTCCGCAGATTGCGTACCCATCTTCTGCGCCCTCTCGGAAAAAACACCTGAAAGCGAAGCCGGAATATGCTTTTGCTAACTATTTTTTCTCTAAAAGGAACACGTTTGCAGTCAAAAAACGGATGACAATATGTCACGCTGTTGCTATCTCATATACGTACGTCTCTTCATTCACGTCTACATACCAAGTTTATTTGTCGCACAAATTAAAAGCAAAACCACTGATTGGTTGTCAAAAGGATATTCCCCCAACACGTAAGAATCACGTATTTTCAAACCAATCCGGTCTGGATACAAAATAACGAAATCTCACAGGGGATGGATTGACAATTTGACAAATCGCCACACCCGCCCCAAAAAATCATCCCATATCTTGTGAGCAACTTTCTTTTTTATTCGTAACTTTACCACGTTTAAAATTCAAAACATGCACATTACATCTCCCATACGCACGAAAGATACGGTCAACACGTTAGCTCGTTTGTGGGAAGCCTCCGTACGCCGAAGCCACCATTTCTTGACGGAGGCTGACATACGGCGAATCACCCCTTTAGTAAAGTCCGGATTGGCAAACATCGAACGGCTTTTTGTGGCGTATGTGCAGAATGAACCTGCCGGTTTTATCGGTCTCGAAAAAAACAAGATCGAAATGCTTTTCGTCGCACCGGACTTCTGGGGCATGGGCATCGGGAAAGAACTGGTACTGATGGCCTTCAGGAATTTCAATATACGATATGTGGATGTGAACGAGCAAAACCCGCAAGCGGAAGGCTTTTACCGCCATTTGGGCTTCCGAACCTTCGAACGTACGGAAACCGACGGACAAGGCAATCCTTTCCCTATCCTGAAAATGGAACGGGAAAGGTTCTCCCTGCGCCATGCGACACCTGAAGACATTCCGGTTCTCAAGACCCTCTTTACAGACACCGTCTTGCGCACAAACCGCAAGGACTACACCCAAGAGGAAGTGGAAGACTGGGCTGCGTGTGCCGACAAACCCGGCCATTGGAAAGAATTGATTGCCACACACCATTTTACGTTGGCCGAAGAATACCCCGGACATACCGTAGGCTTCGCAGCTATCCGCCCGGACGGCTATTTGAACTCCATGTTCGTGCACCACGACTTCCAACGCCAAGGCATCGCCTCCCTGCTTCTGGAAGACATGGAAAAATACGCCCGGTTGCAAGGCGTTTCGTACATCACGTCCGAAGTCAGCCTGACAGCCCGCCCGTTCTTCGAAAGCAAAGGTTACACCATCGTGGAAAAGCAGCAGAGAAAAGCCATGCTACGACTTCTGACAAATTTCAAAATGAAGAAACCAATCGTTTAAGATAGTCAAAAAGGAAAATACGTTTCCGATTATCATTTATTTGCCGTAACTTTGCGACCCTATATCAATAATTAGAAAACATATATGGATACGACACCCAACAAGTACATCACCGTCGCATACGAACTCTATACGGATTTCGACGGGAAAAGAGAATTAGTGGAAAAAGCTCCTATCGAACACCCATTCCAGTTTATTTCGGATATGGGCACAACTTTGGATGCCTTTGAAGCACAAATCAAACCGTTACAGAAAGGAGAGAAATTCAACTTCACACTGTCCGTAGAAGAAGCTTACGGTGAGTATGAACAGGAACGCGTACTGGAACTGAACAAAGATGTATTCAAAGTAAACGGACACTTTGACAAAGAGCATATTTATCCGGGAAGCGTGGTGCCCTTGATGAATGCAGACGGAGCACGTTTCAACGGAACAATCACAGATGTGAAAGAAGATACCGTAACCGTAGACCTGAATCATCCCTTGGCCGGAAAAGCGTTGAACTTCATCGGCGAAGTCACTGAAAACCGCGATGCGACAAAAGACGAAATACAAGGCATGCTCAACATGCTGAGCGGCGAAGGAGGTTGCGGATGCGGTTGCGATAGTTGCGGCGGGGGTTGCGGAGACGACTGCGACTGCGACGGCCACCACCATGAAGAGGGTTGCGGATGCGGACACTGCCATTAAAAGCGGCATCTGTATATTTTATATTGAAAGGGTGAGACATGAGCAATACATTTGGTAATATATTCCGGCTGACGACTTTCGGAGAAAGCCACGGGCCGGGAGTAGGCGGAGTCGTCGACGGGTTTCCGGCCGGCATCGACATCGACCAGGACTTCATACAACACGAGCTGGACCGCCGTCGTCCGGGACAAAGCAGAATCACGACTCCCCGCAAAGAAGCGGACAAGGTGGAATTGCTGTCCGGAGTGTTCGAAGGCAAATCGACCGGATGCCCCATCGGCTTTCTGGTACGCAATACCAACCAGCATTCCAATGACTACGACAACATACGCAACCTGTACCGACCGTCACATGCCGATTTCACCTACACTCAAAAATACGGCTTGCGCGACCATACGGGCGGAGGACGCT
>ENA-OROO01001368-OROO01001368.1-human-gut-metagenome-genome-assembly--contig:-NODE-1368-length-12874-cov-15.012169_pt1 | contig 12874 bp, 10 predicted proteins | sample MGYA00242130_ERZ509052 | MGnify/ENA primary metagenome ERZ509052 (study PRJEB26280, sample SAMEA2338730) | human gut metagenome | biome: human gut; feature: human-associated habitat; material: faeces... | reverse complement strand
GAAGCCGCCGGCGTAGCCGTCGCCCCGGCGGGCGGCGGAGATCAGCACGATAATAAAGATCACCACGAAGATCATCACCATCATGCCGACGATGGCGTCACCGGTGTCGTCCTCAAAATGCTCGCATGGCACATACACACAGTGGTCGTAGTCGGAGGGGAGATTGTCGGCGCTGTATTCCTCCGACAGCTGGGTGGGCCAGTCGGTGTAGCGCACCTGTATGTTCATTTTGTAGCCGTAGTCCAGATCGGAGGCGGTGATGGTCATGCCGTCCTGCACCGTCACGCTGTCAGCGCCGCTGACCGTGCCCTCGGTGAAATCGCCGGTCAGCCCGGCGGGGTCGTTCCAGATGAGGGTCATCTGGCCGATCTTCGCCTCGTCGAACCAGCCGGGGGTGTAGTCGTAGGTCACGGCGCTGCCGTCCAACTGGTACATATACTCCTGCACCCAGGAGTAGGCGAAGGAAAAGGTCTCGTCCTTGTCATAGCCCTGGGTCAGGTAGACGTACATATAGCTGTTGTCGAAGTCCAGGCGCTCGATGTTGTCCGTCTGCGCCGCCACGTCCCGGATGGAGCCGTTGGGCACGCCTATTTTCAGCTCCTGCCCGTAGGGCAGCTCCTCCAGCGGCGTCCACTCCAGCTTCACGGTGATAAGCAGGCTGCCATCCTCCGTGTTGGGCGTCACCATAACGCCGTACTGCTCGATGTAGTCGTAATCTGCCCATGCGGTGGCGGTAAAGCAAACCGCCGCCAGTAAGATAAGCAGCAGAACGTGCAGTTTCTTCAGCATAGGGTGCCCTCCTCCCGGTTGCTTTCACGCAGTTGGCACAGCTGCTCCATTTTGGCGCTCCTGGCCCGGATGGCCGCGCAGCGCTCGCTCTGCCAGATCTTGTCCCAGTCGTCGTCGAGGATGTTCCCCAGGGGTTGGCTGCTGAGCCAGCTCTGGCAGGGGATCACGCCGCCGTCCGGGGCGATGGCCATATTGCTGAGGCAGGCGCCGCAGCTGGGCACCAGGGTCAGGCCCAGGGCGCGCAGCGTCTCCTCCTTCAGCCAGCCAGGGCTGGTGAAGTCCAGTTCCATTTCCAGCTCCTCCGTCACCGCCACGGCCTTTGTCAGTACGTCGGTGAGCTGCTGCTCCGTCAGCGCCGTGGCCCGGCTCTCGTCGCCCACCGCGCCGCCGGAGGGGATCAGCCCGGAACAGGTCACGTATCGGACGCCCAGACCGTGGACGAAGCGCAGCATCTCGTCATAGGCGGTATTCAGGCTGCACAGGGGCGTGTTCACGGACACGGACAGCCCCGCCGCCACAGCGGCACGGATGCCCGCCACGGTGTCATCAAAGCCGTCGGCACCCACCAGGGCGTTGTGAATGTCCTTATCATGGCTGTAGAGCGTCACCTGCACACTGTCCAGGCTGGCGTCATACAGCTTTTGGCACAGCGCCGGCGTCAGCAGGCGGCCGTTGGTGTTCAGCCGGGTGACGAACCACTGGGCGGCATCCACCAGCTCCACCAGATCGGCGCGCAGGGTGGGCTCACCACCGGTGAACGTCACCTGGGGGATATTTGCCGCGCGCAGTTTCGTCAAAATCTCTTTCCACTGGGCGGTGGTCAACTCCGGTGTGTCGGACAGGGGCTGTCCCGCTGCATAGCAGTGCAGACACTTCTGGTTGCAGTGCCACGCGCCGTCACGGGTCATGGCGCTGACCATCAGGTCCATACGGTGGGGCGCGGTCATCTCGGGGGCGTACTCGCCCAGCGTCAGCGGCGCAACCTCCGCCTCCGGCTCCTGCCCCCGGGCGATGGCCACCAGGGACTCTATCATGATTTGCAGGTCCTCCGCCAGACGCTCCTTGGGCGTGAAGGGGTAGACCTTATGGGTCCGGGCCACCGCGCCGGCAGCCATGGCGCTCCAGTCGCTCTCGGTGATCTCCAGCCCGGCGAAGGGCTCCAGCCGGTCCATGAAGCAGGAGAGCAGGATGGCCCAGCTCAGGTTCAGGGGCACCAGCTTGCTGCCGTTGAGCAGCAGCAGAAAGGGCGCGTTCTCCGCGTCCTCACGGGGTGGGATCATGTGGATACGCACCACGCCCCGGCCCTTGGGGTCCAGGGTGATGTGCCGCACACAGTTCAGGTGCTGCCGCCGGTAGCGGCGCTCCAACATTGTAGACACAGGCAGTCCTCCTTTATGAAGGCGATGTGGGGATAGCTATGTGCAGTATACCACAGCGCAGGGCAAAGCGCAACAGGACGCACAGTGAGGCAGCGCGTTGGCAGGGCACAGCAAAAATAAAGCCACCCCTGCGGGTGGTTTATTTTTGGTGGACCTGAAGGGATTTCCCCCGCAAGGGGGGATAAACTTCGACTCCCGCAGGCCCACGGCAAAATGAAAACCGCCCTTTCGGACGGTTTTCATTTTGGTGGACCTGAAGGGATTCGAACCCTCGACCTCTCGGATGCGAACCGAACGCTCTACCGTATAGCACATTTTTAGCCACCAAAATTATAGCAGAATAAAATCGAAAAAGAGATATAAAAAAATGACCGCCGCGAAAAATGGTGTGTATTCTTGGGCCGAGAAAGCACTTCCATCCTGCAAGCGCAGGCCGGAAGTGCTTTCTTCATGCAACGATACAAAAATCCTGTGGCGTAGCACGGGCGCATACCGCGTGAGATACGTGACAAGACCAGCTTTTCCTGTATGAGAGCCCACGGCTTATAAATAAGCTTCTATTTGCAATTTAAAAAAGAATGAAGTATAATTAAAAATAGTCGATTAGTTAATCGTATGCATAATGCAAAAAGAGTAAATTTCTATTGTTGGCTATTTTTATAAAAGAGAAAGGGGAGGGACATATGCCCAAGAGATATGATAATTTTATTGAGTATTTAAATAATACCATAAAAATCCCCCCAACTTCCAAATATTGCGCCATAGATTTGTTTGCAGGCTGTGGCGGACTGTCTTTAGGATTTGAAGCTGCGGGGATAAAAACCGTAGGATATGAAATGGTTGAAGATTGTTGTGACACCTACAGAAAGAATCTTCGTTCTGAGTGTCATCAAGAGATAATTACAAAAGATACTGAATTTCCTAGAGCGAGTGTTCTTATAGGGGGGCCTCCCTGTCAACCCTTTAGCAGGCGAGGGAAGCGGAAAGGACAAATTGATGATAGAAATGGCTTTCCGGCTTTTATCGAAGCGGTAAAAAAAGTTCAACCCGATTTATGGATGTGTGAAAATGTTAAGGGGCTACCTGAACAAAGTACTTCGTATTTTCAGTCGATAATTGACCAATGCAAGAAATTGGGGTACATAGTCGAACATAGAACTTTTCAACTTGTAAAATTCGATGTTCCTCAAAGTAGAGAAAGAATGGTTATTGTCGGGCATCACGGCGGGTTTAAGTTTCCGAAGCCGAATGACTATGTTATAAGCGCTGGAGAAGCATTGGGCGCATTAGCTACAGATATACCTGATAATGCTATTTTTTTGACTCCTGCGATGGACGAGTATATCGCAAAATATGAGGCAGCATCCAAATGTAGGACTCCAAGAGATTTGCACATGGATCGCCCTGCGCGCACTTTGACTTGTCGTAATCTTGCTGGCGCAACTAGCGATATGCACAGGATCAAGTTGTCGGACGGGCGGCGTCGAAGGATTACAGTGCGAGAAGCTGCACGGCTACAAGGATTTCCGGATTGGTTTGAATTTTGTGGTTCTGAAGAAAGTCAATACACACAAATCGGAAATGCTGTTCCTCCTATATTTGCATATAAAATGGCGCTGGCAGTCGTTGATTATTTAGAAGGGAGACACCAAAAAGGGATGGACCGATATAATTTGCCCGAGCTTATAACAAGAAAGCAAAAAGGGAAAAAATCTTTTCAAGAAAAAGATCTTGCTGTCCAGACTTTGATAAGAGAGGCACTTTTTATTATTGATCAGCTTGGGATTCCTTTGGAAGGCTTAACTGGGCGAGATAAAGAGAAGTTAGCCATGGCATTGCTAGCCGCAGGCGATGTTAAGACCTCAAAAGAGTGGAGAAAAGTCAAATCGACAAACTCTGGTTATAGTATTACTACAAAGCAATGCGTAGAGTTTTACAATACATATCTTGAGGAAAATATGAGCAAGGGTTCCTATGACTATGTTCTCCGAGATGGTTTTAGTAAGTTGTTGATTGGTGGAATCGTAGAACGGTCAAAGCCAGAGTCTAATCTAAGCGATGCAACTCGTGGGTACAGAATTAGCACAGAGTACGCTCGGATTATCAGCAAATTCGGGCAGAAAGATTGGGAGAAACAGGTTGAAATTTTTAATAAGACCCACAAAACATATCGGGAAAGGCTGGCACAGACAAGAAATATCCCTATGATTAATGTAAAAATGCCGGATGGAAAAGAGTTCCAATTAAAAGATGGGGAACATAACTTGATACAGCAACAAGTTATTACTGAGTTCCTGCCCCGTTTCGGTTATGGAGCGACGTTGCTTTATTGTGGAGACTCAGACAACAAATATGGTGTCATAAATGAAAAAGAAAAGCTTGCAGAGCTTGGAATCAAAGATTTGTCACAAGGCAAGCTTCCTGACATTGTTGCGTATTCAGCGGAAAAAGATTGGATTTACTTGATTGAAGCCTATCATACTTCAAATCCAATTACGGCAGAGCGAAAATATGAACTTGAACAGATGATGGGAGAATGTGCAGATAAATGCATTTACATTACTGCGTTTGAGAGCAACGACGCATTTCGCAACTGCAAGGAAGATCTTGCATGGGAGACTGAGGTTTGGATTGTCACTAATCCAGACCACATGATTCATAGAAACGGATTCAGATTCATAGGTCCTTATGGAGAGACTACTGAATAGTATTTAAATAAATCAGAAGCACTTGACTTATGTAGTAGTCGAGTGCTTCTGATTTTGCATAAACGAGAGTAGCTGTTTTCTTCAACCGAAAGGAAAATTCAGAATAATCCAATTTCCAGATGGTTCTGAATGCCTGGTAGGTCTGAAGGGATTTACCCTTTCAGGGCATAAACTTCGACTCCCGCAGGCCCACGGCAAAATGAAAACCGCCCTTTCGGACGGTTTTCATTTTGGTGGACCTGAAGGGATTCGAACCCTCGACCTCTCGGATGCGAACCGAACGCTCTCCCAGCTGAGCTACAAGCCCGTATTCACTTGCGTACCCTGTTATTATACACATTTCCCGCAAAAAAGCAAGAGGAATTTCTGCGCCAGCCGCATCATTAGCTAATCAAAATGCAGATATCAATTTTATGTATTTTACTTATGTTTATTTTGTGATATACTATCTTCTGTTGCGCGTTTGCGCTGCCTTTGACGATTTCAACACAACACCTTAATTATATCAGGAGGGCTTCCGCTATGAGCAGAACTTTGGGTACCGTGGTCCGGGGCGTGCGCGCCCCCATCTTCCGCGAGGGCGACAGCGTGGTGGACATCACCGTCAGCACGGTTCTGAACGCACTCAGTGAAAACGACATCCCTGCCCGCGACGGCGACGTGGTGGCCGTGACCGAGTCCGTGGTGGCCCGCTGCCAGGGCAACTACGCCACCTGCGAGCAGATCGCCGAGGACGTCCGCGCCAAGACCGGCGGCAAGACCGTGGGCGTGGCATTCCCCATCCTCAGCCGCAACCGCTTCTCCCTGCTGCTGCGTGGCATCGCCATGGGCGCCGAGAAGGTCGTGCTGCTGCTGAGCTACCCCTCCGACGAGGTGGGCAACCATCTGGTGAGTCTGGACCAGCTGGACGAGGCCGGCATCGACCCGTGGCACGATGTGCTGTCGCTGGAGCAGTTCCGCGCGGCTTTCGGTGAGGTGGTGCATCCCTTCACCGGCGTGGACTATGTGGCCTATTACAAGTCCATCATCGAAGAGGCCGGTGCCCAGGCGGAGATCGTGTTCGCCAACCGCGTCACCGCCATCCTGCCCTACACCGACACGGTGATCACCTGCGACATCCACAGCCGCCAGCGCAGCAAGCGTCTGCTGACCGCCGCCGGTGCCAAGGTGGTGCTGGGTCTGGACGACCTGCTGACCGCGCCCGTGGACGGCAGCGGCTACAACGCCCAGTACGGCCTGCTGGGCAGCAACAAGGCGGACGACGACCGCGTGAAGCTGTTTCCCCGCGACGCCAAGGCGGTGGCGGAGGCCATCGGCCGGGCCATGTGCGCCGCCACCGGCAAGCGGGTGGAGGCTATGGTCTACGGCGATGGCGCGTTTAAGGACCCCGCCGGGAAGATCTGGGAGCTGGCTGACCCCGTGGTGGCTCCCGGCTATACCAGCGGTCTGGTTGGTACGCCCAACGAGCTGAAGCTGAAGTATCTGGCGGACAAGGAGTTCGCCGACCTCAGCGGCGAGGAGCTGAAGAACGCCATCTCCGAGAAGATCAAGGCCAAGGACGCCAAGAAGTCTCTGGTGGGCAACATGGTGTCCGAGGGCACCACACCCCGGAACCTCACCGACCTGATCGGCTCCCTGTGCGACCTGACCAGCGGCTCCGGTGACAAGGGCACGCCCATCGTCTACATTCAGGGCTATTTCGACAACTACACCAACGAGTAAACAGCAGCAGTCCCCCGGCCTTGCCGGGGGACTGCTCTTATAAGGGGAGGGGAGAGGGACGGTGCGCCTCTGGTGTCTCAGTCGTACAGAACCTGACCGACGGCCTTTGTGGAGCAGCCGTATTCATCCTCATACAGCTCGTCGTCATAGCATTTTTCCACGCTATCATAGGTACCGTCCACCGGCTCCTCGAATTCCAGTGCATCGAGGAACGCCTTTGTCTCCACGGCGAAGTCGGGGACGTTGAGGCTGAAGGAGACGTTGCCCTTGTCGGTGTTGAGCCGAATCTCAATGTCAAGGTTGGTGCTGCTGTACATATCGTCGCGCAGGGGGTCGATGGGTGCGCGGCTGTTGGCGGCGTCCGCCAGCGCATGGGACACCAGATCCTGCGCCTGCTGGCGGGTCAGATCCGCAAACGCGCCGGTCTCGTACTGGCTGACGTAGCCGCCCGCCACGTTGCTCACGCCGCCATATTTCCACAGGGAATCCAGACCCATAAGGGACTCCCGGCAGTCGGTGCGGCTCACCAGCTGGGTCATCAGCCGGTGGATATCGGAGCCGTTGACGATCGATACCCTCCACTCACGACACAGACTCGTGCCGTTCCGCAGCTGGTAGTCCACACGCACATAGCGGGTGATCGGGCCGCCCTCCGTGTCTAGATAGGTTTGGTTCTCCAGCCTTTCGCCTGTCTCATCGTACTGCTCCAGAATGGCGCGGTGGAGGGAGATCACGCTCTCCACCGCTGCGGGATCATCGGCGGTGAAATCCGCATAGCTGGCGCTGAAGCGGACGGAGGTCACGTCCTCCGCGTCCGGGACGCGGTGCTGATAGCCGGTAATGTCCAGCTTCACGCACACCGTCACCGCCGCCAGCACCAGCACCATGGCCGCCGTCTCCAGCCACCAGCGCTTGTTGAAGATGCGGAACTTCTTTTGCAGCAGCATCTGGGCGGCGAAGAAGCAGATCACGCCCATGACCAGCTGGCAGATCAGCAGGCAGGCAAAGCCGCCATCGATAAAGGCGGTATAGCGCAGGAACAGACCCAGCCCCAGACCGCCGCACAGGCCGATACTCCACCGGGCGATGGGGCGCAGCCACCGGAAGGACATAGCGTCGCCGGCCGTCTCGCTGGGGCGCTTTTTATACAGCCACCACACCAGCGCCAGCAGTGCGATGCCCACCGCAGCGTAGATGATACAGGTGGAGAAGGCGGAGGCCGGCAGCTGGACGCGTTGATAGCTTTGGGTGCCGATGGGCTCGCGGAACTGCACTTCGATGGGCTGGGCGCCGCCGTTGGCCACGGCATCCCAGATCCGACCCACCGGCGTCAGCCAGGTGATGAACTCCGGAATGTCGCTGTTGCTGTAGCCGAAGTAAAACATCTGCGTCATCGTGCTTATCACCGCGTACAGAAGGAGGGCGATGACGTTCATCGCGCCGTAGAGCACCGGCACCGCCAGCAGCCATCCCGTGACCATGGCGCACAGGGAGCCGAGCGCGAAGAAGAACAGCGCCATCAGCTCCGTCAGCAGCAGCCACGTGCCCAGCGCCGCCCAGTCCACGTAGGAGAAGCCGGCGCTGCACAGAGCGGTCAGCAGGAAGATCAGCACGTTCCCCGCCGTCAGCGCTCCCAGCGCAGAGAGGACGTGGGAGAAAAATGCCTGTGTCCGTGTCACCGGCAGGGCGTGCATCAGCCCCACGGTGCGGCCGGACATCAGGTACGACCACACCGCCATGGCCGCAAAGCAGCCGAACAGCAGGGACATGACCACGGAGGCGGGTATGGACTGGATGATGACGTTGTGCTGCCGCAGCTGCAGCACGGTCATGATGCCCTCCGCCACGCCGTCGCACTCCCGGCTCGCCGACAGTATCTGCATGGGAAGGATCACCACCCACACGGCCACATACAAAAACAGCAGCGGCCAGTAGCGCTTTATATCGCTGCGCAGCAGCGCGGCGTTACAGAAGGATGTCTTTCGCGGCATAATCCACACCTCCCAACTCGTAAATGAATATCTCCTCCAGCGTCAGCGGGATGGATTCCAGCAGCACCGGCTCGGTGATCTGCATCCGGCGCATGATCTCCTGACTGCTGCCCCGGACGATATAGGTGTACACCCGTCCCACGTGGCTGCGGTGCAGGATGTTCAGCTCCGCCGGCAGCGGCGGCTCGGTAACGCCCTGATAGGCCACCTGTAGCTTTACCGTGTTGTCCTGCAGGTCGCTGAGACTGCGCTCCAGCAGCACCTTGCCATGGTTCAGGATGCCCACGTGGTCGCACACGTCCTCCAGCTCCCGCAGGTTGTGGCTGGAGACCAGCACCGTCGTGCCGCGCTCCGCCACGTCGCCCAGAAGCAGCGACCACACCTGCCGCCGCATCACCGGGTCAAGGCCATCCACCGGCTCGTCCAGAATGAGGTACTCCGGCATACAGCACACCATCAGCCAAAAGGCCGCCTGCTTCTGCATACCCTTGCTCATCCGCCGCAGCATCATTTTCTCATCCAGCGGGAAGACCTGCTTCAGCTTCTCGTACCGCTCCCAGCTGAAATCGGGGTAGATACCGGCGAGGAATTTCGCCATCTCCCGGATGCCCGACTGCGGGAAGTAGTACCAGTCGTCGCCGATAACGGCCATACGACTCTTCACGGCGGTGTTCTCATATACCGGCTGACCGTCCACCAGCACGTCGCCGCTGTCCTGCCGGTAGATGCCCGCCAAATGGCGGATGATGGTGGATTTCCCCGCGCCGTTGGGCCCTACCAGACCGTACACCGCGCCGTGGGGCACCGTCATGGTCAGGTCGTCCAGCGCCCGGAAGCCGTCAAAGGTCTTGACGACGTTTTTTACCTCGATCATTTACCCTCTCCTCCTTCCCAAAGTACCAGCAGCTGTTCCCGGGTATAGCCCAGGCTCTTCAGCTCCTCCAGTAGCGGGACTAGCCGCCCCGTCAGTTCAGCGATGCGCCGCAGATGCTCGCCGTCCCCGGCGGAGACAAAGCTCCCTCTGCCCGCCACAGAGTAGATGTACCCCTCCGCCTCCAGCTCCGCGTAAGCTCGCTGGATGGTGTTGGGGTTGATGGCCAGCTGCGTAGCCAGAGAGCGCACGGAGGGCAGCTTTTCGTCCGGCTCCAGCAGCCCTGTCAGCATCATGCGCCGCAGGCTGTCCTTCACCTGCTGGTACAGGGGACGGCTGTCCCGGTAATCCAGCACGATCATATCGCACACGCTCCTTTCCGTATCAAGTGTATTATGCGTGTTAGTACAGTTAGCATATCACGATGTTCTCCCTCCTGTCAAGGGAAAATTTTTCTTTTCATCCCCGGGGTTTCGTAGTATAATGGCTCCAAATTCTTTTCCCGAAGGGGGCATTTCTATGCGTATCACGGTAAAAGTCGGCACCTCTACTCTGGCCCACGCCACAGGACGGCTGAATATCCAGCGGATGGAGGGCCTGTGCAAGGTCCTGAGCGACCTGAAAAACGCCGGGCACGAGATCATTCTCGTCTCCTCCGGCGCCATCGGCATGGGCGTGGGCAAGCTGAACCTGCCGGGACGACCTAAGGATATGCCCACGAAGCAGGCGGCCGCCGCCGTGGGCCAGTGCGAGCTGATGTACACCTATGACAAGCTGTTCAACGAGTACAACCACACAGTGGCACAGGTGCTGCTCACCGGCGAGGATGTAAAGAACGAGCAGCGCAGCCGTAATATGCGGAACACCATTTTTCGCCTGTTGGAGCTGGGCGCGCTGCCTGTCATCAACGAAAACGACACCGTGGCCACCGACGAGGTGGGCGTGGAGAACACCATCGGCGAGAACGACACGCTTTCCGCCATCGTGGCGGCGGCGGTACACGCCGACCTGCTGATATTGCTCAGTGATATCGACGGCCTGTATGACGGCGATCCCCACAGGGATCCCGCCGCGAAGCTTATCCCCGTGGTGCCGTCCATCGACGCGCACATTCTCGCTCTGGGCGGCGGCAGCGGCAGCGGCCTGGGCACAGGCGGCATGGCCACCAAGCTGAAGGCGGCGCAGATCGTCACCGAGGTCGGCTGCCAGATGGTCATCGCCAATGGCAGCAAGCCCGCCCTGCTGTACGACATCGTGGGCGGAAAGCCTGTGGGCACCCGATTTCTGGCAAAGGAGAAGTGAACCATGACCACTATCGATATTCTGAAAAAGACCCGCGCCGCCCGGGGCGGACTGGCCGTCCTGGACGAGGCAGGCAAAAACGCCCTGCTGCTGTCCATGGCCGACAGTCTTCTGTCCCATGAGGGCGCTATTCTGGCGGAAAATGAAGCCGACATGAGCGATGCCCGGGGGTATATCTCCGATGTGATGCTGGACCGGCTGCGGCTGGACCATGACCGACTGACGGGCATGGCCGACGGCGTGCGGGCCATTGCCGCCCTGCCGGACCACACCGGCCGTGTGTTGTCCGAGGTACGCCGCCCCAACGGTCTGGTCATCCAGAAGGTACAGGTCCCTCTGGGGCTGGTGTCCATTATCTATGAGAGCCGCCCCAACGTTACCTCAGACGCGGCGGCCCTGGCACTGAAATCCGGCAACGTCTGCGTGCTCCGCAGCGGCAAGGAGGCCTACCGCACCGCCCGCGCCATCGTGCAGGCGCTGAAGGCCGGCATCGCCGCCGAGGGCGGCGACCCGGACATTCTGAACATCGTGGACGACACCACCCACCAGTCTGCCGCGGACATCATGACCGCCAAGGGTCTGGTGGACCTGCTGATCCCCCGGGGCGGCGCGGGACTGATCCGGGCCTGCGTGGCCGGCGCCACCGTGCCCTGCATTGAGACGGGTACCGGTATCTGCCATGTGTATGTAGACGAGAGCGCCGATCTGAGCAAGGCCCTGAACATTGTGGAAAACGCCAAGGCCAGCCGTCCCTCCGTGTGCAACGCCGAAGAGGTGCTGCTGGTACACAGCGCGGTGGCGGCAGAATTCCTGCCCCGGCTGAAAAAGCGTTTGGTGGATGACCGAGCCGCCGCAGGCAAGGTCCCCGTGGAGCTGCGGCTGGACGAGCGCGCCGCGGCGGTCATTCCCGGTACCCCCGCCGGCGAACGGGACTTCGACACCGAGTTTTTGAACTATATCCTGGCCGTAAAGCTCGTGGACAGTGTGGACGAGGCCATCGCTCACATTGCCGCCCACTCCACCGGCCACAGCGAGGCCATCGTCACCGAAGACCCCGCCCACGCCGATGCCTTTGTTAACAGCGTGGACAGCGCCGCCGTGTATGTCAATGCCTCCACCCGCTTTACCGACGGCGGCGAGTTCGGTCTGGGCTGCGAGATGGGCATCTCCACCCAGAAGCTCCACGCCCGGGGCCCCATGGGTCTGGACGAACTGACCACGTATAAATACGTCATCCGCGGCGACGGGCAGATCAGATAAAGCAAAAAGAGACGGCATCCGCCGTCTCTTTTCATATTTCCACGATCTCTGCGCCCAGGGCCGCGGCGTCCGCCCGGTCGTGGGTGACGCACAGCACCGCCGCGCCGTTCCGGTGCCGCAGAAGATACTGCGCCGTCCGGTCCCGGGCCGCGCCGTCCAGGCCCTTGAAGGGCTCATCCAGCAGCAGCAGCTCCGGCACATAACACACCGCCCGGGCAATGGACACCCGCCGCCGCTGTCCGCCGGACAGTTCCGCCGCCCGCTGGTCCAGGCAGTCCGCCAGTTCCAGCTCCCGCAGGTGCTCCTCGATATCCGGCCGGGACATGGCCCGGCCCGTGACCAGACGCACGTTCTCCACGGCGTCCAGCTGCGGGCACAGACGGTCCTCCTGAAACACGAATCCCAATCGCTCCGGCACGCCGGTGACGGTGCCGCTGTCCGGCATCTCCAACCCGGCGATACAGCGCAGGAGTGTGGTCTTGCCGCGGCCGGAGGGGGCCATCAGACACACCACCGCCCCGTCCGGGACGGTCAGGCTCACGTCCTCCAGCACGACCTTATCGCCGAAGCGCTTGTACAGATGTGCCGCGTTCATGTGCCGCACCCCCTTTCCAGCCGACGGAAGCCCCGCCGCAGCAGGGCCAGCACCAGTCTCTCAAACAGGGCGCTCAGCGCCACGATCACCACCGTCCACGCCAGCAGGTCGCCGGTCTGCAGGTAGATCTTGGCCTCATACAGCTTTTCTCCGATAGAGCCGCCCACCACGCCGATGACCTCCGCCGCCACGCCCGCCTTCCAGCTCATGCCCAGCGCCGCGGCACTGCCTGCCAGCAGGAACGGCTCCGCCGCCGG
>ENA-OROO01001360-OROO01001360.1-human-gut-metagenome-genome-assembly--contig:-NODE-1360-length-12889-cov-4.676562_pt1 | contig 12889 bp, 10 predicted proteins | sample MGYA00242130_ERZ509052 | MGnify/ENA primary metagenome ERZ509052 (study PRJEB26280, sample SAMEA2338730) | human gut metagenome | biome: human gut; feature: human-associated habitat; material: faeces... | reverse complement strand
ACCGCCCCTCGGCCCAGGGCTTCAACTCGAAGGCCGAACTTTACAACAACAAGGCCTACTACACCCGCAACTCGCTTTCGGCGCGCAGCTACATCACCTTCGGGACGGTCAGGGAGGAGGCCCGGCTCTACGGACTGAAACTCACGATGAACTTCGGTACGGACTACACCGACTACCAGCGCACGCTGGTCTACGACAAGGAGCACGGCAACGCGGCCCAGCAGGGCGGACACCTCAGCAAGACCAACACCCGCACGCTGAGCTACACGTTCAACCAGCTGCTGACCTACGACCGCACGTTCGGCGACCACTTCCTCAACCTGCTGGCCGGCCATGAGTACTACCGCTACAAGTACAACTACGCCCTCGGCGAAAAAACCGGCATCGTCGGCGGGATCGACGAGTTGGGACCCGCCGTGACGACCACCGACAACAACAGCTATTCGCACAACTACGGCGTGGAGTCCTACCTCGCGCGCATCAACTACGGCTTCAAGAGCCGTTACTACATCGACGCCAGCTGGCGAACGGACGGTTCGTCGCGCTTCCATCCCAGCGACCGCTGGGGCCATTTCTGGTCGGTGGGCGCCTCGTGGCGCATCTCCGAAGAGCAGTTCATGGAGAACCCCTGCCAGTGGCTCGACAATCTCACGCTGAAGGTTTCATACGGCGTACAGGGCAACGACAACCTGGGAACCTATTACGCATGGCAGGGTCTCTACGACTACACGTGGCCCAACGCCACCGATGCGGGCGCCTTCGTCGACAAGCTCGAAAACAGGAAGGTGACCTGGGAGAAGAACGGCAACCTCAACGCCGGCATCGAAGCCACGATGTTCGGCGGCCGACTGGGCGTTTCGGTCGAGTACTACAACCGCAAAACGCGCGACATGCTGCTCAACAGTCCACTGCCGATCTCGACCGGATTCACGGGCTTCAACGACAACGTCGGCTCGCTGCGCAACCAGGGGCTCGAGGTCTCGCTGCGCGGAACGATCCTCGACAAGCGCGACTTCCGCTGGGACGCGACGCTGATGGGTTCGTTCAACCGCAACAAGGTGCTCTCGCTCACGGGCGGCCAGGATGTCATCACGTCGGGCATCCGCGTCATCGAGGTGGGGCGGCCGATCTACACCTTCTACCTGCCGAAAACGGCCGGCGTGGACCCCGCCACGGGCAAGCAGCTCTACTACGCCTACTGGACCCAGACGGTCAACGACGAGGGGACGCTGGTGAACACGCGCTGCGACGAGTACATCACCGACAACGTGGCGATGGCCACCTTGAGCAAATACTACCACGAAAGCCGCGAGCCGAAACTCTTCGGCAGCATCGGTTCGACGTTCACGATCCTGAAGAACATCGACGTCTCGTTCCTGACGACCTATTCGATCGGCGGATGGGTTTACGACGGACTCTACAAAGGCTCGATGTACGTGCAGTACGCCGGCAACAACTGGCACAAAAACGCCAAACGCCGCTGGCAGAAGCCGGGCGACAAGACCGACGTGCCGATGCTCGAAGTGGGCGGCTCGTACGCCACGGCCAGCAACTCGCTGATCGACGCCTCGTACTTCGCCATCAAGAACATCACCGTCGGCTACACGCTTCCCAAGCGCTGGCTCAAGAAGATCGACATCGAGTCGCTGCGCATCTACGCCACGCTGGACAACATCGCCATGTTCAACCACATGGACGGCATGGACCCGCAGTATAACTTCACGGGATCGGTGGCTTACAGCTACACCCCGTCGCGCGTGATCGCATTCGGTATCGACCTGAACTTTTAACCACGGGAGAAAACAACTATGAAAAAAGCAATATATCTTATCATCGCACTGATCGGCTTATCAGCCCCCTCGTGCAGCGACTCGATGCTCGATTTCTCCCCGACCGACTCGGGTTCGGGCAAGGAACTGCTCAAATCGGCATCCACGGCCATCACTTCGGTCAACGGCGTCTACCGCTCGATGTGGACGGCCGGATGGTCCACGACCGCAAACACCCACCAGTGCTTCGGCATCGCGGCCTACAACCTGGCGCTCGACTGCATGGCCGACGACCTGATCATGCAGTCGCAGGGCAACGGCTGGTTCTGGGGCGACCACTGCTACAACGTCAAGAGCAACTACACTTCGTCGGCCTTCCGGTCGTACGACGTCTGGTACGCCAACTACAAATGGATCGCCAATGTAAACTACATCATCGACGCCGAGCCGGAAATGGCCGGAACGGAGGCCGACGTGGCCTACGTCGCAGGACAGGCCTACGCCATCCGGGCGCTCTGCTACCTGAACCTGGCGACGTGGTTCTCCCGCGCCCCCTACAACTCCCTGACGGGCGCTTCGCGCTGGAACGAGCCCTGCGTACCGGTTTACACCACCGGCACGTCGATCGACACGGGCGGACAGCCCCGCGAATCGCTGCGCACGGTCTACGGCCGTATCGACCAGGACATCGACCGTGCCATCGAACTGCTCGAAAAGGCCAGGGAAACCACGCTGGCCGAGAATAACAAATCGCACATCAACCTCTACGTGGCCCTGGGCATCAAGTCGCGCGCCTGTCTGGCGGAAGGCGACTGGGACGGGGCATTCAAGGCGGCCAAGCGCGTGATCGACGAAGGCGGCTACGCCGTCGGCACGAAGAGCGACCTGACGGGCGGCATGAACTCGCTCGACAAGCAGAACGTCATGTGGGGCGCAGGCATTCAGGTGGCCGACCAGGCGGGCGGCTACGCCGGGTTCTTCACCCACATGGACAACAAGGAGGGCGCCTATGCCAAATCGGCTCCGAAGCTGATCAGCAAGCAGCTCTACAACCGCATCAGCGCGACAGACATCCGCCGCGACTGGTGGGACCCCTCGGACAAGGAGTCGCCCTACGTCAGCAAAAAATTCTCGTTCGCCAACGTGGCCTCCTTCCTGGGCGACTACATCTACATGCGCGTCGAGGAGATGTACTTCACGGCCGCCGAAGCGGCCCTGCGGCTGGACGACCTCAAGAGCGCACGCGAACTGATGAACACCGTCATGGCCGAACGCGACCCGGGCTACAGCGCCAACAACCGCAGCGGCACGCTGCTCGGCGCGACGACCACGACTTGGACCGGATCGTTCCTCGAAAACATCCTCACCCACCGCCGCATCGAACTGTGGGGTGAGTACGGCCGGCTGTTCGACGTCCGCCGCCTGGGCCAGGGCATCGACCGCCGGACCGACGACGGCTTCTCCGAGGAGTGCATTTCGATGATGAACCGCCGGAACGTCAACATCACCAAAGCCGACACTTACGACTGGGTGCTGACCATTCCCAAAGCCGAACTGGATGCCAATCCGAACATCAACGAGGAGGACCAGAATCCCTAACGAGCCTTTGAACCGTTGAAAATCAAGTACACTATGAAAAACATATCGAAATATCTGGGTGCGGGACTGCTGCTCTTCACCGCGGCCTGCAGCCAGACGCAGGAGGGCGACCAATACACCCCCAACAAGGACGATGCGAAGGCCATCCACTTCATCCAGTCGTCCATCCAGAAGGAGTTTCCGCAGGACGCCGTGCAGGGCGTGATCAACGTCGAAATCGCGCGTCCGGGCAACAAAGGCGCCTACAAGGTCTATCTGGCGACCAAGGACGACGACTACGAGCTGTTCTCGGTTCCGGCCGAGGCGACCATTCCCGACGGCAGCCACTCCGTGACGGTTCCCGTCGAGGTCGACCTTTCGAACTTCGTCATGGGTTCGAACTACAAGACCACGCTCTACATCAGCAGCCGGGAGGCGCGTCCGGGCGACAACGCCGCGCAGGTGGCGCAGTACTCCGACAAGGTGACCCTTTCGGCCACCTACGAACTGGAGTGGGAGACGCTCTACCGCACCACCGGAGAGGGCGAAGAGATCCCCCAGCTGGCAACCTACCACTACAACGGGTACTATTCGGGCCGCGATTCGGGTCTGGAGGTCGAAAAAGCCGTGGGAGCCAATATCTTCCGGCTGAAGGACTGGGCCAGCGGCGTGACGTTCAAGTTCGTCCTCCACGACGACAACACCTGCACCGTGCCGGCGCAGTCGATCGGCTACTACAACTCGAACTACAATGAGTACGTCTACGTCGCCGACATGGCCGTTTACACCGGCAACGACTCGGCGTACGCCAGCTATCCCTGCACGTTCGACGGCGAGAGCACCTTCTCGTTCTACCTGATCTACTACGTGTCGTCGGGCTATTTCGCCCAGGGGACCGAGAAACTGATCTTCGACACCGACATCGACACCACGCCCGTCGTGGAGATCGCTTTCGAGGGCATCGAGACCACGAGCACCGGATTCAAGGCTCCGAAACTCCACTTCTCGCCCAACGAATACACGAAGTACTACAAGGCCGCGGTCGTCGCCGGAGACATCACCGCCGACGCCGAACGGCAGCAGGAGGTGCGCCGGCAGCTGATCGACGACAAACTGGAGGCCGTGACCCCCGTGGTGACGCTCCTCGCGGACGACGCCTCGGTCTGGAACGTTCCCTCGGGCAACTACACCGCCGTGGCGCTGGCCTACGACTCGATCGAGAACCCCTGCAAGCTCTACACGCAGCGGTTCACGAACGACCCGAACGACGAATATGCTCCCCGATCGCTCGAATTCGAGTTCTACGCTCCGGAGAACAACCTCAACTACTCGCCCTACAACACGCTCATCTGGCAGATGCAGACCGCGAATGTGGCGGCGATGAAATATCTCTGCGTCAAAACCGCCGTCGCCGACTACCTGTGCGAAGCGCTCGGCATGACACTGGAGGAGGTGACCGCATCCCGGGGCTACGACGTTCCCGAGGAGATGATCGCGCAGCTCAACTCCCCCGAAGGCCGCGGCACGTCGTTCAGCCCGCTCGACGAAGGCAGCACGTACACACTCGCCCTGCTGATGTACAACTCGTTCGGCGACACGGCTTTCGTTTCGAAGAGCGCGTCGACGTTCGGTTACTTCGCCAAGGATTTCGACCGGACGAAGACCCTGGAGGACTTCATCGGCGCATTCGGCGTCACGGCGACCGTCGACGTCGATTCGCAGTCGTCCGAAAAGACCTTCCGCATGGACATCGCGCGCATCAACGACCGCGACGTGCTCATCAGCGGCATGACCGACATGCGCGACTTCGCACCCCAGCTGAAAGGCTACTACGACAAGGAGCTGCACATGCTGATCGTCGAACCCCAGTACGCGGGGATGTACAACGGCGCCTATGCGACGCTCGGCTTCTCGAACGGACTGTCGATCTTCTGGGGCGACGCCGGAATGGCCGTCGGCTACATCGGCGACACGCTCTACTGGGCTTCAAGCCCCTACTCACCCGAAGAGGTCAACAGCTACATGTTCCTGCTCTTCAGCACGCCGCAGGCGTCGAGTTCGAGCTACCTGCGCCAGTACGCCGGTTCGAAAACCTACTCGTCCCTCAAGATGAAGCCCCTCCAGCAGGCGTCCGCACAGACCGCGGCCCGCGCCGCGGAATCGCGGACCGGAAGCATCGAGACCGGCGGACAGCGCTTCACGACCTACCTGACGGGCGAACGCGTCGCCGTTCCGGCGAAAGCCTCCGGAAACACGGCAGCGAAAGTCCCGGCCGAAGGCAAGCGTCTGCGCACGGACCTCGTGCTCCACACCCGCTGATCCGCAGCCCGCACAACCGAAAACCGGATTTCCGCTTTGGGCGGAAGTCCGGTTTTTTCATAAAATCGCAAAAAACGGCGTCTCGGCGTGACAGTTTGACGCGAATTTACTAATTTTGCAGGTTGTAAGGCGAAAACACAAAAAAACTCACGATATTATGCTTACGATAAAGCAAATCCGCGATGACAAAGAGGCCGCCGCACGCAAGCTGGCCAAGAAGGGCGTGGACGCCGCGCCTGTCATCGAAAAGATCATCAGCTTCGACGACCGGCGCAAAGCCCTCCAGCTGGAACTCGACAACACGCTGGCCGCCCAGAACAAGGCCGCCAAGGAGATCGGCGCACTGATGGGCCAGGGCCGCCGCGAGGAGGCCGAGGAGCGCAAACGCTTCGTGGCGGACCTCAAGGAGAAGTCCTCGCGCCTCGAAGCCGAGCTGACCGACGCCCGGCAGGAGTTGCAGTCGGCCATCGTCTCGCTGCCGAACTTCCCCGCCGAGATCGTCCCCGAAGGCAAGACGGCCGAGGACAACCTCGTCGTCAAGCTCGTGGAAAGCTACACCGCGCTTCCGGAAAACCCGCTGCCCCACTGGGAGCTGGCCCGCAAGTACGACATCATCGACTTCGACCTGGGCGTGAAGCTCACCGGCGCGGGATTCCCCGTCTACAAGGGCAAGGGCGCACGGTTGCAGCGCGCGCTGATAAACTACTTCCTCGACTGCAACACGCGGGCGGGGTATCTCGAAGTGGAGCCGCCCGTGATGGTCAACGAGGCTTCGGGCTTCGGCACGGGACAGCTCCCCGACAAGGAGGGGCAGATGTACCACGCCACGGTAGACAACTTCTACCTCGTTCCCACGGCCGAGGTTCCCGTGACGAACATCTACCGCGACGTGATCCTCGAAAAGGAGGATTTCCCGGTGAAGATGACCGCCTACACCCCGTGCTTCCGCCGCGAGGCCGGGTCGTACGGCAAGGACGTGCGCGGACTCAACCGCCTGCACCAGTTCGACAAGGTGGAGATCGTGCAGCTCTCGCTGCCCGAAAAGAGCTACGAGGCATTGGACGGCATGGTGGCCCACGTGGAGAGCATCGTCAAGGCCCTGGGCCTGCCCTACCGCATCCTGCGCCTGTGCGGCGGCGACATGTCGTTCACCTCGGCGCTGACCTACGATTTCGAAGTCTACTCCGAGGCCCAGAAACGCTGGCTCGAAGTGTCGTCGGTATCGAATTTCGAGTCGTTCCAGGCCAACCGCCTCAAACTCCGCTACCGCGACGAGGAGAAGAAAATCCAGCTGGCGCACACCCTCAACGGCTCGTCGCTGGCCCTGCCGCGCATCGTGGCCGCGCTGCTGGAGAACTATCAGACCCCCGAAGGCATCCGCATTCCCGAAGCGCTGATTCCCTATACGGGTTTTGATATTATCAAATAAGTTTTTATATTTGCACACACACATTTAACAATAAACACTCAACACAATGGCTTACAAAATTACCGACTCGTGCGTTGCATGCGGCAGCTGCATCGGCGAGTGCCCCGTAGAGGCTATTTCGGCCGGCGACATCTATGTGATCGACGCCGACAAATGTATCGACTGCGGCACCTGCGCAGGCGTATGCCCGAGCGAGGCGATCGTTTCGGAGTAACACGGAATATCCGAAAGAGAAGCACACCTCGGCAACGGGGTGTGCTTTTTGCGGTTTGAAAAGCCGCTTCCCCCACCCAACAACCAACGAATCATGGGCGATCTCGAAAAAATGAAAGCCGGGCTTTGGCTCCACGCCATCTGTCCTGAAATCGGCGGCGCGCTGCTGCGGACCGAGGAGCTGGTGTTCCGGCTCAACCAGCTGCCCCCGAGCCGCCGGGAGGAGCGGGAGGCGATCATTCGGCAGCTGTTCGGACACGTCGGCAAGTCGGTCTGCATCCACAGCCCGTTCCACTGCGATTTCGGAGCGCAGATTTCGGTCGGCGACCATTTCGTCGGCAATTTCAACCTGACGATCCTCGACGAAGCGCCCGTCACCATCGGCGACCACGTCTTCATCGGGCCGAACGTCGGCATCTACACCGTCAACCACGCCCTGCTGCCCGACCAGCGCAACGCGGGCATCATGCGTTCGCTGCCCATTGCCATCGGCAACAACGTCTGGATCGGAGGCCACACGGTCGTGATGCAGGGCGTGACGATCGGCGACAACACGGTGATCGGGGCCGGGAGCGTCGTCACGCACGACATCCCGGCGGGAGTCGTGGCTCGCCCTGCCGCGTCCTGCGGGAGATCACCGAGGCGGATCGGGTAACGCCCGTATGAAAAAGAAAAAGCGCTCCGATCCGGGGCGCTTTTACGTCATTGCGAGGAGCGCAGCGACGCGGCAATCCGATTGCTGCGCTGTGGCATTACGGCCCAGATCAAGAATCAGACGAACCCGTCCGATAAGTCCTTCCACAATGAATTTTGAGAGTCTATTAACCCGATTTTCCGTTTCCGGCTCCAACTCTTGATTTGTTTCTCCCGGGCGATTGCATCCCGAACGTCCCGATACTCCTCGGCGTAAATCAACTTATGGACGTTATAGCGGCGCGTAAATGCAGACTGACCGGCGGCATGTTCTTTCATACGCCGGGATAACGAGGTCGTAACGCCGACATACAGCACCGTATGCAGTTTATTGGTCAATATATATACATAGCTGCTCTCCATGGCCGACTCTGCGTTTTTTTTCGGATTGCCACGTCGCCTGCGGCTCCTCGCAATGACGTAAAACCCCATCATTCTATTCGTAAAGCAAGTACTGCACCCGCTTTTCGCGGTAGCGTTCCACATCGGGAACCCAGCGGGCGCGGATCGCCTCCTCCGAAGCCCCGGCCACGATCATCCCGCGCACCCATCCCGCACCGACCAGCTTTTCGAACATCGGGGTGAAGAACCTGTCCCCCAGCCCCAGATCGCGGTAGGCGTCGATCACGTAGCGCAGCGAGAATCCCACTTCGCGGGCCTCGGAGAGCGGCATGCCGCGCAGGTCGACGCCGTGGCACAGCCGGCCTTCGAGCGGCGGATGTTTGGCCCCGGCCGTGGGGCGCGGCGTAAAGGAAAAGGCGCGTCCGGTCATATCGGGATGTCCGTAGATTTCGAACGGGCAGTCCGTTCCGCGTCCGAGGCTCACGACCGTGCCCTCGAAGGGGCACAGCGCGGCATAGAGATAGACGGCGCGCGCAGTCGGAAGGTTGGGCGACGGAGCGACGGGCAAGAGGTATTCGGTGGCATGGGTGTAGTTGCGGCACTTCACGACCGTCAGGTCGCACGGCTTCGCCCACCCTTCGCCAACGGCCATGCGGGCGATTTCGCCCATCGTCAGTCCGTGGAGCACGGGGACCGGAATCGCCCCGACGCCCGATTTGTACTTCATGTCGAGAACGGGTCCGTCGACAAGATGCCCGTTGGGATTGGGGCGGTCGAGCACCACGACCAGGCGGCCGAAATCGGCGCAGGCGTCCATCATCCGCAGCATCGAGATATAATAGGTATAGAAGCGCAGACCCACGTCCTGCATGTCGACGACCAGCACGTCGAACGAGCGCATCGCCTCGTCCGACGGTCGGCGCGTACGGCCGTCGTAGAGCGAACGGATCGGCACCCCCGTGCGCTCGTCGACCGAACTGGCGACGTGCTCGCCCGCATCGGCCGTCCCGCGGAATCCGTGTTCGGGCGAGAAGATCGCCGTCAGGCGCACGCCGCTGCGATGCAGCAGGTCGACCAGATGCTCGTCGCCCACGCGCGAAGTCTGGTTGGCAAGCACGGCCACGCGGCGCCCGCGCAGCAGCGGGTAATAGGACGCCGTGTCGGTCATGCCGACGTTCACCTGCGCCGGAGCGGCGAAGGCTGCAAAAATGGTGAATACAAGGATAAAAACAGATCGCTTCATAGAGCAAAGATAATATTTTGCGCCGAAAAATGCTATCTTTGCGGAAAAGCGCCTCTGCCATGAACCTTCGTAAAACGGATCGCTCCGAGCTGAACCTTTTCCCGGCCCTGTCTTTTCTGGTTGTCTGTTTCATCGGAGGCTATTTCCTTTGGGCAACGAAAGATGCGCTGCCCTCGGAGGCGGACAATACGGATTTTCGCTACGCTCCATCCCGGGCAAAAGAGTTAGCCCAGGAACTCGACTCAATCTATTCCTGCAAATCGGGACCGGGGATGGAGGAGTTTCTGGAGACATGGCATCGGAAATATACGTCCAACGCATCGGCTCCGGGCAACCAGAACGACACGCTGCGTAACGTTTACAATCTCTTTACCACCCTCTTCAATCCCGCCCCGACGCTTCGCCCGAGGGGTTTCCGGAGCGATTCGGCCTACCGCTACGTCGTTATCCAATCGCAATTGACGTTCTGTATCGCAGAGGACGGCATGTTCGATTATTATTACGAAAGCTCCCCTCCTCCCACATTTCCGACCGACGGATTTTACCTTCTCCGCAAAGCGGGAGCCTATTACAGGGTTTTGGACGATTTCCGACCGCAAATCCGGCAAGCGGGGTTAAAACAGCTCTATCTCACCGATGAATACAAGGATGCTCTCGAACTGTTTCTGGAGAAAAACGGATACTGGCCCGACGAAGAGCGGACATCCGCAGAATCGGGCCGGAAGCGGATGCGTTTCCTGCAAAACTACTGGTACGTCATCAACGGGCATTGGGAAGGATGGCATCTCGGAATCCCCGCAATCGGATACATCGTCCTGAACAAATCACTCGACAAGGCCGTTGCCGAGGTAGTGGAAGAGTACAACGGCAGCGGCGTCCTTCTACATAAGACGCATTCGGGCTGGAAAGAAGTGGGCGGACTTTATCATTGGGAGGAATAATCCCTACGCCTGCGCGCCGTATTCCATCAGATAGGCCTTGATGAAGGCGTCCAGGTCGCCGTCCATCACCGACTCCACGGCCGAAGTCTGCACGCCCGTGCGGTGATCCTTCACGCGGCGGTCGTCGAAGACGTACGAGCGGATCTGCGAACCCCACTCGATCTTCTTCTTCGAAGCCTCCAGCGCCTGCTGCGTCGCCATACGCTTGTCCAGCTCGCGCTGGTAGAGTTTCGAGCGGAGGATGCGCATGGCGTTCTCGCGGTTCATCAGCTGCGAGCGCGTCTCCATGTTCTCGATCAGGTACTCGATCGCCTCGCCCGTGTCGGGGTCCTTCGCGTGGTAGCGCAGGCGCACGGCCGTCTCCACCTTGTTGACGTTCTGCCCTCCGGCGCCCGACGAACGGAACGTGTCCCACTCGATGTCGGCGGCATTGACCGTGATCTCGATCGTGTCGTCGACGGCCGGCGATACGAACACCGACGCAAACGTGGTCTGACGCTTGTTGTTGGCGTTGAACGGCGACAGGCGCACCATGCGGTGCACGCCGTTCTCGCTCTTGAGGTAGCCGTAGGCGTATTCCCCCTCGAACTCCAGCGTGCAGGATTTCACCCCGACTTCGTCGCCGGCCTGGAAGTCCAGCACCTTGACCTTATAGCCGTGGGCCTCGCCCCAGCGGGTGTACATGCGCATGAGCATCGACGCCCAGTCGAGCGCCTCCGTGCCGCCCGCCCCGGCGTTGATGTCGAGAATGGCCCCGAGTTTGTCCTCGTCGCGGCGCAGCATGTTGCGCATTTCGAGTTTTTCGATCTTTTCGAGCGTCGCGGCGTAGTGGGCGTCCATCTCCTCCTCGCTGACCACGCCCTCCTTCACGAAGTCGGGCATCAGCTGAAGGTCCTCGGCATCCTTGCGAATGGCGTCGTAATCCTCGACCCATGCCTTGATCCCCGCCACCTTGCGCAGCTGCTCGCGCGCCTTGTCGGGGTTGTCCCAGAAGTTCGGCTCCTGGGTTTTCTCCTCTTCGTTGCGCAGGTCGATGCGCTTCTGGTCGATGTCCAAACAGCGTTCCAGCGCTTCCCGGCGCTGTTCGATCTCCTTGATCTGTTCCGCAAGTACCATAATATGCTCAAAATTTCATGTTCAGTTTCCGTGCGGCGAACTCCAGGATGAAATCCGCCGTGCCCTCGTCGCCCAGCGGCGAAGTGCTGACGCAGAGGTGGTAGGTCGCCGCCTCGCCCCACGTCCGCGAGCTGTAATAGTTGTAATACGAGGCGCGCCGGGCGTCGACGCGCTCCATCATCGCGCGGGCCTCCTCCGCGGTGCATCCCTGCCGGCTGCGGATGCGGCCGATGCGGTCGGCATCGTCGGCCGTGAGGAAGACATTGACGCAGCGCGGATTCTCGCGCAGGATGTAATCGGCGCAGCGGCCCACGAAAACCGCCGATTCACGCGCCGCGACGGCGCGGATCACGTCGCTCTGAATCTTGAACAGCGCGTCGTTCGACAGCACGTTCGTCACGCCCCCGTCGTCGCCCACGAACGGCGCCCGCAGGTAGCCGACCACGGTCGAAATCACGCCGCGCGACTCCTTCTCGTCGGCCTTCTCGAAAAACTCGGGGCAGATGCCGCTCTCGCGCGCCGCCAGGTTGATCAGCTCCTTGTCGTAGAGCTTCACGCCCAACCTGCGGGCGATGATCTCCCCGACGGTCCTGCCGCCGCTACCCAGCTGGCGGCCGATGTTGATGACGAATTGTTCCATAGTCCTATCCCTCTTTGGCGGCGTTTTCCGCACCGATGGCCCGGAATTTCCGCAGTTGGTAAGTCAGCATGAAGAAAGCCACCAGCGAAGCCAGGAAGTCCGACAGCGGCATCGAGCACCACACGCCCCAGCTGCCGTTCCACTCGGTGCAGACGTCGAAAATGTGCGGCAGGAAGATCAGTCCGGGCATCAGAAACAGCAGCTGGCGCGACAGCGACAGGAAGATCGCCTTGCCGGCCATGCCGATGCTCATAAAGAAGTTGGTGGCCACCATCTGGAAACCGATGATCGGGAAGCAGAAGAAGACGATGCGCATGCCTTCGACCGCCAGGCGGATCAGCTCCTCGTCGGAGGTGAACATTCCCACGGCCAGGCGCGGCATGAACTCGCCGAGGAGGAATCCCGCGGTGGTGACGCACGTCGCGCCGATCATCGTCAGCTTCAGCACGCGCATCACGCGGTCGTACTGCTTCGCGCCGAAGTTGTAACCCGCAATGGGCTGCATGCCCTGGTTGACGCCCAGCACGATCATCACGAAGAAGAACGCCAGGCGGTTGACGATGCCGTAGGCGCCGATCATCAGGTCGCCGCCGTATTGTTTCAGCC
>ENA-OROO01001359-OROO01001359.1-human-gut-metagenome-genome-assembly--contig:-NODE-1359-length-12903-cov-14.227662_pt1 | contig 12903 bp, 11 predicted proteins | sample MGYA00242130_ERZ509052 | MGnify/ENA primary metagenome ERZ509052 (study PRJEB26280, sample SAMEA2338730) | human gut metagenome | biome: human gut; feature: human-associated habitat; material: faeces... | reverse complement strand
CACCGGCGGTGATTCGCGACCAGGGGCAGCCCCAGGCGGCGAGCTCACGCACGGCCTTGGGCGAGGTGTTCACGAACATGCGGACGACTTCCTGGTCCGCACCCCAGTCGGAGCCGCGGACGGTGTCGCCGAAGTGAACGTCCTCGTTGTCGCCCACGCCCTTGATCACGTTGCCGAGAGAGGCCTGCATGCCGCCCTGAGCAGCCTTCGAGTGGCTGCGCTTCGGCGGAACGAGAGAAAGGACGATCGAGTCGTGGCCGCGGCGCTTGGCAGCAACGGCCATGCGGAGTCCGGCAAGGCCACCGCCGATAACCAGCACGTCGGTGTAAATGATTTTCATGAGTTTTTCCTCGGAAATCCCGCCCTTGGGCGGGAGGATCGGCGCACAGCTCCTGACTATGCGTCCGTCCAGTCTTTGCAAATAGTCCGCTTTGCCTGATTGAGGCGCCGCGGGCTGTTGCGACCTTTCGGCCGATTCCCATTAGTCGCAGACTTCATCCGCACATGCTCCCTCCTGAGGAGCTTCCGCCTCCGGAAAAAATCGAGGACCTACTCGCCGAGCTGGACACCTACATCGGCCTGAACGTGGTCAAGGACGAGGTCCACGACCTCATCAACATGGTCCAGGTCTACAAGCTCCGCGAGCAGCACGACCTCCCCACCACCGATATGTCGCTCCACATGGTCTTCACCGGCAACCCCGGCACCGGCAAGACCATGATGGCCCGCATGATGGCCCGCATCTACCGCAGTCTCGGCATTCTCAGCAAGGGCCAACTGGTGGAGGTGGACCGCAGCGGTCTGGTGGCCGGCTACGTAGGTCAGACCGCCCTCAAGACCCAGAAGGTCATTGAAAAGGCCATGGGCGGCGTGCTGTTCATCGATGAGGCTTACGCCCTCAACGGCAAGTCCGAAAACGACTTTGGTCAGGAGGCCATCGACACCATCCTCAAAGCCATGGAGGACCACCGCGACGACCTGGTGGTCATCGTAGCGGGCTACACGGAACTGATGGACAGGTTTATCCACTCCAACCCCGGTCTGGAGAGCCGCTTCAACCGTTTCCTGCTGTTCGAAGACTACACCCCGGAGGAGATGTTCGCGATCTTCAAAATGCGCTGCGGCAAGGGCTACGTCCTCGCGCCGGAGGCCGAGCCCCTGGTCCGCGACTACATCGCTGAAGAGAGCGCCGACCCCAGCTTCGGCAATGCCCGCGGCGTCCGCAACCTGTTCGAGCACATTCTGGTGGCGCAGAACAACCGTCTGGCCAAGCTGGAAACCGTCACCCGCGAGGACCTGATGACCATCACCCCCGACGATGTACTCCATGCCCGGGGCAAGCTGGACGACTGACACGCAAAAAAAGAAAGCCCGTATGGGCTTTCTTTTTTTGTTCGCTCAGTGCCGCTTTTTGCCGACCCATGCCATGCCGGTCACGGACAGCACCGCCGTCACGGCGTAGATGCCCACGCCCGCATCAAAGGTCTTGGGAGAACCCTTGGTCTCGTCCGCCTTGGTGTCGGTGGTGGGGTGGTAGTAGTAGCCGCCGGTGGAGGGGATGGACTTTGTAACGCTGTACGTACCATTCTCATTCCTGGTCATCTGGCTCCCGGACGCAACGTAATCACTGACATCACTCTGGAAAGAACCCTGGTTAATGACTACTTGGCCACCATCCTTTGTTTCCACAGTGCCACTGCCATTGACCGTCACATCGTTGACCGTCACCTTACCGCCCCCCGCAGAGATTGCCTTCGCGTTTGAGGTTATGGTTGCACTGTCGATAGTAACTTCACCTCCCTTAGCGTTGATTGTTTTTGTTGTCGGATGGTTGAGTGTCGCATTGCCTTTGATAATGATCTCGCCGGCCTTATCATTCTCAAACATCAAATTCGCGCCATTGCCGTTCACGACCAAAGAAGCATCAACGTCTGCGTTTGTATCAAAAATATTCGCCCCGTCAATGATAACGGTTCCACCGGTAAAGGTTTTATCCAAGATAGTTTCATTGGTATTAGGATTTTTATGGCTCTCAAATCCATCGTTGGCAATAACATACTGCCCGCTGTGCTTGTTATCCCAACTGCGGCTCATTGCTTCAGCATTGCCGTTGACATTGACCTTTTCTATGGTCATTGTTCCGCCAAAATTATGCAGCACTGCACCACTGCAAGAAACATAGCCGTTGCCTTTAAGGGTGCCAGGCGTGTTCGAGGTATCCGTGATAGTAATCGTGCCATAGTTCCCGATAAGGTTTGTACTGGTATCACTCCAATCACCATGCGTTGCGCGAGCGTTTTTTGCAATTGTATACCCATTCAAATCCAGCACAATCTTCTGGCCTTCTTTGACCACCAGTCGGGCAATGCTTTCATCCCCGGCGGCCATATGCTTTTTTGCGCTATATTTAGCCCTTTGCTCCAGAGTTTGGCTCGTCACACTTGTACTCCACTGATTTGGCGCTCCTCCATCCGGATGAACGCCCATTTTATATCGGGACAGCGTATCTACACCATTCTCATAGTCTTTGTGAGCCGCGCATCTGCTATCCTGTGCCATTTTTTCTGCCGCCTCACTCGTATATCCATTGCTTGTCCAGGTACCCGCCTCATTAGAGTGATCAAACAGTGTCGCTGTATACAGCATTTCCAGTGTAATACTATTTGTCAGCTTAATGGCTCGGGTCGTTCCGTCTGTCGGCGCAAAATACAGCGCTGTACGCAGCTCCTGTTCATTTTCTACATTGTACACCCCATCGCTGTCCGCCGTAAGGTCAGTATACGTTGGGAATGTATAATCATTATTTCCCTCCGCCCAGCTGACGCTGCACAGTCCCAGCGCCATGACCAGCGCCAGAATGGTTGCTAACAATTTCTTCATGTCTCAAACCCCATTTGTTTTAAATTTCCGCAGATGCGCTCGTTTTAATCCTCATTAAAACGTAAAAGCAGAGGTACCTCTGCGGATAGCTTCATTATAGCAAGAATTTCCGGTTTGTCCAGAGCATTTTGTGAAAAAATCCCAATTTTATCATTCCCGGTAACGGTGCTTACGTTTGATTTGCAAAAATTGGAAATTCCTTCCCCGCGGGCAGCGTCGTTACCGCCTCGGCGGGAAGCGCGGGAAACCACTCCCCTATCCTCCCCGGCGCGGCGGCAAGCGTTTCCTTCTGCCCGTGGGTCAGCTTCGCCTTGATGGCGTATTCCAGCCGCGACGCCGTTATCTTGTCCCCGCAGCGCCACAGCGCCGCCAGTGCCTCCGGCGGGTGGGCCCGGGTGTACTTGGCGCCCCTGCCGCTGCAATGCATGGCCATCCGCCGCGCCACGTCGTTAGTCATCCCCGTGTACAGGCTTCCGCCACGGCACCGCAGCATATAGACATAGTACGCTTCCATAGGCGGCTCCTTTCACGGTTTTCCCCTATCATACCCGATATTTCTTGCATTGACAAGCGCTGTATGATACAATTCCAATTTGGAAAGTGAGGGAGAGCTATGACCCTTTTTGATTACTATCTGCGCTATATGACCGAGGTATGGGAGGGCACGCGTCCTGCTCCGGAGGGAATCACCCTGCCGGAAGGCGGCGATGAGAACGCCCGCATACAGGCGCTGGGCCAGCAGCTACAGGATATGGGCATGGCCGCCTTTGTCCGCGCCTGCGCCGCCCAGGACGGCACGGTGCTTCCGGAGGAGCTGTTCGCCGAAAGCGGCGACCTTGGCGGTTTTGAGCTGTTTCTTCAAAACGCGGATAAGGCACAGGAAGCCCCTGCCGCGGAGAAAAAGTCCGCGACCCCCGACCCCGATGCCAACAAGCACGCCTTTGAGGTGTTTCTGGACTGCATTGCCATGGACGACGGTCTTGTGCAGTATCTGATCGACGTGCTGAAGCGCATGGACCGCAAGGAGTTTTTCAAGCTCAGCCAGATCACTACCAAGCTGGACCTGGACCCGGAGGAGTTCCTCTACTGGCTGGGCCGTCGGGAGACGTATGCCGACGAGGAGGAGCAGGGCTGTGCCGCCGCTATGGACCACGCCCTGCTGCGGCTTGCGGATGAGGGACGGCTGGATGTGGTGGCCGCCCTGCTCAGCGGCGACAGAAATACCTTCGAGACCTTTCGCTGCGAGGCACCGGAGCTTATGCACGCACCCATCGCCACCTTCGAGTGGTACGAGAAGAACTATCTGGATCGGGACTATCCCATCCGACTCATTATGCGCCTGAACGGCGTACAATTTCCCAACTGAGGTGAACTATGAACGAAGCATATAAGGCGCTGGGCGTCAGCGAAAACGTGCTGGCTTTCAGCGAAACGATCCTGTCCGACCTGAAGGACCGCTTTGCGGCCATCGACGCCATCGCCGAGGCTAATCAGCTGAAGGTCATCGCCGCCATGCAGAAAAACCGCGTGGCCGCCAATCATTTTAACCTTTCCACCGGCTACGGCTACGACGACGAGGGACGCGACACGCTGGAGCGCGTCTACGCCGACTGCTTCGGCGCGGAGGCAGCGCTGGTTCGCCCGCAGATCACCTGCGGTACCCACGCGCTGGCGCTGGCGTTAGGCGCGAACCTGCTGCCGGGGGACGAACTTTTGAGTCCGGTGGGGGGGCCGTACGACACACTGGAAGAAGTCATCGGCATTCGGGAGTCGATGGGCTCACTGAAGGAATACGGGGTAAGTTATCGTCAAGTCGATTTATTGCCGGGCGGGTCGTTTGATACCGATAAAATTTGCGCGGCAATAAGCAAGAAAACAAAGCTCATCACGATACAGCGTTCAAAAGGCTACGCTACAAGGCCCAGCTTCTCAGTAGCGCAGATCGGCGAGTTGATTGCGTTATGTAAACAATGCAAGCCGGACGTGATCTGTATGGTGGACAACTGCTACGGCGAGTTCACAGAGCTGATCGAGCCGGTGAACGTGGGCGCGGACCTGATGGTGGGCAGCCTTATCAAAAATCCCGGCGGCGGGCTGGCCCCCACTGGCGGCTATATCTGCGGCCGCGCCGACCTGATCGAGCGCTGCGCCCGGCGGCTCACCGCCCCCGGTCTTGGCCGGGAGGTGGGCGCAAATCTGGGGCTGCTGACCCAATTTTACCAGGGCTTTTTCCTGGCGCCGACGGTGGTGGCCTCTGCGGTGAAGGGTGCTGTATTCGCCGCAAATTGTTATGAAAAACTTGGTTTTCATGTCATTCCAGGCGCTTCTGAGGTGCGTCACGACATCATTCAGGCGGTAGAACTGGGCAGCCGGGAGGGCATGATCGCCTTCTGCAAGGGCATACAGGCCGCCGCGCCGGTGGACAGCTATGTCACCCCGGAGCCAGCCCCTATGCCGGGCTATGACAGCGACGTCATCATGGCCGCCGGTGCTTTTGTGCAGGGCAGCTCCATAGAATTGTCCGCCGACGGCCCCACACGGCCGCCCTACGCGGTGTATTTCCAGGGTGGGCTGACCTGGTACCACGCCAAGCTGGGCATCCTGATGAGCCTGCAGAAAATGCTGGAGGCCGGCCTGATCTCATTATAATTATGTAAACTATGGAGGAAATCGTATGTTTCTCCCCAACCATCCCTTTCGGCGGCGTCCGCCTCCTTTTTCTGTGCATTTTATGTTCGTTGTTTATACTTTTACTTTCTGAATAATGTACATTATCATATAGCAGGTCTTGCTATACATGATAGCATAAGGAGTTTTTTATGTGGTTTTGGTTTTCTCTGATCGCACTGATCTGCTGGAGCGGCTCTGACCTGTTCAGCAAGATTGGCTGCCAGGACGCAGACGACAAATACAGCCATCTTAAAATGGTGATGGCAGTGGGCCTGGTGATGGGTCTGCACGCCGCCTATGAGATTTTTATCAACGGCACGGAGATCAACGGCAGCATCATCCTGACGTATCTGCCGGTGTCCCTGCTGTACATCAGCTCTATGACCATCGGCTACATCGGCCTGCGGTATATCGAGCTGTCCATCTCCTCCCCCATCTGCAATTCCAGCGGCGCACTGGTGGCGGTGCTGGCGCTGGCCACCGGCGGCCTGGGCGAGCTGGTGCCGGCGCAGCTGGCCGCCACAGCACTGGTATGCGTGGGCGTCATCGGTCTGGGCATCGTGGAGGCGCGGGAGGACGACGACCTGCGCGCCGCCCGGCAGCAGGCCAGTAATCACCGCTACGCCAAGTCCGCGCTGGCGCTGATCCTGCCCATTATCTACTGCCTGCTGGACGCGCTGGGCACCTTTGCCGACAGCCGGGTGCTGGAGACGCTGGACGAGGACAGCGCCAACTGCGCCTATGAGCTGACGTTTCTGCTGGCGGGCATCGTATGCTTCGTGTATGTGGTGCTCATCAAAAAGAGCCGACTCGTCCCCAAGCGGGAGGGCCCCAAGTATGCGGGCGCCGTGTGCGAGACGGCGGGCCAGTTCGCGTACATCTACGCGCTGGCGGACACGGAGCACGTGGCCCTGGCCGCGCCCATCATCTCCGCCTACTGCGTGGCCTCGGTGCTGTGGAGCCGCATTTTCCTGAAGGAAAAGCTCAGCTGGAAGCACTACGCCATGATCGCACTGGTGGTGGCGGGTATTGTGATACTGGGCATCTACGATGCATAACAACAAGATATCCCCCGCCGGGTCCGGCGGGGGATTTTCTGCGCCTGCGGGCGCGGGAGGTGGAATTTCGCGCTTTCGAGCGCGAGTTACTTTTGTCTTTGGCGACAAAAGTAACCAAAAGCGCCACTTGAAACTACGTTTCAAGACTTCCTTGCGCGGGGCGGCAGGTGCGAATTTGACGGTGCTGATTTCGCGGAATTGGTACGGTGGGTGACATTGTCGGTTCAGGGGACTGCTTTTACCTCTTGCGCCGCTACCGCTGACGCAGTGCGAGGGTAGGGGCTGGTACGCTGGACAGTTTGGGCGATCATCAAATCGCGTCAAAGCCGCCCCGAGGGCGGCTTTGGCAGGTGGCGGCTAACGCCGCCAAGGTATTGGGGGTGCCGCCTGCGGGCGAGAACACCTCATCCGGCGCTGCGCGCCACCTTCCCCCCAGGGGGAAGGCTTTGGGTGGTGCGCCATTCAACACCGCACCCCCCAGGGGGAAGGCTATCGGGGGTACGCCGCTCGAGGGAAAGGCTTGGGAGGTGCGGCGGTAGGAGAGAAAAACACCTACCGTGGCGGGGGCAAGCGGTCGCGGGAGCCTCCGCGCCGGTGAACGTACACGCAGTCCTTTTGTCCGACAACGGTGACAACGGGCTATGCCCGCGAGAAGATGCGGGAAACCACGGCCTGGTACAGCGCGCTGAGGAAGTGCAGAAACGTAGTTTCTGCCGGCGTTCTTTCCCCCATTTCTTCCGCTGTTGGAAGAAATGGGGCCGTCGGAGACACGTTCCCGCGCTCGGGAGCGCGAAACTATATCCGTCACGGCTTCGCCGCGCCACCTGTCTCCCTGCGGGTCGGTTCGCGCGTCTGACAGGCCACCGGCGTGTCATTCAACACCGCGGACCCATCAAAGGGAAGGCTTGGCGCCTGCGGGCGGGTGTTCAAAGAAAGTTCACGGTTTTTCTGCAAAACTTAAAGGTAGAATTAAGGAAAGCGAGTATGCTATAAAACAGAAAGAGCGATGAGCCCCTTCGAAGCAGGCACCCTTCTTCATGTCTGCTTTCTCCATCATACCACGCTTTCCCCTCGGCGGCAAGATGGGAGAGCGCTCCTTATACGAAACTGCGACACAGGAGGTCATTACGATGTATAACGACGAATTCAACAACAACGATATGTACCGCTTCACCAACCGGGAGGTGCCCCGCGACGACTACGCGCCCGCACCCCGGCAGGAGAACACGTATACCGCGCCGGTGAGGAAGCAGGGCTTCTTCCGCAGGACGTGGGTAAAGGTCACGGCGCTGGTGCTGGCCTGCGCCGTGGTGGGCGGCGCGGCAGGCTACGGCGGCGCGGCGCTGGCAAAGGGCGGCTCCGGCAGCGGCACCGCCATCAAGGAGAGCGACCGCACCGTCACCGCCGTGGAGGTCAAGAAGGTGGACGGCAAGACCAAGATGCAGCCCGCCGAGGTGTACGCCTCCACGGTAAACTCCACCGTGTCCATCAACTGCTCCACCACCACCAACGTGTTCGGTCAAACCACCCAGTCCGCCTCCAGCGGCAGCGGCTTCATCATCAGCGAGGACGGCTACATCGTCACCAACTACCATGTGATCAGCGGCGCCTCCTCCGTGAAGGTAACGCTGTATAACGGCGACACCTACGATGCCACCGTCATCGGCGGCGACAGCGACTACGACGTGGCGGTGCTGAAGATCAACGCCGCCGGGCTGACCCCCGTGACCCTAGGCAACAGCGCCGATGTGAACGTGGGTGACTCCGTGCTGGCCATCGGCAATCCCCTGGGCGAGCTGACGTTCTCCATGAGCGGCGGCTATGTGTCCAGCTGCAACCGCGCCATCAACGTGGACGGCACTCCCTTCAACATGATCCAGGTGGACTGCTCCATCAACCCCGGCAACTCCGGCGGCCCCCTGATGAACCTGTACGGCGAGGTGGTGGGCATCGTGTCCGCCAAGTACTCCACCTACTCCTCCACCACGGTGGAGGGTCTGGGCTTCGCCATTCCCATTGACGATGTGAAGTCCATCATCACCGACATCATGGAGAACGGCGCCGTCACCGGCAAGGCATACATGGCCGTGACCGTGGGCACCATGAACTCCCAGATGGCCGCTCAGTACAGCATCGACATCGATCAGGGCGTGTTCGTCTACTCCGTTGTCAAGGGCGGCGCCGGCGACAAGGCCGGCCTGCGCCTGGGCGACGTGATCACCAAGATGGGCGACACCACGCTGACCAGCCGTCAGGATCTGTCCGCGGCGCTGAAGAGCTACCGCGCCGGCGACACCGCCACCCTGACCGTGTTCCGCGACGGCAGCTACATCACCACCGACATCACCTTCGACCAACAGCCCCAGATCACCGGCACCGACACGGAGGAGGACACCTCCTCTCAGGGCGGTAATAACGGCGGCTACAGCGGCCAGATCCCCGAGAACTGGCAGGAGTTTTATAACTACTTCTTCGGCAACCGGGGCTGATATCGGTCCCGCGCGGCGGCGCAGCTGACCACTGCGCCGCCAGGATACCACGATCTTCTTCACATTCTTCATGTTTCCCAGCACACATTCGCTTCCCCCGCACCGTCCCTGCCGGAGCTACCCCGCCGGCGGGGACGGTTTTTTTGCGCGGTTGCAAGGCGTTGACAGATATGGTATAATTCTTTATTGGTATACTATGTGGAAAAATGAGGAAACGACTATGGAAGTAACACAGGGCGCACCGTTTGAGAGCTTTGGCCTGTCAGAGGCCACCATGCGCGCCATACGAAATAAGCACTACACCGTCAGCACCCCCGTGCAGGCCGGGTGCATCCCCCCCATGCTGGCGGGGAAGGACGTGATCGCCAAGGCTCCCACCGGCACGGGCAAGACCATGGCCTTCGGCATCCCCATCATCGAGCGCATCGACCGGGAGAGCGAGGAGGTGCAGGCGGTCATTCTGGCACCCACGCGGGAGCTGGCCATGCAGATCACCGACGAGATGCGGGACATCGCCGTGTGCCACGAGGGCGTTCGGCTGGTATGTCTGTACGGCGGACAGCCCATTGGCAAGCAGATCGACGCGCTGAAGCGGCGACCCCAGATCGTGGTGGCCACGCCGGGGCGGCTGAGTGACCACATGAAGCGGCGGACCGTGAATTTGAAGAGCGTGCAGACGGTGGTGCTGGACGAGGCGGACCGGATGCTGGATATGGGCTTTATCCACGATGTCACGCGTATTCTGGACAAGATCCCCAGCCGGAAAAACCTGGGGATGTTCTCCGCCACCATCTCGCGGGAGGTGATGGACATCTCGTGGGTATACCAGCGGGACCCGGAGGAGATCACGGTGCAGGCCACCAAGGAGAACAAGCCGGACATTTTGCAGTACCGGCTGGAGGTGCCCTCCGACGGGAAGGTGGACGCCATTGCGAAGATACTGGCACACGAGAGCTATGACCGGGTGATCTGCTTCTGCAACACCAAGGGCAGCACGGAACGGCTGACAAAATTTTTGCAGATGCGGGGCGTGGACGCCCAGTGCATCCACGGGGACATCCCCCAGCGGAAGCGGGAGGAGGTCATGCAGCGGTTCCGGGACGGAAAGCTGCGGGTGTTCGTGGCCACGGACGTGGCCAGCCGGGGCATCGACGTGGACGATGTGGACGCGGTGTTCAACTATGAGGTGCCGGAGGAGAACGAGTATTACATCCACCGCATCGGCCGGACGGGACGGGCCAAGAAGCACGGCGTGGCGTACACGCTGCTCAGCGACTTCCCCAGCCGGCTGCGGCTGGACAACATCGCGCGGAACACGCGGAGCACCATCGTGCCCGCCGTGCTGGGCGAGGACGGCAGCGTGACTGTCGGCGAGAAATGAGAAAAGAGCGCACTTCAGCAGGCGGGTCCTTTTTTACGGAACGGCAGCAGGTGGGCGCCGTTGGGCCGCGCGGGTTGCTATTTCGCGCGGTGTGTGGTACAATATACATATATAACCGCAAAATTCCGAAAAGGAGCGAAGATAATGAACGACGAGTTGAAGAATATCCTCTCCCGCGTGGACCACACGCTGCTGGCACAAGGTGCCACCTGGAATGAGATCAAGGCCATCTGCGACGACGGTATCAAGTACGGCTGTGCCAGCGTCTGCATCCCCGCCAGCTATGTGAAGCAGGCGGCGGAATATGTGGACGGCAAGATCGCCGTCTGCACCGTTATCGGCTTCCCCAACGGCTACGACACCACCGCCGCCAAGTGCTTCGAGGCTGCCGACGCGGTGAAAAACGGCGCGTCCGAGGTGGATATGGTCATCAACATCGGTTGGGTGAAGGACGGCCTGTACGACAAGGTGCTGGATGAGATCCGGGATGTCAAGGGTCATTGCCGCGGCAGGCTGCTGAAGGTCATCATCGAGACGTGCCTGCTGACCGAGGCGGAGAAGATCGAGCTGTGCCGGGTCGTCTCCGAGTCCGGCGCGGACTACATCAAGACGTCCACCGGCTTCGGCGGGGGCGGCGCCACCCGTGAGGACGTGGCGCTGTTCAAGGCCCACGTGGCGCCCCATGTGAAGATCAAGGCCGCCGGCGGCATCGCAGATCTGGATGACGCCAGAGATTTCATCGCCCTGGGCGCGGACCGTCTGGGCACCAGCCGTATCGTCAAGGCCGTGAAGGCCATGGAACAGTAAATATAAGGAGGAACCACTATGCCGACTCCCCACAATAACGCCAACAAGGGCGATTTCGCCAAGACCGTTCTCATGCCCGGCGATCCGCTGCGGGCCAAGTTCATTGCCGAGACATTTCTCACCGAGCCGAAGCTGGTGAACAACGTCCGCGGTGTGCAGGGCTATACCGGCACCTACAAGGGCGTGCCGGTGTCCGTCATGGCCAGCGGCATGGGTATCCCGTCCATCGGCATCTATTCCTATGAGCTGTACACCCAGTATGATGTGGAGAACATTATCCGCGTGGGCAGCGCCGGCGCCATGCGGGCCGACCTGGAGCTGGGCAGCGTGGTGGCCGGTCAGGGCGCCTGCACCAATTCCGACTTTGCCAGCCAGTACGAGCTGGGCGGCAGCTACGCGCCCATCTGCGATTTTGAACTGCTGATGGCCGCGGTGGAGAGCGCCGGGGAGCTGGGCGTGAAAATGCCCGTGGGCAACCTGTACTCCTCCGACACGTTCTATGACGCCGCCGGGCGCAACATGCGCTTCGCCAAGATGGGCGTCATGGCCGTGGAGATGGAGGCCGCCGGTCTGTACTGCACCGCCGCCTATACCGGCAAGCGGGCGCTGGCCATCTGCTCCATCTCCGACAACCTGGTCAACGGCACCGAGCTGTCCGCCGATGAGCGCCAGACCACCTTCACCAACATGATGAAGATCGCCCTGGAGGTGGCTGTGAAGATGGCCGCCAAGAAGTAAACAACGGTCACGACAGCGCGGGAGGATATCTCGCGCTGTCGCTATGCGCGATACATTTGTGCATTTCGCGCAAACAAAATGTAAATTTTTGATGACATTTGTTTACATTTCTACCGCAAAATGCGGTTTTCACTTGCCAAAGGCGAAAAAGTCTGCTATAATGCGCAAGGCACAGAGGGAGGAAGACCCCGTGCCGAAATGATGGTTTTCCCGCCGCAAGGCGCGAAAATAAAAAAATTGAGGAAGGTAGAATAACCATGAAGAAGTTTCTTGCTATGATCCTGGCTCTGGTTATGGCGCTGTCCCTGGTCGCTTGCGGCGACAAGAAGGACGACCCCAAGACCGACGACAACCAGGGCGACAACTCCGAAGTCACCGAGATCACCAACGCCGACGAGATCGCCGACGAGATGACCTCCGAGGATGGCAAGTACGAGATCGCTTTCGTCACCGACGTGGGCCAGCTGAAGGATAAGTCCTTCAACCAGGGCACCTTCGACGGCGTGAAGCTGTACGCTGCCAACAACGGCCTGAGCTACAAGTACTATCAGCCCGCCAACGGCGACCAGGCTACCGATGACGACCGTTACGATGCCATGAAGGCTGCTGCCGAGGGCGGCGCCAAGGTCATCGTGGCTGCCGGCTTTATGCAGGCCACTGCCCTGACCAAGGCCGCTGCTGAGTTCACCGATGTCAAGTTCGTGTTCGTGGACCGCGACAGCGCTGTGACCCTCGAGGACGGCACCGCCCTGAAGAACGTTCTGGGCATCTGCTTCCAGGAAGAGCAGTGCGGCTATCTGGCCGGTTACGCTGTTGTTAAGGAAGGCTACACCAAGCTGGGCTTCACCGGTGGTGGCGGCGGCGACAACCCCGCTTGCTG
>ENA-OROO01001357-OROO01001357.1-human-gut-metagenome-genome-assembly--contig:-NODE-1357-length-12908-cov-5.081304_pt1 | contig 12908 bp, 14 predicted proteins | sample MGYA00242130_ERZ509052 | MGnify/ENA primary metagenome ERZ509052 (study PRJEB26280, sample SAMEA2338730) | human gut metagenome | biome: human gut; feature: human-associated habitat; material: faeces... | reverse complement strand
TATGCGCGGTTCAACTGCACCGTCCGCTACGATGCGGCATCGGACGAGTACATCGTAGTGGTGCTGTACGGATAAACCAACTGAATACCCGACCAAAAGGCCGACAGCGTATGCTGCCGGCCTTTTGCGTTGGGGGAAAGGAACGCTATGAAGAAAACCATTCCCAAGCTGCTGACACTTGTGTGCCTACTGGTGGCTGTCATGGGGCTGTCCATCGTGACCGCCCACGCCGCCACGGTCACGGGCACCGTCAGCAGCGGCAACGAGTACCGCTACCACGAGGACAAGACGCCTGTGTCCCAGTGGGGGCCGTACACCAGCAACAAGCTCAAGTATTTCACCCGGAACGACACCGGGGAGACTGTCCCGGCCTACTGTATGGAGCCGGAGGTGCGCTCCGCCAGCGGTGATTTGCAGTATTCCTCCACATCGTGGAGCGATTTGACGTGGAATCAGCGGTATGCCGTGACGCTGGCCATGACCTATGGCTACGGCGGCAATTACGGCTTCAATATGCACCCGGACTGCGCGCAGCTGGCGACGCAGGCGGTGGTGTGGGAGTTCGTGTGCGGCTACCGCGGTACGACCTATCCGTACACCCTGTATGATACCACCTGCGCCAACTTGTTCCACTACGCTGGTGACGGCGTGCAGGAGGCGTATGACATCCTTATTGACCGCATTATGGGTCATGGCGTGATCCCCAGCTTTGCTGTGAAGTACCGCAATCAGCTTTCGGACGTCAATGCCATTACGCTGACATGGGACGGCAGTCAGTATGTGGGTACAGCCACCGATACCAATGGTGTGCTGTCGCAGTACTACTTCCGGACCAATATCAGCGGCGTAACCGTCAGCCAGCGGCGTAATGTGCTGACCGTGACGGCCACAAAGGACGCAGCGGCGCAGCTGAACGGCTATATCAGCAGCGACTACGGCTACGCACTGGATGTGGAGGGTACGGAGGCCGTGCTGCTGGAGCCCAGCAACGGCAGCGGCTACCAGGCGTGTGCGGCGCTGACCTCACTGCCCGACCCCGTGTGGGCGTACATTCACTTCAAGGTCAATATTGTGGAGAAAAAGGGCAGCATCACCGTCCGCAAGGTGGATGCGACAGGCGCACCTCTCACCGGTGCGGAGCTGATGCTGGAGACTTCCGCAGATGGCAAGACTTGGTCGGAGGTCGGCAGAGTGACCACCGACAAGACCGGTATTGCCAAATGGAGCGACCTCAAAATCGGTGTGCAATACCGTATTACCGAAACCAAATCTCCCGCAGGGTACACGCTGCTGACTGAGCCGCTGTTTACGGGAACGTTGGACGGCAATGACCGAGACATTACCATCACCGCCTGTAATAACGCAGGCTTCGTGCTGCCCTTCACGGGCGGCACGGGATTCACAACCTATTTTCTGTTTGCAGCACTCATGCTTTGCATGGGTGTTTATTTTTGCAAAAAATCTGATTTTATGAAGGAGACAACCAAATGAAAAAGATCCATCGCGTGTTCGCGCTGCTCATGGCCGCTATCATGGCTCTGAGCCTCATCACCACAGCGTTCGCAGAACCTACCATCGACCCCGCAAAGAACGCCTCCCTTTCCATCTACAAGTACGACATCACCAAGGCCAGCAACGACGGTGCGTGGGATGCCGAGTCCTACGTTTCCACCGGCCTGCATGACGACGCGGTTATTGACAAGCTGAGCAAGTACGCCATTCAGGGCGTGGAGTTCACATACCTCCGCGTGGCCGACATCGCCATGAACAATGAACTGGTGGACGGTCAGCGTCAGGTGGGTGTGCTATATGGCTTCGACAACAGTGATCGCAGCTCCGCCGTACTGTCTGCCATCGGTCTGACCGGCGCAGACACTCACAAGACTGAGGGCGGTATCAACTACTTCACCAGCGATATGCTGAACAACAAGCTGTCCACCGCGCTGACTGCCAATGCCACCACTGTCAAGAACTCTCTGGAAACCGCCGTGAAGAGCGGCGGCGTGGCTATGCCCGAAACGGACGCCACCGGCCACACCTCCGCATCCGACATGGAGCAGGGTTTGTACCTCATCGTAGAGACCCGCGTCCCTGAAAACGTGACCTCCACCTGCAATCCCTTCTTCGTGTCCCTGCCCATGACCACCGTGGACGGTGCGGCATGGAACTACGATGTGACCGTTTACCCCAAGAATCAGACCGGCAATCCTACGCTGGATAAGACCGTGCGCGAAGCAAAGGACTCCACCGGCAAGAATACCGGCAGCCTGACCGACATCACCGATGGGTACGCCCACACCGCCACCGCCTCCGTGGGCGACACGGTGGACTATCAGATCATCAGCACACTGCCCACCATCACCTCCAAGGCGTCGGTTTTGAGCGAGTACACCTATGTGGATACGCTGAGCAAGGGTATCCGCTACAATAAGAACGATGTGGTTATTGAATTCTTTAAGGACGCTGGCTGCACTGATAAGATCGCCACTTGGGTCGAGAACTCTGGCAAATTTACCGCGACCTACGATGACACAGCCAACACCATGACCATCCGCATGACCGATACCGGCCTGAGCGAGATCAACGAATCCGAGAGCGTTTATACTGACAGCGTGAAGCGCGGTTACAGCGACTGCACCATGCGTATTACTTACGCCGCCACCCTGACCGCCGATGCCAAGATGGGCGACAAGGATAATCCCAACACTGTGACCCTGACGTGGAAGCGCACCAACACTACGTACTATGACACGCTGGAGGATTGCTGCCATGTGTTTACTTACGGCATTGATGTGCTGAAGCAGTTCAGCGATGGCAAGGGTGACATCCAGGACGTCAAGTTCCTGCTGCATAATGACAGTGACGACTGCTACATCATCGCCGACCTGAAAGATGGCATCTACTACGCCAAGGGTATCACCACCAAGAAGTCCGACGCTACCACCTTTGTCCCCAACAGTAGCGGCCACATCATCGTGAAAGGGCTGGAGGATGATAGCTACAGCCTGACTGAAACCGCCACGGATAAGGGCTATGTGCTGCTGAAGGAGGCGGTCAAGATCGTTATCAAGACCGCCGAGAACGGCCAGTGCGAGCAGTGCGGCGCCAAGCTGCTGACCGCCGCCGGCACCGTCAACGGCAAGGCCGTCAGCATGACGGACGGCAACGCCATCGTCCCCCTGACCGTGGTCAACAACCCCGGCTTTGATTTGCCCAAGACGGGCGGCTACGGCACTTGGATGTTCACCATCGGCGGCGTGGCGCTGCTGGGTGCGGCGGCCTTCATCGTGTTCCGCAGCCGTAAGCACAAGAACGAGCAGTGAAGCGCTGGCTACTGGCGGCAGTCTGCGGCGTTGCGGCGCTGGGGCTGATGCTTTATCCACTGGCGGGAGAGCTGGTAAGTGAGAAATATCATTCAGACGTTGAAACCACATATACCGCCGCCATTGAGGATACCGATGCTGCTGAACTGACCGCCCAGCGGGAAGCGGCAGAGCAGTACAACGCCATGCTGTCCGGCGCGGCAACCATTACCAAGGGAGGGGCTTCTGCCCCTCCCTTGCCGTATGCGGAACAACTCACGGTGGGAGGCGTCATTTGCTACATCGACATCCCCAAGATCAACGTATATCTGCCGGTGCAGCACGGAACGGGCGCGGAAACGCTTGAAAAGTCAGTCGGCCATGTGGTCGGCACATCTCTGCCGGTAGGCGGAAGCAGCACCCATGCGGTGCTGTCGGCGCACAGTGGTATGGCGAGTTCCAAGCTGTTTTCGGACATCGACCAACTCGAAAAAGGTGACATCTTTTATATCCACGTTTTGGGTGACACACTGGCCTACGAAGTGGATAGCATCAACACGGTGTTGCCCACGGATACGAGTCTGCTGCAAATTGCGGATGGCAAGGATTTGGTCACGTTGGTGACCTGCACGCCGTTTGGCGTCAACACGCACAGGCTGCTGGTACGAGGCCACCGCATTCCGTACACCCCCGAACAGGCAACCACTGCCGCCGCAGAAAAACCAGCCGCATCCTCGTGGACGCAGCATTACCTTACAGGTCTTGGCATCGGCCTTGGCGCAGTGGCGGTGGTCGGCGGCGGTTACTTTTTAGTGAGGAGGGTGCGCCATGCGTAAGACATCCCTTGTGCTGGCAGTACTGTTGGCCGTGGCGGGTATCTGCCTCATGCTGTGGCCGGTGTTCACGGGGAACAGACTCCAAAGCAGTGCCGCAACTGCTGTGCAGGAGTTCTTCGCCGAGCGTAACGAGCCGGAGCAGCAGTGCCCTGAACTGCTGGCAGCCTTACAGGAGTACAACCGCCAGATTTATGCGGAAAAGCAGTGTAACCTCGTTGACCTCGGAGCCTGCGAAGAACCCGCCGCCGACCTGACCGCTTACGGTATTGAAGATGAGATCATCGGCGTGTTGGAGATACCGACTATGGAGCTAACCATGCCTGTCTATCTGGGCGCGTCCGATGAACATCTCGCCGCAGGCGCGGCGGTGCTGGGAAACACATCCGCGCCCATCGGTGGGGATAACACCAACTGCGTCATTGCCGGACACCGGGGCTGGCGCGGTGCGGACTACTTCCGGCACATCGACCGCTTGCAGGCGGGCGATACTGTTACGCTGACGAATCTATGGGAAACGCTGACCTACACGGTGGCCGACATCCAGATCATCCAGCCCCACGAGGTAGAGAAAATCAAAATTCAACCAAACCGTGACCTGCTGACGCTGCTGACCTGCCATCCCTACGCCAGCGGTGGGCGGGAGAGGTATGTGGTGTACTGCGAAAAACTGCCCACCATGAGCCAATCACGGTGAGCAGTTTTATTTTGAGAGGATTCAGACAAGCGTGTCATCCAGCAGGAAGTCAATGACGCCAATATTGAGAATGCCGCCCTCATCATACCAACGCTTACGGATGTCATGACGGACAATGATCTTCGGGAAGGAATCACCGGTCAGCGCGAAAGGCTTATTCTCGGTGATCGCCTTTTCCGCTGTTCCCAATGCGTAGGCAGACTGGATATAGGTCTTCTTGCCACCGGAGGTTGCAATGAAGTCGATTTCCCGCGCGACCGGCACGACCTTTCCTTTGGTATTTTTCTCGTTGCCGTAGACAATGCCGATGTCAACGGCGCATTCACGGATCATCAACTCATTGAAAATTATGTTCTCCATGATGTGCGTCATTTCCTGCTGGCGGAAACCGATACGGGCATTTCTCAGTCCAATGTCCTCGCAGTAGTATTTGTTGGGATAGTCAAAATAGCTCTTGCCTTTCACATCCCAGCGCTTGCATTCGGTAAAGAGGAAGGAATCCGATAAGTGATCCATATAGGCTTTCACGGTGTTCAAGGCAACGACATTTTCACCGCTACGCTTCTGCACTGTGTTGATGGCGGCAGCAACCTTCGTTGGGTTGGTCAGAGAGCCGATAGACGAACACAGCAGATCAAGAATCGCGGACAGCACATCCTCACGCTTGATCTTCTTCCGCTCTACAATGTCCTTCAGATAGACCTCAGAAAACAGCGATTTCAGATAAGCCATTTTCGCGGCATCCGTGGGACGGGACAGGATCAGCGGCATACCGCCGTAGAAGGCATAGTCCTCAAAGGCATCCTGCTTATCACCGCCTACGGCTGAATAGTATTCGGCAAAGGAAAGCGGATGCACACGGATCTCATCGCTTCGACCTCGAAACTCAGTCAGTATATCGGAGGACAGCATTTTGGAGTTGCTGCCGGTCACATAAATGTCCAAGTTGGACAAGGACTTCAAATCGTTGAGCGCGTCGTAGAAGGTAACCTTCTTGCCATCTGGATTGTAGGGATTCGGAACCTCGTCGGACATCTGAATCTCGTCTACAAAAAGATAATATTGGTCTGCACTGTGTTCTACGATCTCACGGACATGAGCCGCAAGCTCCAGCGGATTGCGATAGCGAATATCACGGGTCAAGTCCAACTCAAAGGACAGAATATGATCTTCGGTAACACCCTCACCGAGAAGGTAACTCTTGAACAGATTGCGAAGCAGAAAGGACTTGCCGCATCTGCGGATGCCAGTGATCACCTTCACCTGACCATCCCACATGAAGGAGATGATTTTTTTCAAATAGCGATCTCGTTTTATTTCCATAGCCCAACCTCCATTGAAAACTTGCTGGTATTATCATGCTACATTTCAATGGATAGTATACGGCACCGTGAGATAAAAATCAATAGCTCTGATGAAATGTTTGCAGATAAACCCGGTAACATTTCAGCGGTCGGTGATTCAAACCACCGCTCCTGTGAGGTAAAGAAGCCTGAAAGTTGACAAGAACTGCGACGCGGCTGACCTGCCACCCCCACGCCGGCGGCGGGCGGCAGCGGTTTGTGGTCTACTGTGAACGAACTGAAAATTAAGGAGAAATGCACAATGAAAAAAGCAATTTGTATCATTTTAGCTGCCGTGGCAATTATCGCCTCCAGACGCCTCCGACCCCGTGGCCGCAGGGAAATTTGAAAATTTTTTCAAAAAGTGGCGCACTTTTGATTTCGTTTTACGGATAATGATAGTAGAGGGAATTTTATGGACAAGCGTTTTTACCGATTTTTACAGGCAACCTGCTGTAACTGGCGCAACAGCTGCTTCATTGATTGCCAGCGTTGTGACGGGTGCTCCGGTTTTCTTCTGTCTGTAAATCACAATGCCGTGCCGTCAATCATCCCTGTGGCGGTATTCGAGGAACTGTCCGGTGAGACCGTGGATAAATATGATTGCATCGGCATTATGACGCTGGAGGGATTCCAACGCTTCTACACCAGCTGGCTTGTCTGGAACGTAGAAGACCCGAAACGGTGCAGTTTATCCCAATTGTGGGAGAGCTGCCAACAATGAACGCACACAAGCCGAAAGAAGGAGGTGAACATTCTGAAAAGAGTCAATATCCATTGCCCTAATTGCGGAGCTAAGGCTACCTTGCATCCTGCCAGCTTTGTATATGGCAACAGTCGTAGTGCAGGAAGCTATCTGTATGTTTGTGACCGCTATCCCGCCTGCAACAGCTATGTGGCTGCCCATCGCGCCACACGGCAGCCCATGGGCTCTCTGGCTGACGGAGAGCTTCGGCATAAGCGTATCCAGGCACACCGGGCTTTTGACCGCCTGTGGCGTTCCGGCTTGATGACCAAGAAAGAGGCGTATCAATGGATGCAGACAGAGTTCGGTCTGCACGAGGAACAGGCGCATATCGCACAATTCGGCGCGTACATGTGTGAGCGGTTGATCTGCGCCTGCGATAAGTTTCGTATCCACGGCGCAGAGGTCGCATAGAGAGCACGCCTAAAACCACAGAGAAAGAGAGGTGAATCTGACGATGAAGAATACGGATATTGCCCTTACTGATGCCCAGCGCAGTATGGTAGAGGCGAATATGGACGTGGTACGCTGGGCCATCCGTACCAGTATTCAGGTCAATGAGCAGCGCTATGGTTTCGGCTATGACGATTTGTTTCAAGAGGGCTGCATTTGGCTTTGCAAGGCCGCAGTGACGTATGACCCGGACGGCGGCGCCAGCTTTCCTACCTATGCTCAGAGGGTCGTTGAGAACGGTCTGCGTACCTATTGCCGGCTGCAGCACAGCAAGGAGCAGCGCAGCTTTCCTGTATCGGAGATCTTTGACACGGAGGCTGACAATCACCGTGCCATGGCCTCCGGCATCCGCAGTCTTCAGGAGCAGTTGGCTGAGGTAGATGCGTTATCGCTTCTGGAAAGCGCGAAGCAGCAATACAACGGTGTCGCACGGCTGGGTATCGAGGCGATGCGGCTGAAATTTATCGGCCTGAGCAATACGGACATTGCTGCCTACTATGGCGTCAAGGCCAACTATTTGGGAGCGGCCGTACATAGAGCCGCCGAGCGGCTGAGGAATAACGCGGAGTTTTTGAATAGCCTTGAATATGAGCCGTTGAAGAAAAGCTCCAAGGCTTCGTGAAAAATGTGAGGTGAAATTCATGCAGAAATACTATACGGCCGTCGGTCGATTCGAGCGCAAAGGCCGCATGGGCGATATGACCTGCCCTATGGTCATCATCAACAACCGGGAATATGCATTGGACATCCAGGAGATGATCCTTTGGGCTGCGCTGAACTGGCAGATCATGGACGCCGGATCCCTTGAGGATGCTTATTCTGCCAAGCTGAAAGCCAGCGGCATCAGACCCCAGCGCAGTATCTCCGACTGTATGCGCCGACTGATGCAGCGCGGACTGGTGGTGGCGGGCTGCGGCGAAACCGATGAGGATGCACTGTATGCTCTGTTGTCAGGGCTTTACGTGGTGCCGATCTCAGACAGTCTGCTGCTGCGGCTGATCTCGTTTATCAAGCTGACGGTTTTCGGCCATGTCCCTTTTGCGGTTACCAGGAAGCTGTTTCGCAAGGACCGGCGCAGCGCAAACGAACGGCGGGTTTATCGTCTGTCCCGTCAGGCACTCTTATCCACGGCAGAACTGATCAAGTGTGTGGAGTATGACATCCATACGATCCACTCTGATTCGCAGCTGATGGACGCCCTGTATGCAGACGATACCACCACCAGCGACAATATCGCGGATATGGTCAGGCCCTTCGTCTGCTGCCGCCCCGTGCTGCAGGCTGTGGCAAACCTCTATCTGCGCCGTCAGATCATCTTTGAGAGGCTGTCATGATGGACAAGCTCAGGACAGCACCGCTGCCTCTGAGAAGAAAGCTGCTCCTCGCCGCGTTGGCAGGGGCGGCTTTCTTCCTTGTAGGGCTGGCAGCCATTTTCTTTTCCCTCGATACCGTTACAGCTCTGCTCAGCGGCATCCTCGCCATAGGACTTGCTTTTAAAACGGCAGAACTCTACCGCCTAATTATCGCCGGGCACTACACGACCGTTGATGGCACCTGCATTGCCATCACACAGACGCCGCTCCGCAAGTACCGCAATATCCGGATCATAGACAGTCAGGAGCGTGAAAGGGCACTTGTACTGCCTAAGCAGGACAAGATAGAGGTTGGCCGCCGATATCGTTTCTATTTCAAATCCTCTGCACATAAATCTCCTGCACAGGTACAGACCGGCAGCAGCTTCATAGACGAAGCTCTCCCGACCGATGGCTTTCTTGGGCTTGAGGCGGCGTCGGATTATAGCAATATTGACACGGTGCGTTGATTATAGTGTAATCCGAATCAAGGAATCTCCTTCGGCAGATCGTTGACTCCGATGCATATAGGAGTGACTATGAGCAGATTACATCCGCACTCCTTTTTGAAGACGTGTCATATTCCACCGCAATCACTGCGCTGCAGCACATCATTGATTCTCGTGTGTTTCAATAAATATCTATATGTAGGTTTGCAACTCTTGACAATCGCAATATATAGTGCTACAATGCACTTGTAGTTGTTCTTTGTGCATCGCCTATTCAGGGTTTCCGAATACCTTTCGGATCGCACACGTTTGTTAAGATTGTAGTTTAGTGCCGACATGACAGCTTTGGCTTATTGCTGATGCTGTATGCCGGCACTTTTTATTATAGATATTTAAGCCGTAAGGCAGAAAGGAGTGTAATGGCAAACATATCCGTCGTTGGCCGTATTGTATCGGATGATATTGAACTGAAGATCAGCACCAATAATCGGCCCTATCTACGGTTCGACCTTGCGGAGCGTACCGGTAAGGGGGCTTACGCAAGAACGCAGTATTATCAGGTCGTTGCCTTTGGGGCTATTGCCTCACAGTTCGCCAAAAGAGGCTTGTGCCGCGGTGCACTGATCAGTGTGGAAGGCACACTGGAGCTGGAGGACTATCTGAAACGGGATGGTTGGACGCGGGATAAGCGTCTGAAGGTCATCGCGCTGCGATGGCGGTATCTCCAGCCCTATGACACGAAAGTGCCTGAACAGGTACCGGAGATCGACGGAGAACGAGAACCCTTGCCCGGATAGGATGCCGGGCATAAGAGGAGCTGTCATGTATCAAAAGGATGCGTGGCAGCTCCTCTTTTTTGTTTTCATCACGAAAAGGAAAGGATGTGCAAAGCATGAATAAGAAAAAGTCCATCTGGTCTGGCGTATCTGTCCTTATCGCAGCCGTTCTGGCCATCGTTGCGTTTGTACGCAGCGACACACAGATCTGGCTTCTGACAGCCGCATTTACCATTTGGGCGATTTGGGTCACGGCCGCATTCGTGTTCCCTTATATACAGGAACAGGAAAACGAAAAGCGGCGCGCCGCCCGCAGAGCAGCCTATGACGCACAGCGCCAGAGTCTTCGCGCACTGTCTGTGGAAGAGGAGGATGGCTTCGGCCCACTGCTGCTCCGCCATGTTAACCACCGGATCTCCGCATATTTGAAAGCAGTGTATCCGAATGCCACATGGGAGTGGCGCAGCCCAGAGCCGGAGAAGCTGATCCTTCACGGCGGTACCGGCCGTATCACCATCTCTGGTATTCCCGACTATGATCAGGCGGAGGTGACCTTTGACCAAAAGGCCAACTTCTCCTGCTCACTGCTGAAGGTCACACCTGTGGTACAGAGTGCGGCGGAGAACGGCACCTCCGAGAAGCTGCCTGCTCCGCCCCGTGAGATCGATCCGCAGGTCTGGTTCGAGCAGCAGGGACGCAAGGTTCTGGATGATCTGATCTACGACCTCAACTCCCGTGGCTATAGCAGCCTTGTCATCAAGGACAACGGTGACATCTGCATCCGTCAGGGTGACGTAGAGAAAGCGCAGACCTCATTCAAAAGCCTGCCGGAGAAGCATTACTGGCCCCGGCTCCTGAAGGTGTTCGAGCGTGAGGGCATCGCCGCCAGCATGACGGATGATGCCATCGCGCTGAACTGGTAAGGAGGGTGCTGCCATGAAAACAGGCTTAACCCTGGAGCAGCTTGCCGCGGAGATCACCCGGCAGCAGAGTGCCAAAGAGGATTATGTGGTCAATACCGGCAATCTTCGTCTGGAAAGCTATGGCCCCGATCTGACACTTCGTGTGCTGGACAGTGACGGCGCAGACCGTATCGAACCGCTGGAGATCGGGGACATCGCCCACCGGCAGATCGGTACGCATCTGAGTATCCCTGCCAAGTACTATGAGCGAATGCGCAGCGAAGACCCCGGACTACTGGCACACAATGTCAACACATGGCTGGAGCGGACACCTGCCCAGCGCATGATCCGTGTGCTGGACGGTAAGGCACGCGCCTACCTCAGCAATCGTTATCTGCGTATGGACAACTACAGTATCGCCTCAGCGGTGCTGCCCATCCTGGCGGAGATCCCCGATGTGCGCATCGAGAGCTGCCAGATTACCGACTCCCGCATGTATATCAAGGCGGTCAATCCCCGTTTACAGGAGGATGTGACGCCGGGTGACACAGTGCAGGCCGGTGTGGTCATCAGCAATAGCGAGGTGGGCTTAGGCTCTGTCAACATCCAGCCTCTGATCTACCGATTGGTATGCAGCAACGGTATGGTGGTCAACGACGCCGCCACAAAGCGCAACCATATTGGCCGGGCAACGGATGCGGAGGAGAACTTCCAGCTCTATTCCGAAAAGACGCTGGCTGCAGACGATCACGCTTTTCTGCTGAAGGTGCAGGACACTGTCCGTGCCGCCGCAGAGGAAGCGCGGTTCGCTCAAGTGGTGGGCATGATGCGGGAGGCTGCGGCCGTCCCCATGAACACCGCAGATGTACCTGGCGTTGTGAAGCTGGCCAGCAGACAGTTCGGCCTTACGGACTCGGAGGGTGAGGGCATCCTGCAACATCTGATCGAAGGCCATGACCTGAGCCTGTACGGTCTTTCCAATGCGGTAACACGGTACAGTCAAGACGTAAGCAGCTATGACCGCGCCTCGGATCTGGAGATCATCGGCTACAACATTCTGGCAATGCCCAGAAGTGTGTGGTCGCGGCTGAATCAGGTATCCGCGGCGTAATGTGAAAAAACAAAAAAGATAAAATGGAGGATCAAAAAATGAGTTATCCTGAAACTACTACGATGGCAACTGCCAGTGCATTCAACCTTCCCACCATGGCCGGCCTTGATTTCGGCAACGATGATCTTGCCGACGATATGGAGGGCTTGACGCTCTCATTCCCCAAGGTCAAGATCCCGTCCGGCGGCGCACTGCAATTCGAGCTGCCTACCGGCGACCCGGAGAATCCGGAGTATACCCGTTTTCTGCAGGGCGTTATCCTGTATCACCATGCCAGTGGCGCGTATTGGCCCGAGGGCTGTGAATACGATGATAACACCGTCCCTCTGTGCTCCACCGTGGACGGAAAGCAGGGCTACGGTACGCCCGGCGGCGCCTGTGCTGCCTGTGAGCTGAACCGTTACGGGACGGCAACAGACGGAAAGGGGAAGGCCTGCAAAAATATGCGTATTCTGTATCTTCTGCAGGACGGTGACTATATCCCGCTGCAGCTCTCTCTGCCGCCTACCAGCCTGCGACCGTTCAATGATTTCATGAACGCCGCGTTTGTGGCCCGGCGCCGTCCGGCATGGAGCAGCGTGGTGCAGATCGGCTTGAAGCGCGTGGACAACGGCAACAACACCTACAGCGTGGCGACCTTCCGTAAGGTGGAAGATCTCCAGCCTGAACAGGTGGGCGAGTTCCGCGCCTTTGTAGAGTCGTTCCGCCAGCAGGCGAAGGAGATGCTGAAGAACCGTGCGGAGCTGTCTGCCGCCCGTGAGGGTGAGGAGGACCAGTATGCCACCGCAAACACCGAGTATGCTGTTGCCGACAGCGGCCAGCATTTCTGCATTTCCGGTGCGGATGTGATCGATGGCGAGCGTGAGGAGCTTCCCCACTAAATGAACCTATCAGACCTTATAGGGATCTGAAACATGTGAAGAGCCGCAGCCTGTGTAAAACACA
>ENA-OROO01001348-OROO01001348.1-human-gut-metagenome-genome-assembly--contig:-NODE-1348-length-12960-cov-2.661682_pt1 | contig 12960 bp, 14 predicted proteins | sample MGYA00242130_ERZ509052 | MGnify/ENA primary metagenome ERZ509052 (study PRJEB26280, sample SAMEA2338730) | human gut metagenome | biome: human gut; feature: human-associated habitat; material: faeces... | reverse complement strand
ACTTGCAGAGAAATACAAATCATTCCCGGATGAGCTGTCGGGTGGAGAGCAGCAGAGAGTTGCACTTGCAAGAGCACTGGTAAATCGTCCGGATATTCTTCTGGCAGATGAACCGACCGGTAATCTTGACCCGAAGACTTCCGAAGAAATCATGAAACTTCTCGAGCAGATCAACGAGCGTGGTACGACAGTTCTTGTGGTAACCCATAATAAAGAAATCGTTAATGCAATGAAAAAACGAGTGGTTACCATGCATGACGGTGTGATCGTCAGCGATGAGAAGGAAGGAGAATATCATGAGGCCTAGCACGATCTGGTATACCCTCAAGCAGGGAGTGAAAAATATAAAAAGAAACTGGATGTTTTCACTTGCATCCATTATTACAATGGCAGCCTGTATTTTTATGTTTGGTCTGTTTTATATAGTTGTGACTAACTTCTCAAGCATGGTTAAGACAGCTGAGGAGGGTGTTGCTGTCACAGTGTTCTTTAATGAGGGCACTACAGAGGATGTAATAAAAGCGGACAAGGCTCAGATAGAAAAGAGGGCTGAGGTTGGCAAGGTGGATTATCAGTCAGCGGCCGATGCATGGAGTGATTATCAGAAGGAGTATTTTGAGGGTTACGATGATGCTGCCGCTTCATTTGGTGATGATAACCCTCTCAGTAATTCAGCAAATCTGCAGGTTTATTTGAATGATGTCTCTATGCAGCAGACTCTTGTCAACTATATCAAGGGGCTGGAGGGCGTCAGAAAGGTAAACCAGTCGCAGGATGTGGCTAATACACTGACCGATTTAAATAAGCTTATCAGCTATGTATCGGGAGGTATTATTCTGATTCTTCTGTGTGTTGCGATTTTCCTTATAAGCAACACAGTTACTACGGGTATTGCGGTCAGACGAGAGGAAATAGCTATCATGAAGCTTATTGGAGCGACTGATTTTCTGGTCAGGTCTCCGTTTGTGGTAGAAGGTATTCTCATTGGACTGATAGGATCAGCGATTCCTCTGGGATTGCTTAGTGTCATATATGGAAAGATTTGTGCATATATTGCTAATAAGTTTAGTTTTATAGGAAATATGATGACATTTATCCCGACAAAGGAGATTTTCTCTACACTTGTACCGATAGCACTTATATTAGGTGTTGGAATTGGTTTCCTGGGAAGCCGATTCACAATTCGGAAACATTTAAGAGTATAATAATAATTATGACGGCCTGGCTCCGATCGGAGACAGGCTGTTTTAAGTTCATATCATAATATAGAGAGGACAGGACTGAAATGGACAATTCAAACAACAGGGAGGCCAATCCTTATGTGCAGAGAGTAAATGCACCTGATGGTGGAGCTGATGCTTTAAGAGAAAATTACACGGAAAATTATGCAGGCGTTGGTTGCAACGACTTGGGATGTGATAATAATTCAGATATGAGTGGCAAAAAGCCTCATAGAATGGGAGTTAAAAAAGGCTTCGGTGTAGGAATTGCAACCGGTATCGCAACGACTCTTGTGCTTGGGTTTATAGTGATCTTTGCATACACAATGATTACCGGCAGGAGCGTGCATACCGTTGCAAAGAGTGCAGATGTGCTTGACGACAAGACGGTGCAGAAAATCGATGAGCTTGCGAACTACATAGACGAGTACTACTATGAGGATTACGATAAGGATGATTTGGAAAACGGTCTGCTGCATGGTGTGATGGAGGGGCTAAATGATCCTTATTCGGTTTATTATACCGCGGATGAATATAAGGAGCTGCAGATTAGTACGACAGGCACTTATTATGGAATCGGGGCTGCGTTAAAGCAGGACCCGAACACAAAGCAGGTGACAGTTTCGAAGGTATACAGTGGTACACCTTCTGAGGAAGCGGGACTTAAAAAGGATGACGAAATAGTCTCTGTTGATGGTGTCGAGGCAACATCCGAGGATCTCACAAAGCTTGTTGCCAAAATCAGAGGTAAGGAGGGCACAAAAGTTACGCTTGAAATCAGGCGTGGCGAGGAGGCTGATCCATTTACCGTTGAGGTGGAGCGTAAAAATGTTGAGCTGCCATCAGTGGACAGCAAGCTGCTTGACAATGGAGTGGGATATATCCAGGTCAGCGAGTTTCAGACAAACACGGCAAGTCAGTTTGAGGATGCACTTGACGGACTTACAAATCAGGGTATGAAGGGACTTATAGTGGATTTGCGTGCTAATCCGGGAGGACTACTTACCGCAGTGACAGAAATGGTTGACAGACTGCTTCCGGCAGAAACAGTTGGCAAGCTTCCTGCAGGAACTGTCGTGTATACAAAGGATAAAAACGGAAATATCCAGACCTTTGGTGATGACGATGGCAAACAGATTGACTGTCCTATCGTAGTGTTAGTCGATGAAAACAGCGCAAGTGCGTCCGAAATTTTTGCGGGAGCCATGAAGGATTACAATGAGGATGGTTATATTGATGCCACACTTGTAGGCAAAAAGACCTTTGGAAAAGGAATTGTACAGACTATTTACAATCTTTCCGATGGCGACGCTGTAAAGATTACCACATCGAAGTACTACACACCAAACGGCCACAATATCCACAAAAAGGGTATCGAGCCTGACGTAGAGGTTGATTATGAATACACAGGAGACACAAATGCAGACTATGACATGCAGTATGATGTGCAGCTTCAGAAAGCGATTGAGGTAATGAATGAAAAGCTTAAATAAGATTGCATGCTTTCTCATGCTGTGCTGGATGGTAGTCATCTTTATGTTTTCGGCGGAGCCTGATACAGAATCGTCTGAGCTCAGCGGCAGCGTCAGCTATCGCATAGTTTCAGTGGTCAATACCATTACCGCAAGCCACTGGGATGAGAAGGAGCTGCTCGATAAGGCAGAGCTTATAGACTATCCGGTTAGAAAATGTGCCCACATGAGTGAGTATGCCATTCTCACATTGCTTGAATTTGTGACATTTTCGTTCTTGCATGGCAGAAGAAGATTTGTGATTCCGATAGCCATGACATTCTTATATGCCTGCACAGATGAAATTCATCAGCTGTTCGTGCCCGGCCGAGCCGGCAGATTCACGGACGTACTGATTGATACCACAGGCGGTATAATTATGCTGCTATTTATTGCACTTGTTACATATGTGGCGCGTAAGAGGCATACAGCAGGCACGACTAAACAGAAAACATGAAGACAAGAAGATAAGTGAGCTGTAATCATTGCGGGTCACAACACTGTTAGGTGTGACCCGCAACAGACATGATAACAAGCGTGATGATAAGCATGATTATAAGTGCCAAATTTAGTTGCAGTTTTCTAATATAATCGGTATAATAAGGGTATTGACGTTGGCCGAAAAAACATGGCATATAACATACGCTTTTAATATGTGCCACAACCAGCTTCCCGCCCCGTAAACCCAGGTTTACGGCCGGCACACAGCATGTTCCGAAGAAAAATATGAACTGCCACGGGGTTCCATTAATTATATGAATGAAACAAAGTGAAGATAAAAAAACACTATCCGAAAAAAATCCCGTGGCTGACTTCATATTTTTCAGAGGAATATACTGTGTGCCGGCCGCACCCCACAACCTGAATGCGGGAAGCGTAGTTAGAGCCATAAAGCGTCTAAAATGTATAGAAAGAGGTGATTCTGTGGTAGAGTTGGATAATTTCAAGTCCACGCTCCAAGGCTACAAAGCCCCACTACAGGAAGTGAGGGATTCACTTTGACCTGGCTAATAAAGAAGAAAAAATCCAGGAATTAGAGCGAGAAATGGAAGCTCCTGACTTCTGGGATGACCCGGAGAAGTCACAGAGCAAGATGAAAGAGCTTAAGAGTATGAAGGATGATGTAGCTACATACGCAAAGCTCAAGGAACAGTACGAAGATATAGAGACGATGATTGAGATGGGCTATGAGGAGAACGATGAGTCACTCATACCCGAGATACAGCAGATGCTTGATGATTTTGAGAGTACATATGACGGTATCAGAATGAAGACTCTTTTGTCGGGTGAATATGATAAATGCAATGCTATACTTACGCTTCATGCAGGAGCAGGCGGAACAGAGAGCTGCGACTGGGCGAGTATGCTATGCAGAATGTACCAGCGGTGGGCTGAGAAAAAAGGTTTCAATGTTGAGATGATAGATTTTCTTGACGGTGATGAGGCCGGCTACAAATCAGTTACATTGCAAATAGACGGTGAAAATGCGTATGGTTATCTGAAATCAGAACACGGTGTGCACCGTCTTGTTAGGATTTCTCCGTTCAATGCGGCAGGAAAAAGACAGACTTCTTTTGTATCCTGCGATGTTATGCCGGATATAGAAGAAGATGTCGATGTGGAGATCCGGGAGGAAGATATCCGTATTGATACGTTCCGCTCCAGTGGTGCCGGAGGACAGCATATCAACAAGACGTCTTCTGCTATCCGTATCACGCATTTTCCGACCGGAATTGTGGTGCAGTGCCAGAATGAGCGTTCGCAGCATATGAACAAGGATAAAGCGATGCAGATGCTCAAAGCGAAACTGTATCTTCTCAAACAGGAAGAAAATGCAGCCAAAGCAGCTGGAATCCGGGGCGAAGTGACAGATATCGGCTGGGGAAACCAGATTCGTTCTTATGTTATGCAGCCGTATACCATGGTTAAAGATCACAGAACCGGTGTGGAAAGCGGAAATGTGGACGCAGTGATGGACGGAAACATTGATCCGTTTATCAATGGATATCTGAAATGGCAGAGCCTGGGATGTCCGAAAAATATGGACAGTGATGATGTGTAAATAAAAACAGGAATAAGGAGGAGCGTAATGGGAATTATTAAGGCAGTAACGCAGGCAGTTGGAGGTGCATTTGCAGATCAGTGGCTGGAAGTCATTGAAGCAGATAATATGGGGGATCAGACCGTTTTTACCAAAGGAACACTGATCCGCCGTGGGGAAAATAAAAAGGGAACGGACAATGTCGTGTCGAATGGTTCCATGATTCATGTATATGACAATCAGTTTATGATGCTGGTGGACGGAGGCAAGATTGTAGATTACACAGCAGAGCCGGGATATTACAAAGTGGATCATTCTTCCATGCCGTCACTGCTCAACGGACAACTGGGAGATTCCATCAAGGAATCGTTTGACCGTTTCCGTTTCGGCGGACAGACGCCGCAGAAACAGCGGGTATTTTTTGTCAATCTGCAGGAAATCAAAGGCATTAAGTTCGGAACAAGACAGCCAATCAATTATTTTGATTCGTTCTATAATGCCGAACTGTTTTTGCGTGCACATGGCACATATTCGATTAAAATTGTAGATCCGCTCAAATTTTATGCGGAAGCGGTTCCCAAAAATAAGGATCATGTAGAGATTGACGAAATCAATGAGCAGTATCTGTCTGAGTTTTTAGAGGCTTTGCAGTCATCCGTAAATCAGATGTCGGCAGATGGTTTCCGTATTTCTTTTGTTTCGAGCAAGGCAAGAGAACTTGGAAAGTATATGTCATCGGTTCTGGATGAGGAATGGAATCAGACCCGTGGTATGGAAATCCAGGCGGTAGGTATGACGGTTTCTTACAGCGAGGAATCGCAGAAACTGCTGAATATGAGAAATGAAGGAGCCATGCTTTCCGATCCGACGGTCCGGGAAGGATACGTGCAGGGAGCGGTAGCCAGAGGGCTTGAGGCAGCGGGAAGTAATTCCAATGGTTCCATGGCCGGTTTTATGGGAATGGGAATGGCTTCCAATATATCCGGTGGTATGATGGGAGCGGCATCAAATGTGAATCTGCAGCAGATGCAGATGATGAATGGAGGTGCACAAGCTGGAATGACGCAGGGGGCGGTGCCTGCGATACCTCCTGCTGGGCAGGAGGCACCGGAAGGCTGGACCTGTGCATGTGGACAGAAGAATCAGGGAAAATTCTGTTCCAACTGTGGAAAACCGGCACCGAAAACCGAGTGGACCTGTAGCTGTGGACAGGTTAACAGCGGAAATTTCTGCTCCAACTGCGGAAAGCCGAGAGCGTAAAAATCGGGGACAGATCCCCGATACCTCTTGCAAGATTGATGTTCTTATGGTAGAATCTTTCAAGTGAGCACAAGTGTCGGTCGTAGACAGACAATACATAAGGGAGGAAATTAGGATGGGCGAGAAGGCATCTTTCTTCGTATTGCGGGCAAAAGCCGTGCCTGAGGTATTGCTCAGAGTCGTGGAAGCGAAGCGGCTGCTGGATTCCGGTAAAGTGGAGTCTGTGCAGGAAGCCACAGAGATGGTACAGATCAGCAGAAGCTCTTTCTACAAATATAAGGACGATATATTTCCATATCATGAAAATGCAAAAGGAAAAACGGTCAATATGGTGATCCAGCTGGATGATGAACCGGGGCTGTTATCCATGGTATTAAAAACAATTGCGGAATTTCATGCAAACATTCTGACGATTCATCAAAGCGTTCCGGTTAATGGAATTGCTTCATTGTCGCTCAGTATTGATGTGTTCCCTGCGACGGGCAATGTGGAGGATATGAGAAACAGTATTGAATCTGTGCAGGGGATTCATTATGCAAAAATATTAGCCAGGGAGTAAGAAAAATGAAGATTGCAGTTATGGGCTACGGCACCATTGGTTCGGGTGTTGTAGATGTATTAAGAATTAACAAGGAAAAGATCACAAAGCGTGCGGGAGAACCGGTTGATGTCAAATATATTCTTGATCTGCGGGAATTTCCGGGAGATCCGATGGAAGATGCCATTGTACATGATTATCAGACGATCGTAAACGATCCTGAGATCGGCATTGTGGTAGAGACCATGGGAGGCGTGGAGCCGGCATATACGTTTGTAAAGGCAATGCTTGAGGCTGGAAAGCAGGTTGCCACTTCCAATAAAAATCTGGTAGCAGCCAAGGGAGCGGAACTGATTAAAATTGCACGGGATCACAACGTGAACTTTCAGTTTGAGGCAAGTGTAGGCGGCGGAATTCCGATTATCCGTCCATTGAATAAATGTCTGACTGCCGATGAGATCGAAGAGATTACAGGTATCTTAAACGGAACCACAAACTACATGCAGACAAAAATGGCAGAGGAAGGTGCAGATTTCGATGAGGTACTGAAAGACGCACAGGAAAAGGGATATGCAGAGAAAGATCCTACTGCGGATATCGAAGGACATGATCCGTGCCGCAAGATTGCCATTTTAACTTCTCTGGTGTGTGGCCGGCAGGTAGATTTTGAGGATATTCACTGTGAGGGAATCACAAAGATCACAGCAGATGATTTTAAGTATGCAAAGGTTTTGAACCGTTCCATTAAGCTTCTTGCATCCAGCCGTAAAGTCGGAAACAGTTACAGTTGTATGGTTGCTCCTTTCATGCTCAGCGCAGAGCATCCTCTTTGCGGAGTAAACGGTGTGTTCAATGGAATCTTCGTACATGGAAATGTATTGGGCGATGCAATGTTCTACGGCAGCGGAGCAGGTAAGCTTCCGACAGCAAGTGCAGTAGTAGCAGATATCGTGGATATGACAAAGCACAAAAATACCAATATTTACATTGACTGGTCACCGGAAAAACTGACACTGGTAGATTACAAAGACAGTGTAAACAGTTTCTTTGTACGCACTTCTTCCGGTAAGGAAACAATCGAAAATGCATTTGGCAGTGTAGAATATGCAGATGCCGGAATTGCAGGAGAGATTGGATTTACTACAAAAGATATGACAGAGGCTGAATTTGAAAAAGCGGCAGCACAGATTGAAGTTCGAAACCGTATCCGTCTTGGATAATTTTCTGGAATGTATATTTCCGCCACGCTGTTTTATGCGACCGTCTGCTGGAAACGGCAGATATCCGCAGACAGCGAAATGTTCACGCAGCGTGCCGGAAAAAATTGTATCCCGTTGTGCAGCCGTACTGTTATCATTGCGGAAGCCCGCTTGCGGATACCGAAACAGAATATTGTCAGAATTGCAGAAAGCATCGTTCTTTTGTTGCAGAAGGACGATCGCTTTTTGTATATCGTGGGGCTGTGCAGAAATCCATGTACCGGTTTAAGTATGCAAACCGGAGGAGATATGCCCGTTTTCTGGCGGAGGAAGCCATGCAGCGCTGGGAAAACTGGATGCGGGAAAAAAGGATCGAAGCCATCGTTCCGGTACCGATGTATTTGAAAAAAGAACGGTATCGCGGATATAATCAGGCTGCGCTTTTTGGCAGGGCACTGTCAGAAAAAATGGATATTCCGTGTATTCCGCGTCTGATGATCCGGGTGAAAGATACACGACCACAGAAAGAACTGAATGGCAGAGAAAGAGAAAATAATGTCAAAAATGCTTTTCAGAGTCCGGATAATGTAGTAAAATATAAGAGAATTCTGATTGTGGATGATATTTATACAACCGGATCTACAGTAGAAGCTGTAGCGGAGAGATTAAAAGAAGCGGGTGCGGAACAGGTTTATGTGCTGACTGCCTGCATTGGCAGAGGCTTTTAGGAGGGATACTATGGATGTAAGAAATTGTAAAATGTGTGGCAGATTGTTTAATGTTCTCAACAATGAGCGTGTCTGTCCGGCATGCCAGAAAAAACTGGAAGATAAATTTCATGAAGTAAAAGAGTATCTCGAAGAGCATCCGGGCGCTTCTGTAGAGCAGACGGCAACGGACAATGATATTTCAACCAAGCAGATCCGGCAGTGGGTAAGGGAAGAAAGACTGATTCTTTCCACAGCAACGGAAGCAGGGATTGTATGTGAAAAATGCGGGAAACCGATCCGCACGGGACGTTTTTGCGAAAGATGCAAGGAAAGAATGGCAAACGAATTTCAGAATGCCTATCAGAAACCGGAACCTAAGATGGAAGACTTACGCTCTACCAGAGACAGGGACCGTATGAGATATTTAAAAAATGAATAGTGGACAAATAACCAGACCCCGGATATTTCCGGGGCTTTTTTCATGGAAACGGGCGATTGGAAAACAGACTTTGAAAAAAGAACTATCTATGGTATAATAGCAAATAATGCATCATTGTGTCCAAATTCCGGGATGCGTTCGAGACAGGAGTTATCTATGATCAGTGAAGAACGGGTAAAAGAATTATATCATCTTGCAGCATTTGATGAATATGAAAATAAAAAATATCATCAGGCGGGAGAATATACGATGTGGGACTATGTAGGAAAAGAAATTGTAAAAAGTTTCTTTTCGGGAACCATCGCATTTATTCTTCTGATCGTGTTCTGGGGACTTGGGGATATTGATACAATTACGAAATGGATCAATCGCGTGGATCTTACGACGTTCGTCCCGAAACTTATTGTTGCATATGCCGGATTTATGATCGTGTATCTTCTGATTACCGCACGGATCTATTGTGCCCGGTATGCAAAAGGCTATCGCAAGATGAAAGCATATGGAAATCATCTGAAGAGAGCGCGCAGATTACTGCGGGAAGAAAAATAAAGGATGGGGCATAACAGGGAGGATTTATGACGAAGTTGTTGGAAATAAAGGATCAGCTGATCCGGTTTTACAGTAAATATGAAACATATCTGTATCCGATCGTAAAATTTGCCGTTGCACTGGCTCTTTTTACCGTGATCAATACCAATATCGGATTCATGGAGAAAATCAGCCGGTTTCCGGTGGCGTTACTGCTGGCGCTTGTCTGTGCCATTCTGCCGACTGGTGCCATATTATGGATTGGCGCAATTGTGGTGCTTGCGGATATGTATGCGCTTTCCATGGAAGTAGCACTTACCGCACTGATTTTGTTTGCGATTCTGTTCTTTGTATATTTTCGTTTCGCACCGAAAGACGGACTGACGGTTGTGCTTACACCGCTGTGTTTTAAACTGTATATTCCGTATGTGATGCCGGTTGGCAGCAGCCTGCTGCGCAGTGCATATTCCGTGATCGGAGTGGTATGCGGTACGGTTGTCTATTATTTTCTGGACGGAATTCACCGGAATGCAGGAGCACTGATGAGTGCGGCAAATGCAGATGAGGAACAGTCTTCTTCCAAATTTGATATTTCGGTGGGGCAGTTTCTGGGAAATAAAGAAATGTATCTGGTAATCGTTATCTTTGTGATTACTGCCATTGTAGTTTATCTGGTACGCCGGATGGAAGTGGATAATGCCTGGACACTGGCAATTATTTCCGGTGCGCTTATTCAGGTTGCCGGATTATTTGTAGGTTATATTGTTCTTGGAGTTACAGGAAAGACATTATGGCTGATAGTCGGCAATATTATTTCCCTGCTTATTTCATTTATCCTTCAGTTTCTGTTTATGAATCTGGATTATGCGCGGACCGAACGGGTGCAGTTTGAGGATGATGATTACTATTATTATGTCAAGGCTGTGCCGAAGAAAATGGTCGCTGTCCGTGAGGTTACGGTAAAACATTTCGGAAATACCGCAAGCATGGGAAAGCGGATTGACCATAGCAGATCCGTGCTGTCTCCGGAAGAGGAAGAGAACAGCCGGAAGGTTATTGCGAAAGAGCTGGACATTGATGAGGATTTACTCAAATAAGGGGAACGAAGCATCAAAATAATGAAATGAAGAAAAGAGGAGCCAGATGCAAAATTTTCTGGGAACATTAAGCCAATTTTATGACAATGCAACAGGATTGTTCGGTATGCCGGATATCTCTTTTTCCTTTGTGGATATCGTGGAAATACTGATCATTTCCTTCCTGTTTTATCATATTCTGCTTTGGATTAAAAATACGCGTGCGTGGAATCTGTTCAAAGGAATCATCGTGATTCTGCTGTTTGTACTCGTTGCAGCAATCTTTCAGATGAATACCATCCTCTGGCTGGCAGAAAATACGTTGAGTGTCGGACTGACGGCCCTGGTGATTATTTTCCAGCCGGAACTTCGGAAGGCACTTGAGAATCTTGGCGGAAAAAATGTTTTGGGAAAGTTATTTGACTTTGGAAAAGTAGAGGAAAATAAATTTTCCGACCACACAATTGACGAACTGATCAAGGCTTGTTATGCCATGGGGAAAGTAAAAACCGGTGCCCTGATCGTAATAGAAGATGAAATCCTGTTAAATGAATATGTGAGAACAGGAATTGATATTGATGCAATTATCAGCAGCCAGCTGTTAATTAATATATTTGAAAAAAATACTCCGCTTCATGACGGAGCTGTTATTGTACGTGGAGACCGTGTGGTTTCCGCGACCTGTTATCTGCCATTGTCGGACAGTATGACACTGAGCAAAGATCTGGGAACCAGACACCGTGCAGCTGTAGGAATCAGTGAAGTGAGCGATTCGCTGACGATCGTAGTTTCGGAGGAAACCGGTAAGGTATCAATCGCTATGCGGGGACAGATTTACCGGAATGTCAATGCGGATTTTCTGAGAGGCAAATTAAAGTATCTGCAGAACAGAAATCAACAGGTGACCAAACTGAGACTGCTGAAAAGGAGGTTTATGAATGGCAAAAAAGATTCTAAAAACCTTGGTGAATAATCTGGGCTTTAAAATTCTGGCTGTAGTTCTTGCATTTATCTTATGGCTGGTTGTATATAATATTGATGATCCGAAAAAATCAAAAACATTTACAACAAATGTAACGGTAGAAAATGCGTCCGCAGTTACAGATATGAACAAGTGCTATGAAGTGCTGGACGGAACCAACACGGTTACCTTTACTGTGACCGGAAAACGCAGTGAACTTGAAAAACTTGATGACACCGATTTCTCTGCGGTGGCAGATATGAACCGTCTGATCATAAATGACAAGGGGAATAAGGCGAGTGTTCCGATCGAGATCAGTGCCAAGCGGACGTATACATCCGTGAGCATTAACAATAAAAACAAATATATGGAACTTTCTCTGGAAGATCTGATGAGCAGAAGATTTATGATTTCTGCGGACACCAGCGGAAAAGTGGCAGCGGGATATGCCCTCGGAGAAGTTTCCGTGACAAACCCGAATGTTTTGAACGTGTCGGGACCGGCATCTATTGTGAAAAAAGTAGATAAGGTTGTGGCTACGATTGATGTGGATGGAATGTCATCGAATCTGACGGATAATGTGATTCCGGTTCTCTATGATTCGGATGGAAATGAAGTGGATACCACCCAGCTGAAGCTGAGCAATACGACAGTGACGATTTCGGCAAAAATTCTGAGTGTAAAGGAAGTACCGCTTGTATTTTCGACAACAGGAACCCCATACGGGGAATATCGTGTAGTGGAGATCAGCAGTACACCGGATACCGTGAAACTGAAAGGGGCATCCAATGTACTCAATCCGTTTGTTTCACTTGAAATTCCGGCAAATGTAATCAATGTGAGCGGAGCAAAAAATGATGTAAAGACAACGATTGATATTTCCGAATATCTGCCGGACGGCGTGGAACTGGTAGATTCTTCTGCGGCATCCGTTACGGTAACCGTCAGAATTGAAGCGTATGCGTCCAGAACCTATCATCTGCCGACATCTGATATCAGGGTGAACAGTCTGCCGGACGGCCTGAACTTATCTTTTGATAAGGCACAGGCTTCTGTGACGATCAGTGGGCTGCAGGATGATCTGAATAAGCTGAATGCATCGGAGCTGGCAGCATCCATTGATGCCTCCCGGCTGAGCGAGGGAACGCATCAGGTGGAACTTTCACTGAAACTGGATGAAGATCATTATGCATATCAGCCGATTACTGTCAGCGTTACCGTGAATGCGAAGAATACACAGGACGGAGACACTTCGACAGACAGCGGTGAGGATACCGGCGAATAGTAAAGTATATAAAGGAGTTATAATTATTATGGCAAGAATGTTTGGAACCGATGGAGTCAGAGGAGTTGCGGGGACAGAGCTTACAATTGAACTTGCAATGAAGCTCGGTCAGGCGGGCGCTTATGTTTTAACAAAGGAACAGTCCCACCAGCCGACAATCATCATTGGATGTGATACAAGAATTTCCGGAGG
>ENA-OROO01001344-OROO01001344.1-human-gut-metagenome-genome-assembly--contig:-NODE-1344-length-12985-cov-7.850039_pt1 | contig 12985 bp, 13 predicted proteins | sample MGYA00242130_ERZ509052 | MGnify/ENA primary metagenome ERZ509052 (study PRJEB26280, sample SAMEA2338730) | human gut metagenome | biome: human gut; feature: human-associated habitat; material: faeces... | reverse complement strand
GCTGCTCTGCCGGGGCTGCTGCGGTCAGATTCGGCAGATAGTGGTCATTGACAAGAGTGTAGTCCAGACCGTTGGCGTTGTCATGGATAGATTTCTTCAGTTCGTTCATGCGGATTCTCCTTTCTGATTGGGCAGATAGTAGACACCATTTGCCTGATCTTCGGCGCGGATTGCTTCTTTCTTGGCATCTATAGCCGCTTTCTTCGCTGCTTTATGCTTCTGGTAGTAGGCATTCTGCCATCCATTGGCCTTACGGCGAAGGTAGGCTTCATGCCGCTTTTTACGCAGACGCTCTTTTTCGGCAATTTCAGCACGTTCTTCTTCGGTCGGCTGATTGACTTCTTGTGTACCAAACTTTCCGATGAAATTGAAGTAGATTTCAATGGTCTGCGGAGAATTTGCAACTCCTTTGTAATCTCGCTCATGCACAAAAATCTTGTAGATAAATTCGTTCAACATCACGGTGTCCAGTTTTTCAAAATTCTGATATTTCTTGACCAGTGCGATGAATTTATCGGCGGATTTCTGGCCGCTTTCGTATTCGTCTACTGCTTTTTGCAGGGAAGTAGCTTCCGCTTCAAGGCTTTCCTGCTCCTTGGCGTACTGGGCATCCAGAATCTGATACCGCTTGTCAGGGAGCTTTCCGAGGGCGTTGTCCTCATAGATTTTGCAGATTAGCGTTTCCAACTCATCCAGTCGCTTTTTACAAGCTGCAAGACGTGTCTTTTGGCCTTTGATCTCGCTGGACTGCTGGTTTTCCGCTTCGGCCTTTACGATACGGACGAATTCTTCTTCGTCCTCTTTAGAAAATCGAACGATTTCCCGCAGCGTTTCCTGAATCAGTGCCATCACAGAATCAGCGTTTACCCGGTGTCCGCTGGAGCATTTGCTGCCAACAGGGATTTTTCCATAGCCAGAACAGGAAAAGTTTGCAACACGTTTTCCATTTCCAGTACGGTTGACATACATCGGGCTTCCGCAGTCTGCGCAGTACAGCAGTCCGCCGAGGGGATGGGCTTCGCCCCAGCCATCAGGATAGCGGCGAACGCCAGCGCGAATCCGCTGCACGTTGTCGTAAGTCTCCTGATCGATAATAGGCTCTTGAGTGTTTTCGATAATCGTCCACTGGTCTTGGTCAACATAATGACTTTTCTTGTCCTTAAAATGCTTCCGGGTCTTGAAATTGCAGGTGTGCCCCAAGTAGCAGGGATTGGTCAGGATGTGGACGATTGTGGAACTACCCCATTTGTAGGGGTCTCTGATTTCCCGCGTCTGCCATAAGCCGATACCCAGCTTTTGGTGGTAGTAAGCAGGGATTTCAATGTGTTCGGCAGAAAGGATAGCAGCGATTTGATAAGGGCCTTTGCCCTCCATCGTCATGCGGTAGATGCGCTGGACGATAGGAGCCGCCACCGGGTCGATGACCCACTGGTTCTTGTCCTGCTCGGATTTCAGGTATCCGTAGGGCACAGAACTGCTGGTATGCTTCCCGGCAAGGTTCTTTGCCTGAAACGCCGAACGGATTTTCTTGCTGGTGTCACGGGCGTACCACTCGTTCATGATATTTCGGAACGGAGTAAACTCATCGTCCCCTTTGAGAGTATCCACGCTGTCATTTAGAGCAATCAGCCGGGTATCGTGCTTCCGCAGCACTTCCATATAGGTGCCGACTTGCAGATAGTCACGACCAAAACGGCTCATATCCTTTATGATAACGACAGAGATTCGATCGGCTTTGACTTCGGTAATCATCTTCTGAAATCCGGGTCGGTCGAATTGCGTACCAGAGATACCATCGTCCGTAAAGTGGATGCAGTTGGTAAAACCGTGCTGTTCGGCGTAGTCCTCCAGTATTCGCTTCTGGTTGGAGATTGAGTTCGATTCGCCTTGAAGCTCGTCATCGTGGCTCAGGCGTTCGTAGAGCGCAGGATAGCGTTCGGATTTCCTTGCCACAACTATCACATCCTTTCGTAAAATTTTGCCAGATAGCCTTTTAATGTAGCTCGATTCGGGTTGAATCAAGCTGTATTAAAATTCTGTCTGTATTATGTAACACCGGCTGCCAGCTTATATTTCTTATACTGCCGCACTGCGAAGTGGTTTGGCTTTTCCGATTCCAGTGCATCAAACATCAGGTCTACGGGATTTTTGAACTCCTCGTCATCCTCCCGGACTTCCATGGCGTTGATGAACTCGATGAGGGTGGAGAAGTTTTGCTCCTCCACCGGAGCTTCATAGTGGATATATCCAATCAACGCGCAATACAGCAATGTTTCCGCCTTGACCCAGAAATCGTCTCCGGCCTTGCCTTCGCCTTTGGTATTGGCGATCAGCGTTGTTACCAGCTTCAAGATGTCCTTTTCGCTATGGATATAGGCGAAAGGGTTATAGTGCATGGACTTCTTGAAGTTGATGGTATTTAGGACCTTGATTCGGTACGGCTCATAAATGACCTTGCCGTGCTTATCCTTCATGGGCTTTCCGTCCTTCCCCAGCTTGGGTGCGCCCCTTTGGAGCATTTTTCCGCACTCCACCAGAATTGTTCCCTTCGGGTCCGTCACAACATAGGAGCTGTGCATCTGCATCAGGTTGGGTTTCAGCCAGAATCGGGTCTTACCGGAACCGGAGCCGCCAATCACCAGTACATTTTTGTTTCTGGCAGTCTTGGGGTCCTTGGGGCGACTGTTCATGGTCAGGCTCTCCGTTTTCGTCAGAATCACATTGTTCTGAAATACAGGATCAACGTAAGGTGCAATATCCTCACGGGTTCCCCAGCGGGCCGAACCATATTCCAAACCATGTCGATATTTCTTGGCGTTCTTGCTTTTAAGATACACCGCCAGCCTCAGACTGCCTCCACAACACAGCCCTACCAACAAGTCCAATGGATGCAGGCTTGGCCAGAAACTTTCCAGCGCCCCAGGCAGAACCGCAATCAGCGAAAGAAACTTTTCTGAAGCATCCGCCCCTTGTGCCATTCGCCATGCCTCTCCAAAATTGGTAGCAAACAGCCCCAGCAGGATATACGGCATATTCAGCAAAATGAGCTTTTTGATGTCCAATGTCTTTTTCATCGTTCCAGCTCCTTTCGCTTGGTGCGATCCACCACAGCATTTTTAACCATCTCTTTGAACTGGTTAAGTTTTGCCAGTACGGACGGGCGCTCTGTTTTCGTTGCCTTTTTGACCTTTTTGTTGGTGTACTCTGTAAAAGCTGCTGTCAGAGCATCTGCATCACGGCCTTTGAAAAAAATCAGGTACTTTGGCGGAGAACTGCTGCGGTCCTTTTTCACCGCATAATCCACACCATATTTCCGGGCGATTTTCTCAAACTCCTTGATAGAGGGGTCTGTGATCTCAATGTTGGATATTCCCTGATTCTGCCCGACAAGCTGCTTCACAGTCTGTTTTCCATGCGGAACAACCGGCGCATCACGGCTTCTCTGTTTTTCCAGCTTCTTTTCCTTTCGATGTGCCATGTACTTGCTTATGGCAGCCTTAAACATTCTGCCGGTAAACTTTGTTCCACTGACAACCAGCGTCAAAGTTCTGTTTTCCACTTCTTCCTGCATTTTCTCGCCTCCTTTCCACGAAGTTTGCAGGGAATCTCTTTTTTTGCTAAGGCGGAACCACCAGCCGCCGCAGAAGATAACGCTTCATACCGCCCTCCTTAGCGTAACTGGTCAGAACGGTCATAGTGCAGATTGCCCTGACGTACCTTTGCGTGGCTCAAAATCTTAATCTGCCCCTTTTCCTGACTATCCAGTGCTTTTTCATAACCGGTATCCGACAGGAACAGGCGGGTTCGTTCGCCTTTCCAGCCAACAGGGGAATCGTTCGTCAGCACATCAAAAATAATCATGTGCCGGGTGTCCTCCGCAAAACGCTGGAGGTCCATATATCCATGACCGTGATAATTCTGCGCTCCTGCCTTTGCCCGCATTTCTTCCATCAGCTGCCCTATGGTCTTTCCCTCAGACATCATGCTTGCTCCTTTCTCCCGGCAGTTCCGGGCAATAAAAAAGCGACCATTTACCAGCCGCCATACAGATCGTGATTTACTTGTGAGGTGTAATGATTGCTTATCGTGGTCGGTGCATTGAACAGAACGGTCAGAAGATACTGCTTCATGTTGCGAATTTCCGTGGTGTTCTTCTGTAAACAGTCCATGACAAACTCAATGTGCGAGTTATCCAGCTTCAAGAACCTGGAACGAACGATTTCATGCGGAAAATCGCTTCCTGCAATACGGGTGGTCTTTCGCTTTGCACAGACCGTTTCCACGATCAGCTCCACAATCTCATCCAAATCCTCCCGATAAGTTTCATACTGCTGACACAGGTATTCATACCCGATATTCTCCTGAATCAATTCCCGATAACTCTCTATCTCTGTGAGTGACATCGCATCCCTTCCTTTCCGTTCCGGCAGACAATCTGCCGCGCAATCCCGGAAGGGAATGGAATCGGTACTTGATCCATAAATATTTTGTTTTTGAGTATTTGATTTCTCTATATTTAATTCTGCGGGCTTTTCCGTATCCGGTTTATCCATATACGGGTTTTCCGTATCTGGTGAATCCGTATCCGGTTTTCTAAGCTGTGGCTGCTCGTATATGACATACTCTGTATCGCTGATGCGTCCCTGCCGGTCACGCAGCTTGTGCCGCACAATGTAACCGGCAGCCTCCAATTCCCGCAACGCAGCGCCTATGGCATCCACGCCCTCCTTACAGATCTTTGCAAGACCACGGGTGGTGTAATTCCAGTCCTCTGGCAAAGATAACATCATGGAAAGCAGTCCCTTGGCTTTTAACGACAGGTTTGCATTTCGTAAATGATGATTGCTCATCACGGTATAATCACGGGTCCGTTCAATGCGAAAAACGGCCATCGACCTCACTCCTTCCGAATTTTGGGTACAAAAAAACCGCAATCCTCATTCCAAAGAATTGCGGTGTTCAACACTTTTCAAATTTTCTTGCATAGAACCAAAACAGCGGCTTTCGAGGACGCGCCTCTGTAAATGACTCCTCCTGGGCGAAAGGAAGTGTTTGCATCACTCGGTCAATATCCGTTGATTCCATGTCATGCTGAGATTTGCAATCTTCCCGGATTGCTTCTTGAATTTCCTTTACCGTACACATAGTCATTCCTTTCCTTTCGTTGTATGGGTTTATGAGCGGCGGCGTTTTCCCGGTTTGAAATCGAGGATATGTCCCTCAATCACACGAGCGTAACGCTTGATCTTGATCTCCCGGCGCTGCTGGCTTTGCAGGGCAGCCTGATACCCGTCCTCGGTCAAAAACAGCCGCATTTCCTCTCCGGGGCTGCCGTAAGCTGTGCTGGGACGCAGGACGGAAAACTCAATCATCCAGCGGGTGTTATCCCAAAACCTCTCTACGGCGAGAATGTTGTGTCCTTTCAGCTCACGGGCTGAAATATCCCTCATAGGCGGCTCCTTTCATCGTTCCTGGTCTCTCTGACGCTTTTTCTGCCATGCCTCCAGCAGCTTGATGATGGTTTCCTGCATCCGCTGGGGCGTATAGCTTTTAGGGAAATACTTCCGCAAGGTGTCAGAGGTAAATGTCACTCGGTCCAGATCGCTTTTCTTTTCCTCACCCATGATGACACGCATCATATCGAGGGTCAGATGCCCCTCCTGACTGTATTTTTTGAGCCGCTGGGCTTGAGAAAGAGAAGGGGTAGCCTGTTCGCTGTCCATCGCGTCCAACAGGTCTACCTGTTCCTCCTTTTTGAGAAAGGACAGCTCATAAGCAGGATTTAAGGCAATTTTCTTTTCATCCACCATGTCCATCAATTCAGGAATCAGCTCTGTCAGACGGATATAGCGCTGAATTTGATTTCGACTTTGCCCCACCTGTTCAGCAAGCAACTGGTCTGATCGCTTTTGTGTCCCAACTTGGGACACATTTTCTTTACTCGGTCTGCCAGCCTGTCTTTTCATGGCATCCAGTTTCATCTTGTAAGCAAAGGCTCTTTCACTTGGGAGGAGACTTTCGCGTTGCAGATTGCTGTCAACCATAATGATCGTGGCGGCATCATCATCCAAATCCCGAACAATGACCGGCATGGTCTCCTTTTCTGCCAGCTCACTGGCTCTGTGCCGCCTGTGTCCGGCTACCAGCTCATAACCGCCCTCCGGGTCCGGTCGAGCAATCGCCGGAACCAGAACGCCATACTGCTTGATACTGTCAGCGGTCTCCATCATGGCTTCGTCATCCTTGACTTTGAATGGGTGGTTCTTAAAGGGATGCAGTTCAGACAGCGGAATCTCCTGAATCTTTTCCAGCTTTGCATCCTGACGGCCTTCTTCGGTGGAGAACAAATCATCTACCGAGGCCAGCTCTATTTTTTTCGCGCTGCTTTTCAAGTTTCAACACCTCCTTCGTCAGATTTCGATACCCCTCTGCCACCTTGCCGCCAGGGTCATGGGCGAAAATACTTTTTCCCTCTGCGCTGATTTCCTTTGCCCGGACAGAATGGGGGATCTCTGTGCCGAATACTTTGATCTTGCTGCCATAGGTCTCCCGCAGGAGCGCGGAAATCTCTTTGGCAAAGTTGGTTCGGCTGTCCACCATCGTCAGCAGGATACCGTCAATCTGGAGCTTGGGATTGATTTGCCTCTTTACCTTGTTTACCGTGGAGAGCAGCTGTTCCAGCCCTTTAGCGGGCAGATACTCTGCCTGAACGGGAATGATGATCCTATTCGCAGCCGCCAGCGCATTGACCGTAAGCATCCCCAACGAGGGCTGACAGTCAATCAGGATATGGGAATATTGTCCCTTCAGTGTGTCCAGATATTGCCGTAAAATCGTTTCACGGCTCATGGCGTTTACCAGAGAAACCTCCATACCGGAAAGCTGAATATCCGCAGGCATCAGGTCAACGCCTTCTGCATGATGCAGAATACCTTCTCCGGGGCGTATAGGCTGATCCATCAGAATTTTGCCCATTGCATCCGACAGTGTAAATGGCAGCTTGTCCGGTTGCGGATTTCCCAAGCTGATTGTCAGGCTTCCTTGTGGGTCCCCGTCGATCAGAAGCACTTTCTTTCCGGCCTGTGCCAGACCTATTCCCAAGTTCGCACAGGTTGTTGTTTTGCCAACGCCGCCTTTCTGGTTGGCGATGGCGATGATTTGTGTGTTCAAATAAACCTCCTCCTTCTACAAAAAATATCCCTATTCCGAAAAATAGGGATGAAAAAAGCCGCTTACTCAAATAAATGAATAAACGGCTATGTAAGAAATATTCGATTGTAAGTAAAGTTTTATATCACTGCAAAATAACGAAGTGCATCTTTGATTGCTTCTACCTTTTCTGGTGTCGGATGTTTCCTCGGCTGTTTCAATTCTTCTACCGCATTAGGAGCATCATACATCGGCAATCCCAAATTTCGCTTTACCTCTGCGATATATGCGGTATGTACCTTGAAGCCGTATTTCGCTTCTATGTACTCCTTAATCATTTTGTAGGTCACTTTTTCTTTGGGCTTGTACGCTTCGGCTCTTTTAGCAATACTATCTACCGGAATCTTGCCCTCGCCCTCTCCAAACTCCACATCAATGTGGATATAACTGTCGGCTTTTTTGTGGGACAAAAGAACTACCGTCTCGACTTGTTCTTCATTGTCCAAACTAATACTCATGTCTTCCTCGATAATCGGCAGCTTAAATTTGATGGATTTTAACCACTGTCCATTGGCTTGGCGTTCCGGGTAAATCTGAATCTCAGAGATCAATGCCTCAATCAACTGCCGCCGCTCCGCTTCGTTCATCACGCCGTACAGTTTTTCAAAATAGATCAGCACTTTATAGATATTGTCACCGGTCAGTTTTTCCGCTTCAATGGCCTGCTTTTTGGCTCTGGCCGCAATCAGCAGAGATTCGGTATCCTCGATCTTATCATACATCTTGTAGAGCCGGTCATCAAGGTCTGCCTTGCGCCGCACATAGTGCCGGTCGTCCGGGTCGAGAGAATCAATCTCCTCCGCCAGCTTCGCCTTGACGGAATAATGCTGGCGCAGCTGCTTCTCGTAATTGGCAATCTCCTGGTCAATGGCGGCAGTATCCACTTTCATATTGATTTTTTCCTGCATCATGGCAGCAAACTTCGGATTGCTCACCAGCTTTACAATGACTTCTGCCACGGCATCGTCCAGCAGTTCTTCCCGAATCTGCTTTTTGTAATCGCACTTATGCCCACGAATCATAGAGCGGTGCTTGCAACCGTAGTAGTAAAAATCCTTGTACTTGGTGCCGTCCGCTTTGTGCTTGATGCTTTTGTTCCCGTACATTCCGGCTCCGCAGACAGGACACTTTACAATGCCGGAGAGCAAATGTACGTGTTCATCCTTCCCACGGTTGACGTGTTCGTATTTCTTGGCCTGTGCCAGCAGCTTCACCTGCGCCGCCTGCCAGACTTCTTCCGAAACAATAGGCTCATGCAATCCTTCTGCCAGCAGGTAGTTGTCCTGCTCAACCAGCTTATACTCGTTCCTTGTGCCGCGCACTTTTTCCGTTTTGCGGCGTCCATAGGCAATCTTGCCGCAGTACACCGGATTTTTCAAAATCAAGCGAATCAAATGTGCGTCAAACAGGGGATTCTTCCCATTCTGCCGGGGAATTTTACGGATACCATGGTTCTCCAGATATTTTGCAATTCCGTTTGCGCCAATATCCGTATGCACATATTGGTCATAAATGACGCGGATTGCCTCTGCTTCTTCCTCGTTGATAATCAATTTCCCATCCACCAGCCGATACCCATAGGGAGCAAAGCCGCCGTTCCAGCGGCCCTCTCTTGCCTTTTGGATGCGGCCCTCCATGGTTTGGACACGAATATTTTCCCGCTCAATCTCCGCCACGGCAGACAGGACAGAGATCATCAATTTACCTGCGTCCTTGGAAGAATCAATGCCATCTTCCACACACACCAGGTTGACGCCAAAATCCTGCATGACCTGAAGGGAAGAGAGCACATCCGCCGCGTTTCTGCCAAACCGGGACAATTTGAACACCAGAACATAAGACACGCCGTCTTTGCCGGATTTGATGTCCTCCATCATCTGACTGAATTGCGCCCGTCCTTCAATGGATTTGCCGGACTTTCCCGCATCCTCATATTCACCGACGATCTCATAATCATTGTAGTCGGCGTATGCCTTCATTTTGGCTTTCTGCGCATCCAGCGAGTAGCCGTCCACCTGCATAGCGGTGGAAACTCTGGTATAGGTGTAAACTTTTATCTTCTCTTTCTGCATCTTAGTCTTCCTCATGTGGCGCTAATCCCAAAATTGGATTGGCCATTTTTAACTTGGATCGGAAGTATCATCCTGCTTTTCCGCTTCCGTCTTAGCCGTTTTTCCCAACTGTTTGATGGTCTTCAGATATTCCTCCTCCACAGGGGAAAGCGTTTGTGCCTGGTAGCGTTTATATTCTGCTTTCGCTTTTTCCATCGCCTGTGCATGACTGATTTTCCCTGCATGGAGCAATACTTCTTCCCCAGTCGCCCGAAGAATGTTATCCAGTTGCTCCACATAATCACTCATATACATGGGCCGGTGACGGATGGCCTGTACCTCGGCAAAGTCAAAGTAACCGGATACCATCTGATTCAGAACCCGCAGTTCTTCCTCCGTCAGATAATTCTTGGCAATCCCAATATCTTTTGCCGTGGGGAAGTCGCCCGAAAAAGCGGTAAGTCCCATAAACGGCTTATCTGCATCGGCCCGCTCATAGATCACTTCCGCAGCCGTATGTCCATGCGCTGCATAATGAAGCTTGTTCTGCACCATTTTGAAAAACGCAACAGATTCCGCGCTTCTGGGGTTATAGTCCACACTGGTAGCGTACAAGTCCAACACCTGACGGTACATGACTTTTTCCGAAGAACGAATATCCCGAATCCGCTCCAGCAGCTCATGCCAGTAGTTGCCTCCGCCCAGATTTTTCAGGCGTTCATCATCTAGCGTAAAGCCCTTGATCATATATTCCTTCAGGCGCTCGGTAGCCCACCGGCGGAACTGGGTGGCAATCAAGGATTTTACCCTGTACCCCAAAGAAATGATCATATCCAGATTATAGAAAGGCAACTCTCTGGTTACTTGCCGGTTGCCCTCCATTCGAACCTGTCGGAATTTCCGACAGGTTGAAACCTCATCCAATTCGCCTTCTTCATAGATGTGGCCGATATGCTCCACAATGTTGCTTCTGGACGTGTGGAACAATTCCGCCATCTGCTGCTGCGTCAGCCAAACAGTCTCGTCTACAAACCGGCACTCTACCTTTGTGAGCCCATCTTCGGCCTGATAAATTACAATCTCGCCCTGGCTCTGATCCGGTCTGTTCTTATCTCCCGCCATTTGTTCACGCTCCTATCCGATTATATTTTCTATGTTTCAAGAGAGCGAAGAAAATGGCCGTTGCTCTCTTGTTTGGACTCTTATATCACGTCTATTATATCATGCAGCAATTTTGCCTGCAACTGCTTCCGGCTTGAAAACAGATTCTTTTTTATCTGCTGCCGCGCTGTCCTGATCCTCAAGCGGAACCGCCGGAGCGGGCAGGTTCTCGACATCCAACTCCGAAGCGTACTTCTCAATCAGGTTGGCCAGCAGGTCTGCAAAACCGCTCCATTCATCGATCATAGGCAGTTTCCCTTTCTTTTTTGTGAGGCTGTTTGTAAAAATCCAATACTTCTGCCGGTATCTGCTCCAAAATCGCCACAGCACTGTCATAGTCGCGCCGCAGCTTGAGGTCTTCAATCTGCTTTAGGGTGCTGACCTTCTGCGCCGATGCAAGAGATTCTTCCAGTTCAGCATTTTTCGTTTTCAGCTTTTTATTTTCGGATGCTGTTTTCGTAAAAGCCACGCCATATTTCCGCAGCAGCGTGTCCATCTTCTCCACGCTGGGAAGATAGGTATCCAAAATTTTGCAAATTTCCTCCGCCCGGCTTTTGGCGTTGAAAGGATTGATTCCGGCGAGCAGATCCTCCAGTTTGTCCTTCTGTTTGGTCAGCCGGGTCATCTCCTTGAACACGCGGGGTGGGATATGGTCGCGCCCGGTCTGGCTGGCACTCTCACCGCGCTCCAAATCTGGAAACCTCTTGACCATGTGTTTCCAAAACTCATCCTGCCACCAGGTCAGCTTCTTTTTATTGCCCATAATATCTTTGGCGCTAAGCCTGCCATCCTCGGTCAGCGGGACAAAACAAAGGTGCATATGGGGCGTTTTCTCGTCCATATGCACCACGGCAGATATAATTGTCTCTTTGGATTGATGCTGTTCCAGAAAGTGCAGGGCTTCCTCGAAAAACACCCGAATCTCCGCCCGTTTCTTCCCCTTGAAGAACTCCGGGCTGGCAGTCACCAGCGCCTCCACCACGCGCACGCTGTCCGACCGCGTGCGGCAGCCCGTTTCCGCGATCTGCTTTTCCGCCTCGGCGCGGTATTTGCGCTGCGGCGTCACCAGATGGAAATTGAGGTGGCTGCGCGCCGTGTCCACGTCGGGGTTGCTGGCGTACTTCTCCTTGGTACGCTCGTTGTGGGACTCGATGTGGCCGATTTCCGGCCCCTTGTACTTGGCAAAGCGGAGAATGGCGTACTGTGCTTTCATCGGCGCTCCCCTCGCTTCACCCACACGATGTCGCAGTCCAGCACGTCGGCCAGTTCCACGACCTCCTTGTAGCGGATGCTCTCCCTTTGCAATTTTGCGGACAGATTGGAAACACTGTCCGACCAGCCATATTCATCATGTAACAGGTCAACAACTTCCTGCATGGTAAAACCGGCGCGAACGATCTGCGCCTTGATCTCATTGCGTACACTCATATTCAAATTCCCTCCAAAATTCAGATGATGAAAAAGCGAAGCCAGCACGCCACTCGGCGCATCCGCTTCGCTGTATCGTGAAAAATTCTATTGTCGTCAAATCCGCTCAGAATCGCCGTTATGATGTCCTGTTCACAGGTGGCCCTATCGACTTTTCTGTTCTGTGTGACTTTACTCTAAAACGTGTGATTCTCCACGCTTCCACGTACTCGCTTTGCTGTTCCGAGAAGCGCGATTCCGTGAAACCATTTCTGCCATCAGGCAAATAATTTACGGATTTCACTTGGCTTGATTTCGTGCCCGAAAATATAGGCTTTGCCGGTCAGAGTTTTTCATATAGCGGCGTTTCAGGAAAGTAAAACGTACATACGTACACGGCGCAGTCGCAGAAAAATCATCGCCAGTCCTCCGGTACGTACGTATACTCTGAAACATCAGAAAACCCGTTTATATTAGGTCTGGCAATCGCTTCAATACCGAAGAAGCCCCATACACGCCGTCCGGCAGCATTGGTGATCTTGTTGCAGTATTCAAGATTGTACTTGCTTTGGTTCGCAATCACACTCTCGCTGAAGCTGCGGCGCTTTAACGGTGTCAGATTATTTTCCTCACACCACATCCGGTAAATTTCGTACAAGTCTTTAGAGCTGATGGTGCAGTCCGCCTTCAGCCGGATATAGCCCTCGGATTCCAGAAAATCAAAGACGTTATTGTTATCTCGCTTCACTGCCTCCCGGTTATCCCGTGTGCGCTGGCTTTCCGTGAATTTGAAGTTGTTGGCGTCAAGCCGCTTCAAGCCCTCAAACGCCCAGAGGAAAATCCCCTCGGCTTCGGCTTTCATCTTTTCGGCAAGGTCAGGATCATCTATCCGTCCCGCAGGCTTTTCCTTGGTAGTCAGCACAAGCTGTCGGCGGTAAAATCCATCGCTCCGGTCATATAGCGCTTGCAGATCGCCGTTGGAGAACGCCAGCAGGCGGGCAAACATCCACCCTTGATAGCTCTGCTTGCCCTTGCGTTCCAGATCCATCTTACCTTGGGCGGTCACGATAGACTTGACATAGTTGGTCTGCCGCAGTGCTTCCATCCGCATATCATCATCCACGCACAGCAGAATGTGTTCCAGGTCGGCGCGGGCA
>ENA-OROO01001343-OROO01001343.1-human-gut-metagenome-genome-assembly--contig:-NODE-1343-length-12987-cov-2.998299_pt1 | contig 12987 bp, 15 predicted proteins | sample MGYA00242130_ERZ509052 | MGnify/ENA primary metagenome ERZ509052 (study PRJEB26280, sample SAMEA2338730) | human gut metagenome | biome: human gut; feature: human-associated habitat; material: faeces... | reverse complement strand
TTTAGGAATTTTGATTTCATTATCACTTGGAGGTGTGATTTTCTTATGTTCCAATTTTGTTTTAACAAATGCACAGACTAGCAATAAAATGCAACTGGCATCTGATGATGGGCTAGGTTCAGATTATAAAATATATGAGAATAATATAGACTTAAACAAGACTATAGGAGAAGATATTGAGAATGAGCTAGAGAAAATAGATGGCGTAAAAAATGTATATCCGGTAAAAAGTTATATAGGAGAAGTATTAATTGAAAAAAATAACTTTTTCTGGAAAGAATATTATGAATATCTGAATGAGGCATATAAGGATACTTACAATGGCTATATGAGAAACACGATAAACGGAGATTACGCTATAAAATGCAATATTCTAGGTTATAATGATGAGTTATTGGGAAAAATGGAGCCATATATTTTAGAAGGAAGTATTGATCCAGATCAAATGCGTAGGAATAATGAAATTGTTCTCGTAACATTGGAAGACGCCCAAGGTAACCATAACAGCGTTGATAAAAAGATAGGAGACACAATTAAAGTAAGAATTCCAAACAATATAGGTGGTACTTCAGAAGATTTGAAGCAACTTGGAAGTGAGTCGGATTTTAGTGAAAAAGAGTATACTATTTCAGCTATTGTGAGTAGAACAATGGTAAGAGATAGTCGATTATATACTTTAGAAGATCAACCAGATATAACCTATAGTGTTATTATGACTAACGAACAGATGCAAAAAAACTATAATATTGAAGCATATAGAGTTTTAACTGTAGAAAAGGAAAAAAGTGCTGATACAGAATTAGTAGCAGCCGAAATAAAGAGACGGACTCAGACACTTGATGATTGCTTGTTTCAAGATTATACAGGTGCAATTGAACGACAAAATGAATTTTTGTTTCAAAAAACATTGTTTTTTTATGGAATTGCTTTTGTTTTTTTGATTATAAGTCTATTTCATATAGTTAATACAATGAATCATCTGATATCATCTCGCAGGCATGAATACGGAATTCTAAGAGCGATGGGAATAACAAACAAAAATTTTAGAAAGCTAATGTTAGGTCAAGGCGCTTTGTATGGTATTTTTTCAAGCATAGTTATGATTTTATTATATATCATAGGGAATAAAACTATGGAATATTTGATGGGGCATGTTTATGGATTCCTGGTTAGTAATATTCAAGTGAATGTGTGGTTGATAATAGCAACTGTAGCTGTAAATATTTGCATAGGTATATTTGCAGTTCTTATTCCAACACATTCTATACTAAAAGAAGATATCGTACGGCAAGTGAATTTGACATAAATAAGAGACTAATGTATATACCGGTCAGTGTGCTCATACTGAGCGGTATATACAACTAAGAGTTTCAATTAATTAAGTTAGTGCAAAGAATTGGTGAGTTTAGTAAAAGAATGAGTAATCCGCACCCGATTGAGCCGCCTGTCCGGACGACTTGAGCCAATGTTCTGTTTTAAACTGAGCCACCATTCCGGCGAAAATTGAGCCACTTTCTGATGTGACCTTTATAATGAATACAGACGCAACGATGCGCCAAATTTATTCAAAGGTAAGTACGTAATCATCCGTACCTTGATTTTCAAAACAAATAAGCCGCCCATCGGGCGGCACATTTTATTTCTTCTTTTTGGTTCGAAATTCTTCCAGTAATTCATCTGACCATGGTAAAAGCCGATTTAGATCATCCGGCTTTGGAAAAGGTCCCATTTTACGAAGCTCGTCTAATACATAGGAAAGATATACATATGGCTTCAGTCCATTCAGCAGGGCAGTTTCAGCGATACTGTAAACAACTGCGCTGGCATCTGCGCCACGGATACTCTTGGCAAACAGCCAATTTCGGCGGCCTACTGCAAAATTTTTGATTGCACGCTCCGCACTATTATTATCAATGCTCAGATGCCCATCATCCAAGTACCTGCGAAGATAGTTTTCCTGATTCAGCGTATATAAAATGGCATCACCAATAAGGGAAGATCTGTCTACAGAATCTTCCATCGAATGTAGCCATTCAAACAGGGCATCCACCACTGGACGTGACTGTTTCTGACGTTCCTGATACCGTTCTTCCGCCGTCTTATCTTTGATCAGTTCCTCTACTTTATACAGGATTCCGATCCTCGTCATTGCCTGATATGCAACGGTTTCTTTCAGCTGCTCTTTTGTGAAATCCTTTTTTAATGCCGTAAGTGCGGCATCGAAGCGACGTCTGGCATGGGTAAAGAACCCTGTTACGATAATGGAATCGTTCAGTCCATGATATGCCTGATATCCATCGCAGGTCAGATATCCATGAAATGTGTCTCCAAGGAAAGTTTACCGGGTGATATCCGCCACGTGTTCTCTCATAATCAAAAAGAACCATCTGTGGGGCTTCACTATTACGGTCTGTCAGATATACCCACATCCAGTTTTGGGATGATCCTTTCTGATCCGGTTCATCAATTACCTGCATCCTGGTCTCATCACAATGGATGTATCTGCTCTTTAAGAATTCTTCCTTCATCTGCCCATAAAGCAGTCCCAGATACTGGTCTGCACAGCTTCGGAGTAAGTGAAAGACCATCACAAAGTCAATGCATTTCTTTCAGGGTTACTTTCTGTAATTCATCCGGAGTATCCGGCCAGTGAAAGGAATCCCTGTCAAGCCTCTTCATCAGAATCCAGAAACCGGATCCGTCCCATTGCAGAATCTTAATAGAAGTCCGCCTGCGGTTGCAGAACGCAAACATGCAGCGCGAATAGGGATCAAGTTTGAATTTCAGCTTGATAATTGCAGCCAGTCCGTGATAGCTTTTTCTCAGATCGGTAGCTCCACAGGCAAGGTAAACGGTTGTGCCACCTGCCAGATCAAGCATGATCTTTCAGTCCCTGTATGAGAACATGAAAAAGTTCCGGTGGGCATTCCGGCATCACTTCAATCCGAATAGCGTTTGTGATAAAAATGCGGACTGGAGACGGGCCGATGTTCAAAGTCTCATTCTTTGAAATTTCTTTTTCTGTTGGCATTTTTGCAAAAATCATATCTGTATCCGATTGTTCGTCCAATGTTTTCAGCTTGCGCATCCAGTAATTCATTGTAGAGACTGGAATGCGATGTTCCTGACACCATGTTTTTAATACTGCTTTAATCCCATCACATATTCCGAGTCTTTTTCTTACTATGCAAATCATAAGTACAGTAGCGAAGAGGCACCACCATATGATATATGTATAATGAATTTTCCATATCTATCACCCTTATCCCTCATGTTCAAAAAATTCTTGACTTTTTTCCTGCCATTCGCTATTCTGAGTTATTTTTGCTTTTTGGGGGGGCGAGGAAGGAAAGAAGGAGTGAGAATCCAAACGGTTCATAGAGAGCAGTCAGGATGTTTGTGATGATCTTGCCGAGTAAATCAATCGTTTCTTTCATCGTTATTTATAGATCACTGAACAGGTCGGCCTTATACACGCCATTCGCCAACATTTTCTTGAAGCTGTCTTTCACTGCTGCGACATCCTCATGGTAGGTCATGCCGTACCAGGTGTCGTTGGTCTTCAGAACCTTCACAGACATCTTGCCCTGCTCCAGCAGCTCACCGATGAAGATGGGGATCAGATACTCGGCTTTCTGAGGATTACCCGGTACTTCTTTCTGGAAAAACTCTTTGAATCCGTCCTCCAGTACATCCAGAAAATCAGGAGTCAAGCCCCACATATTCATGGAGACCAGAGAATGCACATCGACTGCCACACCATCTACCTCTGCTCCATCCGCAGTCTTTACGATGTTCTTGGTCTCCACAACCTCAGTCAAGTTGTTATCCTCGTCCATCTTGCAGATACCACGAGTCACACCGCCATTATCAGACAGGGTATTCTTCAGCACAAAGCCAGCCATGCAAGACTCACCGCCATTTACCAGATACTCGTGGACGGCCTTGAAGCCTTCTTTGCCATAGTAATCATCTGCATTGATCACAATGAACGGGGTATCGATTACTTCCTTCGCTGCAAGCACGGCCTGACCAGTTCCCCACGGCTTTGTACGTCCTTCCGGCAGAGTTCCCGGAATATCGTTAATGTCCTGAAAAACGTAATCCACAGTTACATTATGAGCAGAGCAAATAGCTGCGATACGATCACCGATGACCTCTTTGAATTCCTTCTCGATATCCTTACGGATAATAAATACTACATGGTTGAAGCCAGCCTCAATTGCATCATGAATGGAATAATCCATGATGATATGTCCAATATCATCCACTGGCTCCAACTGCTTAATTCCTGTTCCGAAACGGCTACCGATACCAGCAGCCATGATAAGTAATGTTGTGTTCATATCTCTCCTTATTGTGTTCATATTGCTTTAACTGAGCATCCTTAACACATACAGATTCGTAATTTCTTTATGTTATACTTTCTTTAGAAAACTTTTAGAACATATTTACTCATTTTATTAGTATTTCAAAGGGTCTGACCCCAATGTCCGTTCCTGCAATGTTCGGACGCTTATCGATCACAAGCACCTTCTTGCCAGCATCCGTTGCCTGCCTGGCAAATACCGAACCGAATAAACCGGCTCCAACAATTAAATAGTCGTACATTTTTCCCTCTTAACATTTTAATGGATATTCTGCTTCGTGAGAGCCACCATTCCGGTATTGGGTGAGCCAGTATTCCGACTGGCATTAATCCACTTTGATTTTGCTTAGGTGCTATTTATGAGAGTGGGCATATCTTGTCAAGCCCTTGCCGCCACAGCGATGCGATAGCAGGCTTTATAAGATGTGTTCAATCTCATATCCTAGCCATAGCAAAAACAATTGTAGATGAAGTGGCTCACTTTGCACCGGACAGGTGGAGTAATTAGAACCAGATTATTCATTTAACCAACACCATATCATTCTTTAATGGGTCGATTTCATTTGCTTTCTTGCGATTCCCATGATAACATTTATTTTGGAGACTAATCGGCTGTCCAATCGTCTGATTATCAATCTCAAACTATGTCCATCATAATTAACAATTACTCTCTACCCACCTGAAAATTTTTAACCATGCACTTTATGCGTTTTTCCATGTCAAATAGCTCTTTTAATTGTTTTCCACTTTCTTGAGTCATATAGTATCCATGTTGCCATTTGATTTTTTTGTAGTTTTTTGCTTCATAATATGTCAATCGTTCATTCTCACCCACATCAAATAACTTGCGTATTCCATCATAGTCAGAATCTATAATGTTTCCTATCAGCAATGCATCTTCTCGCTTTGGATTTAATAGGAATTCCATGTATCTATGAAATCCAGTTCCAACTTCAACAATATTTGGTACTCCATATTCCTGCCAATCCCTCACAAATTGAAGCGCATATTTCTGAATAGGTTGAATGATTTCTGCATTTTTTTCTTCTACTCCATCAATTTCATATTTTACTTTTACTATATTATCTTCTTCGTATAAATATTGTGCCGTTCCAGTGTTTTCAAACATAAGATGTTCCAATACAATAGAATATTGTGCAAACATTTGTTTTTCATAGTTTGTTGCACCAATATCTTCGAGCCACACTCTCACTGATGAATCAAGTTCTTGTAGACATTTTTGTGACGCTGTAAATTGTATGCCTATAATGTTATTGTCAACCAATCTCCCTATACTTCGCTGCGTACTTCCGTTAATGCTATTATTTACAAATAATATTTTTTTATCTATGGCTTCGATTTGATTCAAATATCTTACGAGAAAAACAAACTGTTCCTGCATTTTGCTTTTTTCATGTTCAAGTATCTTGCTAAAAACAGTCTTAAATTCAAGAGTCTTAAAATCCGATTTTTGCACATACCCTGTTGGAAATTCATTTTCCAACAATAACTGTGTTACAAATCTTGGTGATATAAAGAGTAATCGTGCAAGTTCTTCACCAGAATACTCGTCTCTATACGGAATTAACTCTTCAAATTGTTTCACTGTTGGATTTTTGTATAGTGATGGCCAACGAATCATATTTTTATTCAACCTGACATATTCTGTACTAGCATTCTCTTCAGTACAAATTATGTCATACACCAATTTAATCAGATACCCCTCACGTGCCACAAACGCAATCCTATTGGCTTGCTCTTTTTGACTTATTTTTTTCAACCAGGAACAAAAATCAAAGAGCAATGGTCCAATAACACTGTACCCAATACGTGCCTGTATTTTTTCGTGTTCATCCGCTATTGTTCTTAAGTGATTCCATACAAATGTATTTAAAATATCCGTATCCAAAGTATTTCTTTTTGAAAGATAAGGTTCTATATTATTCCGATGTGCCAACCTCTCAAAAGACTGTATTCCGTATCTTCTTGGTGATTCTATATCAGTTTTTTGATTGTCACCAATATGACAAATATCATTCGACTCAATTTTTAAGTCATGTAAAACAACTTCGAACAGTTCACCTGATAATTTTGTTTTCCCACTCTCGCAAGATATAAACAATCGGTCATATTCTGCTCCTATTCTTTGCAAGATTCTCTCAATTGTGTCCCTATCAAGATACATATCCGTTGTTACAACAACTTTTTGTCCACGCATATGACATTGGTTCATAAAATCCACCATAACTTGATTTGCCGAACACGTACTCATCTCTAGAAACTTTTCAATACACTCAAGTTTATTGCAGATTTCACGTGAATAATCTAATTCAGCATATATGCTTTCGATCGTAACCTCTTTGTAATGTGCCTTCTTGCGTGCTAATGCTTCCGCTTTGATTCTGCGCTTTCTAAATCCCCAAACCCGCTTTGAATTTCTTTTGTTGTATTCTCGCTCCACCAAATAAAATATCAATTCCGGTTTAGAAACGGCTCGGCACATTAACGTATCGAATAAATCGATAGAAATATACCTAAATCGCTCAGTTTCCTTCAAAAGTTCCTCTATGCTTAATTGTTGCATTTTTTACTTCTTTCCCACCTTTACTTTAGCTTTCTTTAAAATATTATAAAGAGTATCCATGACAATCTGATTTTTGGTTACTATCTGCAATGCAAAATAAACAATAACACTTACTCCAACCTTCACAAATATTCTGATAAAAATATTGATTTCTAAATTTCTAAACATAAAAAGCACCAATACTATACCGCAACTTCCGATAATGCACTGCACCATCGTCCGAATGCCATTCAAATGTGTATAATACTGTTTTGTAATATGAATATAAATCAAGAATACGGTCGTTTCCGCAATCAATGTTGTTAAAGCTGCGCCATTTTCTTTCCATATTGGAATAAAGATTCAGAAGCAGATTCACCACTGCACCGATGATAGCACCATCCAAAGTCACCTTTTCTCTTCCATAAGGAATCAAAATTGTACTACTATGCATTGTTGAAAATAAAGCAAAGAAAAGAGAACAACTTAGAATTATCATAGACGGTCCTGCCTCAAGATAATCCTTTCCTGCAATAAAAAGGATAATATCTTTATTCATAAATGCCATTCCAACCATACACGGAATCACAAACGTCATCATCATATTAAAACTCTTTGACAGAAATTCATCACTTTTCTTCTTATTCCCTTGCGCAGCAAGAAGCACTGCTCTTGTTTGCAAAACATTACTCAATGCAAGCAAGCATGATTTTACCAAATTATATACTTTGGTTGATACACTGTAAATTCCCACATTATAATCGGTTCCCATGACACCCAACAATGCAGTATCTGTCTTATTGTAAATCATAACAGAGATATAAGCAGAAAACATAAGCAATATTGGTTTCATATGTTTTCTAAAATTGATGCGGAATGTCAATTTAATATCACAATATTTTTTGCTATAAACAAATTTTATGATGTTCGATCCACTGGATGCAATTACTGTAATAAAAGCATATATATATATATCTGTCCTTTTGTGAACAAACACAAACATTGCTGCAACAGACAGAAGATTAAATATTATGCCCAAGATAGCAGTAAAATTATAATCCTCAAAAATAACAAAGAGCCAACTCATACCAATTGTTGTCATAGGAATTGTAACGCTAAAAATCACAATTAATACGGCATATGAATGAAATGTATTCACAACAAATGTCGCCAAATATAATGCGACCATTGCTATCGTATTCGATAACATACTAAGACTAAACAACTCGCTCATCAGATTGCTTAGTTCTTTGTGATTATCTCGAACTTTAGCCCCCTCTCTCTGCCCATATGTTGGAATTCCCAATAGCGCAATGGTTGCAAATATCTCCACGAAATTTTTAGCATAATTGTACTTCCCTAACTGTTCAACGCCAAAAATACGCGATATATATGGAAATGTGATCAGCGGAAAAATAATCGTCGAAACCGATTGTATCAAACTAAACAAGGCATTAATTTTTACTGACTTTTTCTCCAATCCGTTATTCTCCAATCATTGTTTCTGTAGTAACAAACACCATATATAAACCTATAATATTCATAACAATTGGCCAATACAAGCCTTCAAAAAAGAATAGTTCAAAAAAAATAGCAATTAATCCACTACATCCAAACAAAACATTCTTATCTGTTGTATAAATCACTCTTTTTATTGCATAAATAATCATTTGCAAAAAGAGCAGGAAACCGAACACACCATAATTCATTAATATCGTGATGTACATATTATCAGTCGTTTGCGACCATGCCACCTTATCGCCCATTGTGTTCCAAAAATATATAGGATTTTCTATCATAAAAAAAGAGGCATATCCGGTTCCTTTTCCAAATATAATCTCAAAAACAGAATTTCCACTAAGACTAGTAAAATAATTTGCTATCACTCCAAGGCGTATTCCCTGTTCGCTTCCTGTAAACATTTGAAGTATGCGATAAACAATACTGTCGATAAAAATTATTATCTTATCGTGAAAGATTCCCATGCATACACTCGCTACCAAAAGAATAATTGCTAAATATATCAGAGAGTTTTTCGTGTAGTTTATTTTTCCACTAAGCAAAGCCCTAAACGTACCATTTTTTATCAAATAAATAATTGTGGAAATCACAATAGCAATCATTGCCATACGAGTTTTTGTACACAATAAATTAATTAAAATCAAAAGTATATATGTGCTTTGCTTATTTTTTGATTTGTAAGGGAAATATAATGCCAGCTCAAAAAAGAATGTCAAGACAATTGCATAACCTATTGGATGACTAAAGATAGAAATAACTCGTCCTTCCGATACCAGATATTGATTTACATAATCTTGATTTCCAAAAAACTTTGTAATGTTGAATCGTGTTATTTCTTCAATCACACCAGCTAACATTAGAATCCAACTAGCCTTTTTTACCCATTTAATTATATGACCACTATTTGCATAATAGCTCGTCAGATATGACGCCCCAAAAGCAAGTACCAGCATGTCAATCAATTGAGTTTTTATATAGACATTTGATTTAAACCCTGTGGCAACCAAACAAAAAAAAGAATTTATTATACCATACACTACAAAACAATTATACTGCTTTACTAGTTTATTTAAATGTAAACCTTTTCCCTTTTTATAAACCAACAACCATGCTATAATACATCCAGCCACTAGCCACATATATGAGCGTCCAATGCTGCCCCCCATTAATATTGATAATATTACAAACGCTATCCAAGCAAAATCTGTTACTCTAATACTCATTTATCATCTTTCACCTTCCCTTAAAAAATATTTTTCCCTATCTCTATCAGTTCCTTGTAGAACAACAATTCTTCCAACTTTCATCAACGGATAGGTCTTATTTAGCTCAATCAGCTTTTTCTTATAATCTTCTGTTGCCATAATAAACCTTATTAAATGCCCACACCTCATTTCCTACTACAACTTTTGTCGCAATGCTTCCTGCCACAATTACTATATTTTGCCCAGAGAACATCCCTGCATTAAATTTGATTACGCTCCTACCATGCAGTTATCATCTAATATAATACGCCTACTTTGCCTAAAAGTTGCTCAGCCTTGAGATCAACCAGCCATCCAATGTTAAAAATGTTCACATTTTAAACTCAAAACCTTTTTCGCTTATTTTTTTAGCGGGTATCCCCCCCCATGAAGTATGCGGTTCCTCGATATCCTTGCATACAACTGCATTAGCTCCAATAATCACATTATCCGCTATCGCAATATTTTCAAGAATTTTTACTCCTGGAGCAATATAAACCTCATTCCCGCCACGAACGCCTGCACTCACATTAACATCACTCTGAACCACGCAAAACTCTCCAAATTGTGCTGTGCCATTCACAATAATAGAGCCATAATGAAATAATGCCAAACCCTTACCAAAACTATTTATTCCAATTTGAATTCCTGTTTTTACACTCAGTCGCTTATAACGGGCATTCAAGAATTTTCTATATATCTTTGAAATAATATCTGATTTGCAATTTGTGTAATACTCTAATTTTCGCATCAGATTCAAATAATTATACGTATAATCCCCAAACAGATGGGCATGGATTTTTTTCTTCTTATTTGCTTGCCTATCAGCTTCCAAATATTCGTAGTATTCAGTCTTGCTATTAATCACTTTATTTCTCCTCCCCAAAAAATTCATCTTCAAGCATCAAACACAGACAATGATACACCGGAAGATGCAGTTCCTGAATCATATAAGTTTCAGTTTGCGGAACTTTAATACACACATCACTCATTTGCCCCAACTTACTGTTCTTTGCACCAGTAAGGCCGATTACTTTCATGCCTTTTGCATGTGCGGTGGTCGCCGCATAGAGCACATTCTTACTATTACCACTTGTCGAAATGCCTAAAAACACATCTCCCGCTTTACCATAGCCATTTACCTGCTGTGCAAAACACAGAAGCGGTTCGCAATCATTCATGTACGCAGTAGACAATGCAGAATGTCCATCCAGCGCAATAGCAGGAAGTGCACCTTGCAGGTTTTCTGCCAAAACAGCCCCAAGCTCTTCATTTTCCTTAATAAGTTTATCTGCAAAATCCGAATCTGGTTTTCTAGGGAGTTTGAAGCCTTTCATCAATTCTCCAACAATATGCTCTGCATCTGCAGCGGATCCACCGTTTCCAGCAACCAACAATTTGCCGCCATTTTTATATGAGTCTGCAAGCAAATAGTATGCTTCTATAATTTCTTTCTTAACGGATTCTAGTGTCGGATATCTATCGCAGAGAATCTCAACATGCTTCGCAATGTTTTCTTTTAACTCATTCACTTTCTCTTCCTCCACAAACTCCAATCTTCACAGCAGCCGGCTAACAAATTCGCCCAACGACTTCACTGTTTCTGTCTGTCCATAATTTTCGTCATTGTCGTTCAAAAACACCGTCTTGCATCCAGCATTAATACCAGCTTTAACATCGTTTTCACCATCGCCAATCATCCATGACTGTGACAAATCAATGTTAAAATCCTCCGCCGCTTTGAATAACATTCCAGGCTTCGGTTTACGACAATCACATTCAATCTTCAGTTCCGGACATTCTCCCTCATATCCCTTATGAGGATGATGCGGACAGTAATAAATCGCATCAAGATACGCACCCTTTTCTCCAAGAAGTGTTTCCATTTTGTTGTGAATTCCTTCCAACTCTTCAAAAGAAACTTCGCCGCGAGCTATAACAGGTTGATTTGTCACAACAATAGCAAGATAGCCAGATTCATTGATTTTACGAATTGCTTCAGCAACACCATCAATCAGCGCGAACTCATCTATACTTCTAAGGAATCCAACATACTTGTTGATTGTTCCATCCCTGTCAAGGAAGATTGCTTTCTGCTTATGTTTTAGATTTTTTGCTGAAATTCCCTGACCTTCTGCATTCCGCCATCGTGTTCGGCACGGTCATCATGTTCGGTGCGCTCGGCGAGATCATCACGGAGAAATCCGGCAACCTGAACCTCGGCGTCCCCGGCATCATGTACTTCGGCGGCATCGCCGGTCTGACGTCCACCTTCATGTATGAAAACGTCTACTGCGTCAACGCAGGAATCGAACCGAACGCGGCGCTGTGCGTCATCATGTGCCTTGTCGCGTCGTTCCTCGCTTCCGCGCTGGGCGGCCTCATCTACAGCTTCCTGACCATCTCCCTGCGGACGAACCAGAACGTCACCGGCCTGACCCTGACGATCCTCGGCTCCGGCGTGGGCAACTTCTTCGGCGGCTCCCTCATTAAGCTGACCAACAGCGAGGTGCCCTCCATCGCTCTGTCCAGCACCAGCCTGTACTTCAAGACCACGCTGCCCGGCGCTTCCTCCACCGGTTGGTTCGGCCAGCTGTTCCTGTCCTACGGCTTCCTGGCGTATGCGGCCATCATCATCGCGCTGGGCGCGTCCTACTTCCTGAACCACACCCGTCCCGGCCTACACCTGCGTGCCGTGGGCGAGAGTGCCTCCACCGCCGATGCCGCCGGCAATCATCAAAACCAGGGCGGGCAGGGTGAATTCCGGCACGCTGTGGGTGATAAGGGTGGTCAGCAGGCTGGTGATCTGGCTGAACAGAATGATGTACAGACTGTTCTGCGCTGCGGTCTTGGTTTCCATGCTGAAAAAGTAGAACAGCACAACCAGATTGATGGGGCCGCCGCCAATGCCCAAAAAGCTGGACATCAGCCCCAGCACCAGGCCAATGATAACGCAGAATGCCGGGTTGGTGATATGCTTGCCCTGAATGCGCGCCTTGAACAAGGTGTACACAAAAGTGCCAATGGTGATAATGGCCAGGCAGATCGACTGTACCACGCCAACCGTGTTGGGGTTGGGGAACATGCCCGCAATGGTGCTGAACAGCTGTTTGCCCACAACGCCGCCCACTGCGGCGCCAATGGCCAGCGGGGTGCCGGTGCGGAAATCCACCCGGTTATCGCCAGCGGCAATGTTTTTGCCCACGGTGTAGCAGCTCATGGAAAGCACGGTGCACCCCGAAAGAAAACTGATGGTTGCCACGCTGGCAAGGCCCAGCATATCCAGCACC
>ENA-OROO01001339-OROO01001339.1-human-gut-metagenome-genome-assembly--contig:-NODE-1339-length-12996-cov-11.674523_pt1 | contig 12996 bp, 10 predicted proteins | sample MGYA00242130_ERZ509052 | MGnify/ENA primary metagenome ERZ509052 (study PRJEB26280, sample SAMEA2338730) | human gut metagenome | biome: human gut; feature: human-associated habitat; material: faeces... | reverse complement strand
CCGCCAGCTGCGGCAGCAGGTCGAACACGTTGGCGCACACGCAGTCCATCACGCCGTCCAGCCCGTTTTTCCGCGCGTTCTCCGCCGCGCAGTCCACGGCGAACTGCGACACGTCCACGGCGGTCACGCGCTTCGCCCCGCCCTTTGCGGCGTTCAGGGCGAAGGAGCCGGTGTGGGTGAAGCAGTCCAGCACCGTCCTGCCCTTTGCCAGCTTCGCCACCGCCAGCCGGTTGTACTTCTGGTCCAGGAAGAAGCCGGTCTTCTGCCCGTTCTCAAAGTCCACCGTGTACCGTATGCCGTTCTCCGTGATGTCCTCGGCGGTGCCCTCCGGTACGGCCTCTCCTGGCAGCACCAGCCAGCCCTTGCCCTGCGCCATGCCCTCCAGCGTCCGAAGGGCGGCGTCGTTGCGCTCGTACACGCCCCGGATGACCTGCCCGTCCTCCCGCAGGATGCGTACCAGCAGCGGCAGCACCCGTTCCTTGATGCGTTCCATGCCCAGGCTCAGTACCTGGGCCACCAGCACGCGCTCGAACCGGTCCACCGTCAGCCCCGGAAAGCCGTCCGCCTCCCCGAAGATGATGCGGCAGCACCGGCTGTCCGCCTCGCCCATCACCGTTTTGCGGTAGTCCCAGGCGTAGCGCAGCCGCCGTTCCCAGAAGGCATCCCCCGCCGGGTCGTCGTTGGCGTTCCGCGTCACCAGCCGCACCCGTATTTTGGACGCGCTGTTATAGAACCCGCAGCCCAGCCAACTGCCTTTTTTCGACACCACATCCGCCAGGCCGCCGTCCTCCGGCGTGCCGCTGACCGACACCACCTCGCCCTCATAGACCCACGGGTGTCCGTCCACGATGGCGCGCTCCCCCTTGGGGGTGATGGTGACGATGGGATACGGTCTGGCAGCTTTCATGGCGGTTACTCCTTTTGTACAGGAAAATTTCTCCTAAGTATAGCACAAAGACAAGCATATTTCCATACGATGTATAAATAAAGTATCGCTGAAGTACAGACAAAGTATAGTAAAACGCACAGAACAAGTATAGGAGGAACTGCCATGCCGCGTATCTTTTTAAGTCCATCTACCCAGGAATATAACCCATATATCACCGGAAACGGCTCAGAAGAGTACTTTATGAACCAAATTGCCGACGCCATGGAGCCCTATCTTTTGGCCAACACCATCCGTTTTACCCGCAACACCCCCGACATGACCGCCGCCAGCTCCATCCGCCTGGCAAATTCTGGAAGTTACGATTTTTATTTGGCGCTTCACTCCAACGGCAGCACCGATGGTACCAAGGAGGGCGCCGTCCGCGGTGTCATCGCTTTTTATTATCCCACCAGTGCTAATGGCCGCCGCGCGGCGGATATTTTTGTGAAAAATTTGAAAGACATCTATCCGATGCCGGACAAGGTCTATGCCCGTGCCACCACCACGCTGGGCGAGGTCCGCCAGCCCTATATGCCCTCCGTACTGCTGGAGCTGGGCTACCACGACAACACCGCTGATGCCCGCTGGATCGAGGACAATATCCAGGCCATTGCCGCCAATTTGGTGCTGTCGCTGACAGAGTACTTCGGCCTGCCTTTCGTCACACCCATAACACCCTGGCAGGGCACGGTGCAGACGCCGGGCGGAGGTCCGCTGAACCTTCGTGCGGCCCCTGGCGCCCGGGCCGAGGTAGTCACACTCTTGCCCAACGGTGCAAAGCTCACTGTCTACGGTCGCTACCAGGAATGGTATACGGTGGGTTACCAAGGCCGTCTGGGTTACGCTTACGCCGATTTCATTCAGTGACCCAACAGATACGGTGCCCTGCCTGAAAAACGACAAAAGAAAAGTTTACTTTGCCCTTGACAGTTGACCATAATATGTTTAATATAGTAAAGGATCATTATCGGGGCATAGGAGCCTTTCCGCCCCGGTTGTCATCCGGCACCATATTTTGTGCCGACGCAAAAACCCAATAACAACATAGGAGGAATGTACCATGACCACAACTGGCTGGATCGTGGCCATCCTCTCGTTCGCTGTCGCCCTCGTTCTGGGCTTTGCGGCCTGCACGCTTATCCGCCGCCGCAAGGAAAAGAACGACCAGCGCAAGATCGAAGACGCCGAGCAGGAAGCTCTGCGTATCGTCAACGAGGCCATCAAGAGCTCTGAAAACAAAAAGAGAGAAGCACTCCTTGAAGCAAAAGAAGAGATTTTGAAGAACCGCAGCGAGTACGAGAAGGAAGTCAAGGAACGCCGCGCCGAACAGCAGAAGCAGGAACGCCGCCTGCAGCAGAAGGAAGAGAATCTCGATCACAAGACCGAGATGATCGAGAAGAAAGAGGAGGCCCTGGCCCAGAAGCACGCTGCTCTGGACAAGGAGCAGGAGGAGATCAAACTCATCAAGCGCAGCCAGACGGAGATGCTGGAGCGTATCTCCGGATTCACGGCGGATCAGGCTAAGGATTACCTGATCGCCCAGGTGGAGTCCGAGGTCACCCACGAAACGGCGCTGAAGATCAAGGAGATCGAGGCCCGCGCCAAGGACGAGGCCGACCAGCGTGCCCGCGAGATCGTGGCCACCGCCATCCAGCGCTGCGCCGCCGACCACGTGGCCGAGATCACCGTCAGCGTGGTGCCGCTGCCCAATGACGAGATGAAGGGCCGCATCATTGGCCGCGAGGGCCGCAACATCCGCACACTGGAGACGCTTACCGGCGCGGATCTGATCATCGACGACACGCCGGAGGCCATCACCGTCTCCTGCTTCGAGCCGGTCCGCCGCGAGATCGCGCGGCTGGCCCTGGAAAAGCTTATTGCCGACGGCCGCATCCACCCTACCCACATTGAAGAAATGGTGGAGAAGGCCCGCCGCGAGGTGGACGGCGTCATCCGCGCCGAGGGCGAGCGCGCCGTGCTGGAGACCGGTGTCCGCGGCCTGCACCCGGAGCTGCAGAAGCTGCTGGGCAAGCTGCACTACCGCACCAGCTACGGCCAGAACGTGCTGCAGCACTCTATCGAGGTCAGCCATATCGCCGGTATGATGGCCGCGGAGCTGGGCGCCGATGTGCAGGCTGCCAAGCGCGCCGGCCTGCTGCACGATATCGGCAAGGCCCTGGACCATGAGTTCGAGGGCACCCATGTGGCGCTGGGCGTGGAATACGCCCGCAAGTACCGCGAGAAGGAAGACATCATCCATGCCATCCAGGCCCATCACGGCGACGTGGAGTGCCGCACGCTGGTGGCCTGCCTGGTCCAGGCGGCGGACGCCATTTCCGCGGCCCGTCCGGGTGCGCGGCGCGAGAACCTGGAAAATTATATTAAACGTTTGGAAAAGCTGGAGGAGATCACCGGCAGCTATCCCGGCGTTGAGAAGAGTTATGCCATCCAGGCCGGCCGTGAGGTCCGCGTCATGGTCAAGCCCGAGCAGGTCAGCGAGGATGAGATGGTCATCCTGGCCCGTGAGCTGGCCAAGCGCATCGAAAGCGAGCTGGAATATCCCGGTCAGATCAAGGTCCACGTTCTGCGTGAGACGAAGGTCGTGGAGTACGCGAAATAAAAATTTAATGTTTGCAGGGGCCGCTTCGCATTGCGAAGCGGCCCCTCTTTTGCTATAATGTCTTCGAGTACACAGAAAAACCGACCGGACCCCCGATGGAGGACATACTATGAAGCGTTTTCTGCTGTTATTTCTGCTGCTGGCCCTGCTGCTGAGCCTGACCGGCTGCTTTACCATCACCGGAGACACGACCGACACCTCACCGGAGGGGAAGCAGGAGGAGCCGGAGGAGCAGCACCTGACCGCTGACGTTGACGAGACGCAGGTCTGGCAGCGCACTACCGGCGCGCCCTGGACCGGCGGAGAACCCCAGACCGTCAGTGCCGACTTTGAGCGCATTAGTGGCGCGGCGGCCCAGGGCATGACCGTGGGGCAGGAACTTCTGCTGCTGGATTTCATGGACTGTTACTACCAGTCCGTTGCCGACCTGCGGGTCATTGACCCGGCCGTGCTGTTTGCCGACAGTGAGGAGACGCTCTACCACAAGAATATCTGGCACGGCCTGTGCGTCATCCGCAAGCTCTCGCCCATCGACCTGACCATGACCTCATACAGCTACTCCCTCCGGTGCGTATCCATTACACCCTCCGAGGAGACCGAGGGCGACGTGGACCTGGTGCTCCGGGAGAATAATGTGGTCTATTTCAAGGGCTTGAATGGCCTGCCCTCGGAGCAGTTCGGTATCAAGCACACCTTTACCCTCCGGGGGGAGGGAGACGACTGGTCCATCGTGAAGCACTGGTCTGATGACAATCCCTATTACAGCGCCGACTATGACCGCACTACCCATCAGGACAAGAATTTTCCCGCTATCACCGACTACATAGAGGTCCGCCGCGACCTGCCCCGCGAGGGACTGAGCGTGACAGCCGCTGCCGATCACACCTATGACCGCGACGCGGCCCGGGCTTATATGCTCACCTGGGTGGGCAAGCGTAATCCGGCCTTCATGGCTTACGACGACTACGGCGGGAACTGCATGAACTTCGGCTCCCAGGTGCTGGCTGCCGGCGGTATTCCCATGGACACGAACGGTGGCTATGAGACGGGCTGGTACTGGTACAGCGCCAGCCAGACCACGCTGCCCTGGGTCAATGTGGGGTCCTTCCGGGACTATGTGGCGGCACCCCGTGTAAGCGGTTTGGTGGCTGTGGCGGACGCGCCCTATTTCAGCGGTGAGACCGGCGATATCATCACCATGGGTGTGGACGAGCCGGCTAACCATACCACCGTTATTCTGGACACCATTACGGATGAAAGCGGCAATGTGGTGGACTATCTGCTCTGCTCCAACACGGCGGATTTGCGGAATTTCCCCGCGTCCGCGTATTACTATACCAATCGTCAGCTGATCAGGATCATCGGCTGGAACGACTGAGCAAGGAGGCATATTCCGTGGAATACAAGGTTCTGGCACTGGGCGATGTGGCCAGCGAAACGGGCCTGCAGCTGCTGGAAAAGAAGCTGCGGGCATTCAAAAAGGAGCATGACGTGCGCTTTACCGTGGTCAATGGGGAGAACATCTCCGGCAGCGGCCTGACGAAGGCGCAGGCGGAGGCCCTGTTTGCCGCCGGCGCGGACGTGATCACCCTGGGCAACCACACCTTCGGCAAGCCTCAGATCGCCGCCTATCTGGACGAGGAGCGCTATATCCTCCGGCCCGCCAACTTTACCGGTCGCGCGCCGGGGCACGGCTGTCAGGTGGTAGACTGCGGCGCGTTCAGCGTGGCGGTATTGGTGCTCATCGGCCGCTGCGACCTGGACTTCAACGCGGAAAATCCCTTTACCACCGCCGATAAGCTGCTGAAGGCGCAGACGGACAAGCCCACCTTTACACTGGTGGAGTTCCACGCCGGAGCCACCAGCGAAAAGCTGGCCATGGCCTACCATCTGGATGGCCGTGTCTCCGCCCTTTGGGGTACCCACACTCACGTGCCCACGGCGGACATGCAGGTATTCCCCAAGGGTACCGGCTATGTCACCGATCTTGGCATGACCGGCCCCATCCGTTCTGTCCTGGGCATCCGGCCGGAGCAGTCCGTGGAGTTTTTCCTGGGCGGTCTGCCGGGCCGCTATCAGGCGGCGGAGGGCCCCTGCTCCGCCCAGGGGTGCATTTTTACCCTGAACAGCGACACGGGGCTGTGCGAAAAAGTGGACAGAATAGAGATGAAATAACTGGTAGGTACGAAAAGCGGACTGGAAAAATTTTTGAAAAAACTTGAAAACAGGAGTGAATTTTTGGCTATGTCTGTGGAGAAAGTAAGAGAATATCTGATGCCTTACGGCGTCGCAGATCGTATGCGCGAGTTTGAGGTCTCCAGCGCCACGGTGGAGCTGGCTGCTCTGGCTGTGGGTGTGGAGGGTGCCCGTATCGCCAAGACCCTCAGCTTTAAGGTGGGGGAGGACCCCATCCTCATCGTGGCCGCCGGCGACGCCAAGGTGGACAACAGCAAGTATAAGCACTTCTTCGGCGCTAAGGCCAAAATGCTCACCGCCGAAGAGGCTGTGGAGCGTATCGGCCACGCCGTGGGCGGCGTGTGCCCCTTCGCTCTGCCCGACGACGTTAAGACGTACCTGGATGTGTCCCTCAAGCGCTTTGACACGGTGTTCCCCGCTGTGGGCAGCGCGGCCAGCGCCATTGAGCTGACCTGTGACGAGCTGGAGCACTGCTGCGGAAAGAACTTCGTTCAGTGGGTGGATGTGTGCAAGGGCTGGCAGGAAGAGGAAGCGTAAATGGTGCGGGTCGTTCACACAGGTGACTTCCACCTGGACAGTGCCTTCGGTGCGCTGACGCCGGAGCAGGCCCGCCAGCGTCGTATGGAGAGCCGCCGCACGCCGGAGCGCCTGGTGGAGTGGGCCAACGACCACGGTGCAGACCTGCTGCTCCTCTCCGGCGACCTTTTCGACAGCGACAGCCCCTATGGCGACACCGCGCCCCTGCTGGCCCAGGCACTGGGGTGCTTCCGCGGTCAGGCAGTCATCGCCCCCGGCAACCACGATCCCCTTACACCGGACGGGCCCTATGCCCGCACGCGCTGGAGCGACAACGTTCACATCTTTACAGAGGACCGTATGCAGACCATTACATTTCCGGACCTGAACTGCGCCGTACACGGCGCGGCCTTCACCGCCCCGGAGTGTCCCACGGACAGTGTACTTCCCGGCTTCCGTGTGCCGCAGGACGGCCTTATCCACATTGGTCTGCTCCATGGCGACGTTACGACCTCCGACAGCCGCTACCGTCCGATCCGCGCGGCGGATATCGCCGGCAGCGGGCTGGACTATCTGGCGTTGGGTCATGTTCACAGCTGCAGCGGCGTTCTGACCGCCGGGGCGGTCCCTTATGCCTATTGCGGCTGCATCGAGGGCCGCGGCTTCGACGAGCTGGGCGAACGGGGATTTCTCTTCGGCGAGGTGGGGGCGGGCACCGCCGATCTGCGATTTGTCCCCTTTGCCCGGCGCCGCTACTGCATCGCCCAGGTGGATGTCACCGATGGCGACGCCCTCACCGCCCTGGAACGTACCCTGCCCCATGATACGGAGCAGGATATCTACCGCCTGCGTCTGACCGGTACGCCGGAGCAGCCGCCCCGCCTGTCCCTGCTGGAGGAGGCCCTGTCGGGCCGATTCTTTGCTCTGCAGCTGCGGGACGAGACTACCGTGCGCCGGGACCTGTGGGACAAGTGCGGCGAGGATACGCTGCGGGGCCTGTTTTTGCAGGAGTTGCGCCGCCAATACGACGCCGCCCCGGACGACGCTGTCCGCCGCCGTATTGAGCAGGCGGCCCGATTCGGCACGGCGGCCATGGATGACCGGGAGGTATGAGCATGAAGAATATCCTGATGATCGGCACCGGCGGTACCATCGCCAGTGAGATGACGCCCTCCGGCCTGACGCCGGAGCTGAACAGCACGCAGCTGCTGTCCTTCGTTCCCCGTATCGGCGAGATGTGCCATGTGGATTGCGTTCAGCTCTACAGCCTGGACAGCACCAATATCCGTCCCGCCCATTGGCTGGGTGTGGCCAAGGCCGTGCGGGAGAATTACGCCAGATATGACGGCTTTGTTATCTCCCACGGCACGGACACCATGGCCTATACCGCTGCCGCGCTTAGCTATCTGATCCAGGGCAGCCCAAAGCCCATCGTCCTTACCGGCGCGCAGAAGCCTATCTGGTTCGACGGTACCGACTCCAAGCGCAACCTGACCGACGCGTTTCTCTACGCCTGTCGCGGCTGCGGCGGCGTGCAGATCGTATTCAACGGCAAGGTCATCCTGGGTACCCGTGCCCGCAAGACCTGCTCCAAGAGCTTTCAGGCCTTTTCCAGCGTCAACTATCCCGACCTGGCCGTGGTACAGGACGAGCACCTGCTGCAGTATATGCGCTGCGCCTGCTATCCCAGCCCGGTGTTCTATGACGCGCTGGACGACAAGGTGGGACTGCTGAAGCTGATCCCCGGCACCCCCGCCGCTGTGCTGGAATTCATGCTGGACCGGTTTGACGGCCTGGTCATTGAGTCCTTCGGCGTAGGCGGCCTGCCGGAATATGAGGGCGACGCCAGCTATTTCGATATCATTCACCGGGGAATCGCGCGGGGCAAGCTGGTGGTCATGACCACCCAGGTGCCCAACGAGGGCAGCAATCTGGCGGTCTATCATGTGGGCGGGCGGCTGAAAAGCGCCCTATGTCTGCTGGAGGCCTACGACATGACCACGGAGGCTGCCGTGGCCAAGCTTATGTGGATCATGGGGCAGACCCGTGATTTCGACGAGACGGAGAGGCTGTTTTACCGCCCGGTGGCCCGGGATATACTGTATGAGAATTAAAAAGGAAGCGCCGGGGGGCGCTTCCTTTTTTTGCAGTTTATGACGAAGAGGGGATACGTTTGCCTCAGCTGTTCTTTTTTGTCACCGGGCGGCGGTACAGCAGACGGGCCAGCTTCTTCCGGTCAAAGGGAATGAGAGGGTACAGGTATCCCTTACCCACCAGCGGCTTTGCCGTCACGATCAGCGTCAGCGTGATCGCGATCCCTGCCGCGAAGCCCCACCAGTCCCACAGCCAGATCAGCACCAGCAGCAGCATCCGGCACAGCTTTGTGGCGTAGCCCATCTCATAGCTGTGCTGGGCGTAGTTGGCCACTGCCACGAAGGCCATATACACCAGCACCTCCGGCACCAGCCACCGGGCCTGCACCGCGAAGTCGCCCAGTATCAGCGCACCCAGCATACTGAACGAGTTGCTCAGCACATCCGGTGTGTTCAGCGACGCGATCTTCAGTATGTCAATGATCAGCTCCACCAGCAGCAGCTGCACGATCAGCGGCACATAGTATTCGTCCTGTACCAAAAGGAAACGCAGGTTCTCGTGCAGCGTATCCGGGTTCTTCACCAGCAGGTACCACAGCGGTGTAATGAACATGGTCAGCAGCAGCACCAGCGTCCGTATGATCTGCAGATACGTGCCGATGAGGGGCGGGAAGTAGTAGTCGTTGATCTCCTCGTTGAACCGCAGGATCGTTGTGGGCAGCAGCAGGGCCGACGCTGAATTGTCCACCAGCACCACCACATCGCCCTCCATGATACACGCCGTGGCCACGTCCGGACGCTCGGTATACCGCACCTTGGGAAACGGGTTCCAGAATTGCCGGGGCGCGATGGCCTCCGCAATGGTCTCCTGACTCATGGCCACCGACCGCAACTGGATGTGCATCAGCTTTTCCCGCAGGGCCCGCAGCAGCCCCTCGTCTGCCTCGCCCTCCATGTAGCACAGGGCCACGTCCGTGCCCGAGCGCTCCGGCAGCTGCAATCGCTCCAGCCGCAGATGGGTGTCCCGTACCCGCCGCCGCAGCAGCGCCGCATTCTGCATGAGGTTCTCTACGAAGCCGTCGTGGCTGCCCCGCAGTACCCGGCTGGTATCCGGCTCCTCCACCGACCGGGTGGGGAACTGCTTGGCGTCCAGCACCACCCCGCCGCCGAAGCCGTCGATGATCGCCAGCGTCTTCCCAGCGAATACGCCCATCACCGCCGCGTCACGGTCCGACTCGGCCGCCGCATCGCAGGCGGACACATACCGCCGGCAGAAGTCCGCCGCGTCCGTCACGTCGTCCAGGCCGGGCAGTGCCTGCCACCCGGCGATGACCCGTTCCAGCAGGTCCTCCTGGGCGTAGCCGTTTACCACCCACAGCCGCGCCTGCCGCCCGCCGATGGACAGGTCGCGCCCTGTCATATCAAAGCACCGGCCCACACCCAGCAGCTCGTTCAGCTCCGCCGCTTTCAGCGAAAAGCACCCTGCGCCGCGATAATAGCCCGCCATTTCCGGGGCCGTCTCGTTTCCGCCCTGTTTTGCCTGTTCCATGATGCCTTCTGTCCTCCGTCTGCCATTTTCCGGTAGCATTTCCCGCCTGCGGAATTTTATGTATGCCCCGGACAGGCCCTGCATATCGTGTAAAAAAGGAGGTGGCAGCCATGAAAAGAAGCGCGGCGGCGGCCCTTATTCTGATGGTGCTGCTCTTCGGCGGCGCCTACCTCACCGCCACGGAGCCGGACGCGCCTGCACCGGAGACACCGCAGGCACAGGGGGACGGGGAGGTCGTGCTGACCATAAAAACCGGGGAGACAGCGGAGCGGATGACGCTGCGGGACTACCTTGTGGGCGTGGTCCGGGGTGAGATGCCTGCCTCCTTTGAGATGGAGGCGCTGAAGGCCCAGGCCGCGGCCGAGCGTACCTACGTCTACTACCAGCTGGCGCAGGGCCGTAAGGACGCGCATCCCGACGCCGACTTCTGTACGGACCATACCTGCTGCAGCGCCTATCTCTCCGAGACAGCCGCAAAGGAAAAGTGGGCCGCCGACTTTGCTCCCTGGAATACCCGCGTCGTCCAGGCTGTGGCGGACACGGACGGTCTGGTGGCCCTCTACGACGGGGAACCGATCCTGGCGGTGTTCCACTCATCCTCGGCGGGCAGGACCGCCGCGGCCGGGGATGTCTGGTCCGGCGACCTGCCCTATCTGGCCAGCGTCGCCAGCCCGGAGAGTGCCGACACCGTACCCAACTATTACAGCACCGTGACCTTCACCGCGGCGGAGGCAAAAGACCGTCTGCTGGCGGCCCACCCGGAGATAAAACTCACCGGCGCGCCGGAGACGTGGTTCGGCGCAGTGACGGAGAATGATTCCGGCCGGGTAGAGACCGTCTCCGTGGGCGGTACGGACATCGAGGGCACGGAGATGCGCCGCATCTTCTCCCTGCGCTCGGCCTGCTTTACCCTGACGGCGGATGCGGAGAGCGTTACGTTCCGCGTCACCGGCTACGGCCACGGCGTGGGCATGAGCCAGTACGGCGCGGAGCAGCTGGCAAAGGCGGGGAAGACTTGGCAGGAGATACTGGCGTGGTATTACACCGGTGTGACCATCGGACCGGCGGGGTGACATCGGCCGAGGGGCCGACTGGGGTGCAGAAATGCGTGACAAGCGGAAAAAAACGTGGTATAATCTATAAATTATGCGGGATATTCACAAATTGTTCAGGAAAAGCCTGCCCCGCAGGATGTAAGATATACCCAACGATATGTACCGGGAGGAGAGCGCCTATGGCACGCAACATTCTGGTGGTCGAGGATGACCGCAATATATCCGATCTGATCCGTATGTACCTGGAGAAGGAGGGCTTCGAGGTCCGCAGCGCCTATGACGGCGGCAAGGCCATCGAGGAGTACGACAAGCAGGCCCCCGACATGGTGCTGCTGGATATCATGCTGCCCGTGGTGGACGGCTGGGGCGTATGCGCCCATATCCGCGAGAAGGGCAAGACGCCCATCATTATGCTCACCGCCAAGAGCGACGTGGGCGACCGCATCACCGGACTGGAGATGGGCGCGGACGACTATCTGGTCAAGCCCTTCGAGATGAAGGAGCTCATGGCCCGGATCAATGCCGTGCTCCGCCGCAGTGAGATACCCGACGATACCAAGAAAAAGCTGGTGTTCGACAAGCTGGTCATCAATCTGGACAGCTATGAGCTGCTTGTGGACGGCAAGAAGGTGGACACGCCCCCCAAAGAGCTGGAGCTGCTGTATCATCTGGCGGCTACGCCCAACCGGGTCTATACCCGCAACCAGCTGCTGGACGAGGTCTGGGGCTTTGACTATTTCGGCGACAGCCGCACCGTGGACGTGCACATCAAGCGCCTGCGGGAGAAGCTGGAGGGCGTCAGCGACCAGTGGGCGCTCAAGACTGTCTGGGGCGTCGGATATAAATTTGAAGTGAAGTAATTCAGTATGCCGGAAGAAAGCAAAGAGAAAACACAGAAAAAGCGCTGGACGCTCAAAAAGGTCAAGACCCGCTGCCGCACGATCTACTGGCAGAATTTTCTGCTCACGGCAAGCGTCGTCATGCTGACGCTGGCGCTGCTCGGCAGCGCGTTCTTCGCGCTGACGTATTCCTACGCCATCGATGAGCGCAGCGAGCAGATGCAGAGCAAGGCGACGGTCGTGTCGCACATGGTGTCGTCCTACATGGAAAACGGCTCGCTCACAGGGCTGCGTGAGCTGGCAGACTTCGCTTCGAACGTGACGGATGCAGAATTTCTCATCTGCAACTCGGACGGCAACCTGCTGCTGACGACCGATACAACTCTCGTCAACCGCGTGCTGACCGTGCCGCAGGACGTGGCCGAGGGCGCGATGAGCGATGACACCTACGCCGTGCGCACCACGCTCGGCGACATCTATGAGGACACGCACTTCGTCGTCGGCGTGCCGATCGTGAGCGAGGGCGCAACCGTCGGCTTTGTGCTGGCGGTGACCGGCGCGCGGGCGCTGACGACGATGTGGCGCACGTTTATTGGATTGTTTTTCATGACGGCGGTGACGGTATTGCTGCTCTCGTTCGTCGTGAGCGCGTGGGTCAGCATGCGCCAGTCGCGCCCCATCCACGAGATGGCGGAGGCGACGCGCCGCTTCGCCGAGGGCAATTTCGACGTGCGCATGCACAATTACGAGGGCGTGACCGAGATCACAGAGCTGGCAGAATCTTTCAACAACATGGCGGACTCCTTGCAGGAGACCGAGCGCCAGCGCCGCGAATTCATCGCAAACGTCTCCCACGAATTAAAGACCCCGATGACAACCATCGCGGGCTTCATCGACGGCATTCTGGACGGCACCATTCCGCCGGAGCGCCAGTCGCATTACCTGCACATCGTCTCCGACGAGGCGCGGCGCCTGTCCCGCCTCGTGCGCCGCATGCTCGAGGTCTCGCAGCTCCAGTCGCGCGACCTGACGCGCACGAAGGCGCCGTTCGACGTGTGCGAGAGCATGCGCCGCGTGCTCATTTCGATGGAGAAGAAGATCACCGACCGCGGGCTCGATGTCGACGCCGACATTCCCGACAGCGGCATCATGGTGCTCGGCGACAACGACCTCATCAAGCAGGTCATCTACAACCTGCTC
>ENA-OROO01001328-OROO01001328.1-human-gut-metagenome-genome-assembly--contig:-NODE-1328-length-13065-cov-3.952652_pt1 | contig 13065 bp, 8 predicted proteins | sample MGYA00242130_ERZ509052 | MGnify/ENA primary metagenome ERZ509052 (study PRJEB26280, sample SAMEA2338730) | human gut metagenome | biome: human gut; feature: human-associated habitat; material: faeces... | reverse complement strand
GGGCGGGGCGGAGCCGCTTCCGGCCCGATGCGGAGTGCGTTTGCAGAGGGTGTTTTCGAGGTGGTCCGGAAGGGGCGTTTCCCTCTGCTAACCGGTTGTCGCAGTCCGGTTTGCCGGCATCGGAAATAAAACTGTATAAGCCAAATCATATAATTGTTTAAAAATAATAAGCAAAAAGAATCGCAAAGCAGCTAATTCGCTGAAAAAACGGCGAAAAAAGCGGGCATATATATGGTTATTCGAATTTTTTCATTACCTTTGCAGTCCATTTCGGATGTTATGGAAACCGGAGTCGGGCCGAGAAGCCTGATGAAAATTAACAAATTAAAGGACAAAAACGTTTAAGAAATGCCAACTATTCAACAGTTAGTACGAAACGGACGAGTTGCCTTGCAGGACAAGAGTAAGTCCCCGGCACTCGCTGCGTGTCCCCAGCGTCGAGGCGTTTGCACCCGTGTGTATACGACGACCCCGAAGAAGCCGAACTCGGCGATGCGTAAGGTGGCGCGTGTAAGATTGACCAACGGCAAGGAGGTCAACGCCTATATCCCCGGAGAAGGCCACAACTTGCAGGAGCACTCCATCGTGCTGGTCCGCGGCGGTCGTGTGAAGGACCTCCCCGGCGTGCGTTATCACCTGGTGCGCGGTGCGCTCGACTCGGCGGGCGTGGACGGCCGTTTGCAGCGTCGTTCGAAGTACGGTGCCAAGCGTCCCAAGGCAGGAAAGAAATAATCGGTTAAAGAAAAGACTATAAACGACAATGAGAAAAGCTAAGCCAAAAAAGCGAATTCTACTTCCGGATCCCAAGTTCGGCGACGTGCTCGTAACGCGTTTCGTGAACAACCTCATGCTGGACGGTAAGAAGAGTATTGCCTATTCGATTTTCTACGACTCGCTGGAAATCGTGGGCAAGAAGATGAAGGATGCTGATAAATCTCCGCTGGAGGTCTGGAAACAGGCTCTCGAGAATATCACGCCCCAAGTCGAAGTGAAATCGAAGCGTATCGGTGGCGCGACATTCCAGGTTCCTACGGAGGTTCGTCCGGAGCGCAAGATTTCGATTTCCATGAAAAACCTTGTCCTTTACTCGCGTAAGCGCGCCGGCAAATCAATGGCTGAGAAGCTTTCGGGCGAGATACTGGATGCCTACAACCAGCAGGGTGCCGCCTTCAAACGCAAGGAGGAGATGCACCGCATGGCCGAGGCCAACAAGGCGTTCGCACACTTCAGATTCTAAAACGGGTAGAGACAGATGGCAACACGAGATTTACACTACGTTCGCAATATCGGTATCATGGCTCACATCGACGCCGGTAAGACCACTACTTCGGAGCGTATCCTTTTCTACACGGGCAAGACTCACAAAATCGGCGAAACGCACGAGGGGTCGGCCGTGATGGACTGGATGGCTCAGGAGCAGGAACGCGGTATCACGATCACCTCGGCGGCTACGACCGCATTCTGGAACTACAAGGATCACCAGTATCAGATCAACCTGATCGACACTCCGGGACACGTCGACTTCACCGTCGAGGTGGAGCGTTCGCTGCGCGTGCTGGACGGCGCCGTGGCTACCTTCTGCGCTGTGGGCGGCGTGGAGCCCCAGTCGGAGACCGTTTGGCGTCAGGCCGACAAATACAACGTGCCGCGTATCGGTTACGTCAACAAGATGGACCGCACGGGCGCCGATTTCTTCGCCGTATGCAGCCAGATCAAGGAGCACTTCGGCGCTACGGCGCTTCCGATCGTTCTGCCGATCGGTGCGGAGGATAAATTCGAAGGAATCGTTGACCTTATATATAATAAGGCGTACTACTACTACGACGACAAGACCGTCCGCGACAATTTCGATATCCGCGAGATTCCGGACAACATGAAGGCCGAGGCACGTTTCTTAATTGCCTACTACTATTATCTGTTGGTGAATACCTACGGAGCCATACCGTTCCAAACTTCACTGGTCGACATGAACGACCCCATCGACAAGATATTGATAGGGCAAACACCTTACGACCAAATAATCGATTGGCTCGATAAAGAGTTCAAAGCCGTATCGGAACTGTTACCACCCTCTTATACCGAAGAACGTAAATACGGACGAGCAACCTCGGTGATGGCGTTGGCTATCCGTGCCCGTATGCTTCTTTTCGCTGCAAGTCCGTTGGTAAACGGGAACGATGATCCCGATTATGCCGCTTATACGAACAATAAAGGTGAAGCAATCTTCAACTCTACCTACGACCCCAAGAAATGGGAACGTGCGGTAAACGCTTGCAAAGATCTTTTGACCGAGGCCGAAGGCAACGGTTATGCCTTGTACAAAGAGTATAACGGAGATGGTTCGATCGACCCTTTCATGTCCTATTCCAATATGTGTTACAAAGAATTCAATCAAGGTAACAAGGAAATTCTGTTCGCCCGTCCCGATGTAAGTTACGACCTTTACTCTCAACACTCGGTTCCCCGCGGATCCCGTGGACAAGGCGGTTTGGGAGTTACTCAGGAATTGGTCGATGCGTTCTTCATGAGCAACGGTCTGCCCGCTATCACAGGGTATGAGCCCAACGGCGAGCCTATCATCAACAAAGCCTCGGGATACAATGAAAGCGGATTCTCTACCCAGCCCGATGTCAGAAAGACCAAATGGATCGAAGGAGACAAAGATGCCAAAGAATCCAACGCCGAAAATACAATCGCTCCGGCCGGAACATTCAACATGTATGTCAATCGCGAGCCTCGTTTCTATGTATCGGTGCTTTACAACGGTGCTTGGTATCGTCAATCGAGCCGTTATGTGGATTTCTATTACGCAGGAGAAGACGGCCGGCCCGCGTCCGGTTCTTTATGGGATGCTCCGCAAACAGGTTATCTGTTGAGAAAACGCGTACACCCCGAAACGAATATCCTCAACTACTCCATTCCCTATCGTCCCGGTATTATCTGCCGGTTGGCAGAAGCCTATCTGAACTATGCCGAAGCTCTCAACGAATGGGCTCCCGAGCAAACCGACGAGATACTGAAATACGTGAACCTCGTAAGAGAGCGCGCAGGTATCCCCCAATATGGAACAGGGAAAGACAGCAACGGATTAGACAAAATCCCCGCACCGGCCGATCAGACCGCTATGCGTGAAGCGATTCGTCGCGAACGTCGGGTTGAGTTCAACTGCGAATATGCGATCCGTTTCGATGATATCCGCCGTTGGAAACAAATCGATATTCTGCGCGGTGACTTCTACGGCATGAACAAGTTCGGGACAGAAAAAAGCTGCGACAAGAACAACGAGAATGCCTACTTCAAACGTCGCGTCGAAATCACACGCGCTTTCAGCGAAAAGAACTATTGGTTCCCCATTCATCAAAATCAATTGGACAAGAACCCCAACCTCAGACAATTACCCAAATGGTAAATTCAATTTTGAAATCTAAAAGTATAAATGTATGAAAACGATATATCATATATTATTCTCGCTTCTGTTCGTACTGGCTTTTGTCGGCTGCGACGATGACGACGATAAAGTCATAGAGCGGAATCAATTGAAATTGACAGCCTCCGCCCAGTCGGTGACCCTTACTCCGGATGCGACAGATGACGAGATTATTTCGTTCTCTTGGAACGAAGCGACCAGTTTAGGGGCAGACTACACTTTCTCCTATCTGTTTCAAATAGATATAGCAGACAACAACTTTCAGTCGGCAACCGATGTCCGCACATTCGGACCCAATGAATCGATCAGCTACTCATCGGCCGAACTGTACGACCTTATTGTAGAAAAATGGGGAAAGACAGCCGGAGAAGCAGTCTATGTGGAGGCTCGGGTAGCCGCCAAAGTGGAAGGTCCCAAATTCAAATATCCCGAAATAGCGACCACGAAAGTGCAAATAACCACTTATAAGCCTACATCGCAACCGCTCTATATTACGGGTACGGCTACGACCGGCGGCACGGATCTGAATGCCGCTGAGAAAATAACCGAACTATCCAACGGTCGTCTGTATAATTGGAGAGGCCAGTTGAAACAAGGCGGATTCAAATTCATCACCACGCTGGGGCAAGCCTTGCCTTCTTACAACAAAGGAGCGGACAACAGCTCTGTCGTAAAACGTACGAGCGAAACGGAAGCAGACGACCTCTTCCAGATAAACGAGGCTGGATTGTATTACATCTACCTATCGCTTAAAGATATGACTATCTCATACAAGAAACTTCTATATGAAAACTTATATCTTGTAGGTAATGCGACTGCTGCCGGTTGGGATATAGAAAAGATTATCGCCATGACTCCCGATAACTTGAATCCTAACATCTTTACTTACCAGGGGGCTTTGCAAGAGGGAGAATTAAAAATCCTCGCCCAAAGGAAGTTCGACGGAACCACGTTCAAACCACTTGTCGAAAACGGGTCTATCGAAAGTACCGATGTACAAGTGACCCCGGGAGAACAGCCCGACTACAAGTGGAAAATAACCGCCGAGCAAGCAGGTCTTTACAAGATCACGCTCGATACGGAAAAAATGGAAATCAAATTTGAAAAGCAGTAATCATGATCGCGCTACTATTCGGAAAATTCCGAATAGTAGCGTCGACCAATGAGTCTCGTCAAATTCGTTAAAACATCACACAACTCATCATGAAAAAAAATTTATTAGCACTCGCTTTCCTTGTCGGACTACTGACTTGCTGTAAAAGCGAAGATGCTCCCATCAAACCCGTGAAACCCACTGATCCGGGAAGTATCAATAAGGAGTACATGTCGCGAGCCGAAACGACTTTTGCCAATATTTTCAAATATTATTGGAGCGACAAAGTGCGAATGATGTTCGGCTCATATCCCAATACATTGGGAACTCCCCAAGAACCTTCCAGCCCCGACTACGACAGTCACGCTTACTTATGGGGATTGGGTAGCGTCGTTTCGGCCTTCAACGCTATCGTACAAAATACCGATAACGTAGATTTCCGAATGACCTACGAAAGCCGGTTGAAAGAGACACTGCTCAAATACTACAATACGACAAAAGAACCCATGTGTTTCGGCTGTTTTGTCAACCCTCACGATCAACGTCTATACGATGACGCTATTTGGGTGGGTATAGATTTAGCGGATCTTTACAGTAAAACCAAAGATAGCTGGTATCTCGACTATGCAAAAAGCGTATGGAATTTCGTACTTTCCGGGAAAGACGATGAACTCGGAGGCGGAGTTTATTGGGACGAAAATGCCAAAGACTCCAAAAACACTTGTTCCAACGCTCCGGCCGTGGTTCTCGCTTTGAAACTCTATCAAATCACCAACGATGCAGCGTACTTGGAGAACGGTAAAGATATTTACAAATGGACAAAATCGAAATTACAAGACCCCTCCGACTACCTCTACTGGGATTGCATCAAAACGAGCGGTAAAATCGAAACCAGCAAGTTCTCTTACAACTCGGGACAAATGTTGCAAGCAGCCGTGTTGCTCTACAATGCGACAGGCGAGGAACAATATCTCACCGATGCCAAATTGCTCGCAGAGGCTTGCTATAATTATTTCTTCGAAAACTTCATATCCAACTCGTCGGGAGAGCAATTCCGCATTCTCAAAGACGGAAGTCGCTGGTTCAATGCGATCATGGTCCGCGGATTCCTCGAACTGAACAAAGTCGAGAGTAATGGAACTTATATGATCGCCATACGCAAATCGGTCGACCACGCATGGAAATACACCCGGGATGCCGAGACCGGACTTTTCTTCAAACAATTCAGCGGGAACGACATAACGGACAACCCGGGAGATATTCTTGCACAAGGTGCTATGGTTGAATTATTCGCAAAATTAGCAGTTAACTAATAATTAAAATTTTTATCCATGAAATTAAACGGAATTATAGTCGCTTTATGCTCGGTCGGAATCCTCAATGCACATGCCGAAAACGTAGCTATCGCCAAATCTTCTCTCGTGGGAGACGGGATAGTAGAATTCGTTCCGCAAGGATTCGACCAAACGAAAACCCCCTCTTTAATTCTTAAAGAAGAACCCACGGCAAAAGGGTCTGTACCCTCCGATTGGGAATTATATCCACAATTCACCGTCATGGACGGAAAGGCCAATGCCTCATTGGGCCTGACCGGTGAAATAAGTCTGTATGGCGGTGGCGAGGTTACCGGTCCTCTATTGAGAAACGGCCAATACATAAAACTCTGGAACACCGATACGGGAGCCTACGGCGTCGATGGCGGCAAACGGCTGTATCAATCACATCCGTGGGTATTGGGCGTGAGAAGGGACGGTAGCGCTTTCGGTATTTTGTTCGACAGCAGCTGGAAATCGGAACTGCATACCAATTCCGACAAAATCGAATTTAACACAGAGGGAGCTCTATTCCGCATTTACATCATCGACAGAGAATCCCCCAAAGATGTCCTCAAAGGCCTTGCCGAACTGACCGGGACCATCACGATGCCCGCCCGTTGGACTTTGGGATACCATCAATGTCGTTTCTCCTACGGCAGCGAGCAGAAAGTACGGGAAATCGCAGACAACTTCCGTAGCAGGAATATCCCTTGCGATGCTATCTGGATGGACATCGACTACATGGACGGATACCGTATTTTCACATTCAACGAAACGACTTTCCCCGACCCCAAAGCCTTGAATGAGGAACTTCATCAAAAAGGATTCAAAGCCGTATATATGATCGATCCCGGAGCCAAAGTGGACAAAAACTACCACGTTTACCAATCGGGAACAGAAAACGATGTGTGGGTAAAACGCCCCAACGGTGAAATTTACGAAGGTAAAGTATGGCCGGGATATTGCGCATTCCCCGACTTTACCATGCCCAAAGCCCGTGAATGGTGGTCCAATTTGTATAAAGATTTCTTGGCATTGGGAATCGACGGCGTATGGAACGACATGAATGAGCCGGCCGTTACCGACGACGATATTCCCGAAGAAAACCGCATTGGAACCATGCCTTACGATACTCCTCACCGAGGAGGCGGCAATTTACCCGCCGGCCCTCACCTGCTCTACCACAACGCCTACGGTCGTCTTATGGTCGAAGCCTCGTATGAAGGGATTATGAAAGTCAACCCCGAAAAACGCCCCTTCCTTCTTACGCGTGCCGGTTTACTGGGTTATCAACGATATGCAGCAACTTGGACAGGTGACAACTGGGCTGGCTGGGATCACTTGAAACTTTCCGTACCTATGTCCATTACATTAGGCCTTTCAGGTCAAGCATTCAACGGTCCCGATATCGGAGGATTCTTAAATAATACGGATGCCGATTTATGGGCTCATTGGTTGGGATTCGGAGTATTTTTACCTTTTGCCAGAGGTCATGCTTGTGCAGGAACCAACGACAAAGAACCGTGGGCTTTCGGCGAGGCCATAGAAAACACCTCTCGTATTGCCCTCGAACGTCGTTACCGATTGCTTCCCTATTTCTACACGTTGTTCTACGAAGCTCACAAGACAGGTGTTCCGGTTATGGAACCTGTATTTTTCGCCGACCCCAAAGACCTGAGATTGCGCAGCGAGCAACAGGCTTTCCTATTGGGAGACAATGTCCTTGTTATTCCCGCTTTCGCCGAGAATCCCGTATTGCCTTACGGAATTTGGGAAAATATGACACTGATCGATGGAGAATACAGCGATAAGTACCAAGCCAAATTGAAAATCAAAGGCGGAAGCATCGTTCCGGTCGGAAAGGTTATACAAAGCACCACCGAAAATTCGTTCGAACCTCTTACTCTTTTTGTATGCCTCGATGAGAACGGAAAAGCTCACGGTCAACTCTATTGGGATGCCGGAGACGGCTGGAATTTCCAATGCGGAGATTATAGCTTGATGACATTCTCTGCCGAGAAGAAAAACAATCAAGTAAAAGTCTCTCTCGCTTCCAAAGAGGGTAAACGTAAAATAGAGAAAGAAATCAAAGCTCTGAATGTAGAATTAATGATGAACGAGAAAGTATATAAAGGTTCCGGTTCGTTGAAAAAAGGTGTAACAATAAATCTTTAAAAAATGAAGAGAGTGCATCGGTCGATGCACTCTCTCTTTACTAAAACTTTTTTATCATGAAAAACAGATATTCCATCTGGCGACTAATGTCGTTAGGAGCTGCTTTAATGACGGCTCCGTGGCTACAAGCCCAAGACGTGCTTGTAACGCTCGAAGCAGAAAAGGGAATAATCACACTGCCTGCAAAAGTAAAACCTGTCGACGGTAGTACCGTAGAAGGAATCTCGGGCGGTAAATATGTAGGTGATAACGACCCCGGTAGCTCCATAGTTTTTAACGATGTTGAAGTGCCCGAAGCCGGGACTTATGAATTCAAAACTTATTACATGAGTATGCAGAATAGGTCTATTGCCGTTAAAGTCAATAACTATTCCGAATACATATCGACGGTCTCCAATACGACACCGGGTTGGGACGTACCTCCCACAAACGAAATGAGTACCTATATCTACATGGATAAAGGGAAAAATACGATAAAAATTACTCCTATGGGAAGCGGTGGCCCTAATATGGATAAATTCGAAATCATTACAACCGATGTAGAGCTTCCGAAACCGGGAGAGTTTCCTATCGTTCTCGAAGCCGAAACCGCTCAATTATTCGGAAACCTGAAAGTAAAACCTACCGACGGTTCTTCCGTTGTCGGTCTATCGGGAGGCAAATATATCGGAGACTTCGACTTAGCCGCTAACTCCTATTTACGGTTCAACAACGTCGAGATACCCGAAGCCGGGACTTACGAATTGAAAGTCTATTCGATGGGGTCGAGCCGAGCTCTCACCATCAAGGTCAACCACTATCAAAAAAGTATCATTCGTACGAAAGACTCCCCCAACTGGGACAATGCCCCTACCTCAATGGTATCTACCTTGATATATCTCGATAAGGGAACAAACACCCTGACTTTCGGACTACACGAGGACAATGGCCCCAATATCGATAAATTCGAGATATGTACAACGACCGAAGAAATAGACAAACCAGAAGTCGAGAAAATCGCTTACTCGTATGATTTTACCGACGAGGCCGAAATTTCTTCTACACAAGAAAATTCTACGCTGAGCTTGTTGACCGATAATGATGAATACACTTATTATGTTCCCGAGACATCGAATGTAGAAATCGTAGCCAAATGCCAGCAACCGGTACTCTTGACGGGATTCTTACTCTCAGCAGGTATCGACAGTGAAATCGACGTTGACACTTGGAAATTATATGCTTCGGCCAATGGCTCTACATGGAAAGAAATTTCTTACGATAAAGTAACCGATCTCGACGGAGCCCACCTATATGAAATAACCCGATATCCGGGAACCGCAGCAGCAGACGCCGCACAATATTACAAATTAGCGGCAACCCACGAAAATCTCGAAATTGCAGAATGGCAATTGTTCGGTCTGCCCTATGTCGCTTCGGGAGACAAAAATTTTCCGACCGACCTGACTGAAAATATCGATGTCCGCTCCAATGTATCGGCATATCCTATCGGAGAATCGGGTGATAATTTCTCCGAAGAATTTTACAATCTGTTCGACCGGAACATGAGCACCAAATATTATGCACATGAGGCAACGAGTTTTTATGTAGAAATAGATTTGGAAAAGCCCTATACGATCGAATCTTATGCCCTTACAAACGCTCATGATTATCCCGACCGGGATCCTCGCAAATGGATTTTAAATGCTTATAACGAAGAATTGGGCTGGGTAGAACTCGACCGTCAGACAGACACATACTTCCCCACCCGGTATTCTACTTTGAAATATAACGTAAACTCGTCCACGGGATTCACCAAAGTCATGCTCGACGTAGAAGCTAATAATGGAGCAAAAGACATTCAACTCCTTAAATTCCAAATCTTCGGTAAAGAATTTAACGGAGCCGGCATCAACGCCGCCCAGGACAAAACACTTTCCATCATTGCGGATCAAGGGAAAATCATTATTTCTCAAACAGAGGGCAAACCGGTAAACTACACGGTATATAACCTGTCGGGAACAGTGATCGAACAAGGTACGACTGATGTTTCATACCGAGAAATCGTACTGAATGCCGGAGCATACATTGTATCGGCTAATGACGGAAGTAAAAATAAAATAGAAAAACTAATTGTTAAATAAACATTGAACCATGAAATCCAGAAGATATAAACTACCCTTGATAGCCTTATCGCTATCATTAGCATTACCGGCTTTCTCCCAATCGTGGTTTACTCCCGAAGTAGAAAAAAGAGCCGAGGATATTTTAAAAAATATGACAGTAAAAGAACGCCTGACCTATATCGGTGGTATAGATTGGATGTACACCCGCGCTATTCCCCGATTAAATGTTCCGGCTATAAAAATGTCCGACGGACCGCAGGGCGTAGGTACATGGGGAGCTTCCACGGCTTATCCTTGCGATCTTTTACTGGCAGCCACATGGAATCCGGATATGGCCTATGCGTTCGGCGCAGCTTTGGCACAAGACTGCAAGGCTCGTGGTGTAAATATTCTATTAGGTCCTGCCGTAAACATCGCAAGAGCTCCTTTCTGTGGTCGGAACTTCGAATATATGGGAGAAGACCCTTTCTTGACGGCAACGACTTCTACCGGATATATCAAGGGATTACAAGAAAACGGAGTGATGGGAGTAATCAAACACTTCACGGCCAACTTCCAAGAATATGACCGTAATTATGTGAGTTCCAACATTGACGAGCGAACCTTACATGAAATCTATTTCCCGGCATTTAAATCGGCCGTCCAGAATGCAGAAGTCGGTGCTGTCATGAGCAGTTATAACTTGCTCAACGGCGTATGGACAACCGAGAATCCCTGGTTGCTCAAAGAAGTGCTACGGGAACAATGGGGATTCAACGGGCTCGTGATGTCCGACTGGGGCTCCACTCATAACTGTGTTCCGGCGGTTAAAAATGGACTCGATTTGGAAATGGCAGGAAATGAAATCGAAAACGAGGAAGCTCTGCGCCATTATCTCGAAACCGGAGAAATAAATATGAGCGAAATCGATTTGAAAGTCAAACATATCTTACAAACGATGATCGGATTCGGATTCTTCGACAAAGAACAATTAGATCCGAGCATTCCCCTCGACAACCCCGAAACGGCAAAAGCCGCATTGGAAATTTCGAGAGAAGGAATCGTGTTGTTGAAAAACGAATCGAACATTCTGCCGTTGAACGCCAATACGATTAAAAACATTGCCGTAATCGGTAATAACGCTACAATTTATGCGGCCGGTGGCGGAAGCGGACTGGTAAGACCTTTCCATTATGTGTCTTACTTCGACGGATTGAAAAAGCTGGCAAATGAAAAAGGCATCAACGTTACACTTGTCGATCTCTATGATCACATGGAAGATGTTCTGTATACAGCTGCCGGCTCGAACGAACATGGTCTCAAAGCCGAATTTTACAACAACGAGAATCTATCAGGAACTCCTGTAACTACCCGCATAGACAGTCGTATCAACTTTGAATGGACCTCGGGACCCGATGCTGCCAATGTCGAGAAAAACTATTTCTCGGTCAAATGGACCGGTGAAATTCGTCCCGAAGAAACATCGAACTATACTTTCATCGTGAAAGGAGATGACGGTTTCCGTTTAATTCTCGATGGAAAAACGGTCATCGATGAATTCAAATCGGGTTCCACTCGTGAAAAACGTTATACCATGAAAATGGAAGCAGGGAAAGCCTACAAAATTCAACTGGATTATTTTCAGGGAGGAGGCGGAGCCTGTATCGATTTGGCATGGCTCAAAGACGGAGATGAAAACCGGTTCCAAAACGAATTGGACAAAGCCGACATAATCGTCGCATTCATCGGTCACAATTCAAGTAGCGAAGCCGAAGCCGGAGAACGGTCCTTCGGATTGCCCCAAGATGTAAAGGACCTCGTCCTAGCCGCCCAAAAGAGCTCCAAACCGATGATCGGAGTCGTCAATGCCGGCGGAAACGTAGAAATGCAAGACTGGGAACCTAAAATGAAAGGTCTCCTTTGGGGTTGGTACGGCGGACAAGAAGCCGGAACCGCGATGGCCGAAGTGTTATTCGGAGAGTACAACCCTTCGGGAAAACTCCCTGTAACATTTGAAAAAAGATGGGAAGATAATCCCTGTTACAACAGCTATTACGATAATGGGACCAAACAAGTGAATTTTACCGAAGGTATTATGATGGGATATCGTGGATACGACAAAGCCGGTACAGAGGTCCAATATCCGTTCGGTTTCGGATTGTCCTATACGACATTCAATCTTTCCGATATGCAAATCACGGAATCTTCCGACGACAAATATTTAGTCGAAGTTTCTTGCAAAATAAAGAATACCGGAAAGGTTGCCGGTGCAGAAGTCATTCAACTGTATGTAGGCAAGAACGGCAGCAGCCCTGTCGAACGCCCGATAAGGGAACTCAAAGGCTACCAAAAAGTATATCTTGAACCCGAAGAAGAAAAATTCGTGACTTTGTACCTTTCTAAAGATGCGTTTTCTTATTACGATGTCAATCGGAAAAATTTCGTTGTCGATAACGGGGAATACAACATCGAACTTGGATTTTCATCTCGCGATATAAAATTGAAAGACCAAACTCAAATCAATGTTGTTTCGGCTATTGACGAAGCCCGCCAAGATACCGAAAAAGGTAACTTAATTCCCTCGGTGGTTAAACAAGGTGAAATTATCAGAATTGCACAAGGCTGTGCTTCCGAATTAAACATTTTCGACCTTACGGGTCAAATGTTACTCAAACAAATTGATAAATGTACAATCGATACCTCTTATCTAAAAAAGGGAGCCTATCTTGCTTTGTATAAAATAGATGAAAAATTTCATACGGGTAAATTCATCGTTGAATAGCTTTTAAAACTTCCAGACAACAAAGAGGCCCGGAAATTAAATTTCCGGGCCTCTTCATTTTAATTCGTTCGTTATTCAACCGCCCAAAGCAGTTTCTCAAACTGGCATTTATCTGGGCAATAATTTTACTTTCAATTTCTTGTATGCACGATCGGCCTTCGCTCGCGCCTCCTCCACCGTATCGGCTGGGG